>Ga0179593_1328960_pt1 | contig 35979 bp, 36 predicted proteins | sample CZODoug2_1_08_16_FD_185931 | JGI IMG/M metagenome (GOLD analysis project Ga0179593, IMG submission 185931) | Vadose zone soil fungal communities from Angelo Coast Range Reserve, California, USA - CZODoug2_1_08_16fungal (PacBio error correction) | ecosystem: Environmental > Terrestrial > Soil >... | reverse complement strand
CATTCACTGATCGTGGTCATCATTTACGAGGCTGTAAGCTTCCCCACCCACTTTAGTCTTCGTTGGGGCCACAATCGCACATTCGTTTCTTCTTTTCCCGCCTATAACTGCTTCCCCGGCTCTGTCCGCGGGTTTTCCGTTGAATGAAATGGCCTCTTGTGAACTGGCAACGCACCCTTGCTGTTTCGGCGTCCCTTTATCTCGTTGCTAAGGAGTGCTGCGTCTTCTTCACAATCTGTTCTTTCACTTTCACTTTAACATAAACGTGTGTGTTGGCCGTCCTCTCTGTTTTTTTGCGTGACGGATTCGTGCACGAGATCCGCATTTCGGACCCCTCGACACGACGAACGGAATCTACTTGTAGTCTCCGACTCACATACTCTATTAAGTCTGGCATGCGAAAGTTGACCGTTAGCAGGTAGGACTCAATACCTGCGCGTGTGCGTGTTCCGCTGAAAAGGATGCAGTGTGTGAAGCTTTTTGAGCAGCCCTGTCGATCGCTTTGTTAGTCGTACCTCGCCCGCGCTTTTACGTTCCCATGGTCCGTCTTGAGCATCACATGTCAGAAGAGTACTCGCCATGATCGCTCGCCATTTTTTAACGGGTCCCCCCCCCAATTTTTTCCATTCGATGATTTTTGAGTCTCCCACCCGATTTTTTGAGCCTGCACGCGGACCTCCGGGACGATCACCTCCGCCTCAAGCCTCCCCGATCCGGACCCCCCCCCTCAGCCTCTCCCTTTCTCGTTCCCCCCCGCCTCGGATGGTCTTTGCTCCTGAGCTTCGTGCGCCACTCCCTTACGCCGGCGCGACCCTCTGGAGTCCAGGTTTCCCGCCTGTTTCTTTTCCGCCTCTTTTGTTCCGACGGAGTATATGGCCGATCCTAGGCTAGTCGGTCCCTAAGCTTCCGGCGGATCTTCTTCTCACTCCGTAGCACGCATTTTTTTGTTTCTTCACAAGAGAGTTATATTCCGAATTTTTTTCCGTCCGACAGTTCTGCGACATCAGGATGGCGTCCCTATATCGTTTTTTGGGTGGCATTGACACCATTTTCCAGTCGGTGTTCCCCTTATCTTTTTTTGGCTCCAGATGTATTTGCCATTCTTCCCCTCAGCGTTCGGCTGTGATGCCATCCTCCAATTTGAAACAAATGGTCATCTTCCTGTCTTCGTTGAGTTTTCACCCCGATGCTGTTTCATGAGACCTTTTCTTCTGAAGCTGCCGGCGAAGGTTTCTGGACTCGGAGAGCCCGAGCCCCGCGAGGCTAGGCCCGGCCGTACAGTGATGACGTCTGCACCCGAGTCTCGAGGATGAGGTACGTGCAGCCTCTTTACTCTTTCGTATCGCTGAGTCTTGTTCCTTGCAACAATGCAGTTGGCTCTTTCTTATCCGACAACTGATTTCTGTGTTGCGCGCGGGATTGAAGTCCTTCTCTTAATGGCACGGCTTTTCCCCCGGACGTTGCCCCGCTTTTTTGTCGGGGAGGGGTGTTATGGTGCGTAACTGCGGCAGCGATTGCGACACTTGGTCCTGTGGTGTGTAATCTTCATGAGGCTCCAGTCCTTTGCTTGCTAGCAGTCAAGAAGGTTGATCCCTGTTTTTTCCCACTCAGTAGACCGTTGTTGCATTATTGCCCCGCGGATAAATTAAAATCGCTGATTCGATCCTGGCGGTTTTCCTTCTGGTATTTTGGGCACGAATCATAAGTGTTGTTCGCGTTGCGTCGACAATTAGGTGGACGGTGCTGTCGTATTAGCGGCGAAGGAGGCGTGACTCGCATTCGTTTGTTTGTCCCCGCAGTGAGATTTTTGTCGAGAGGCCGCCCTCTTCCCCGTTGGCAGATGACCAACCCTCGCAACCTGGTCCCTTTTTTTTTTTGCAGACAGGATGAGCTTTTACAGCTTCATATTTGTGTTGTCGCGAGTCGTCGGCTGTGACTCTTCTCCCTCTGTATGACAGAGGAATTTTTTCCCGCCTTCCTTGTCCCCCTTGTGTTGAACTGTGTTCCCCGTTGGATATCCCCTTTCCTCCTCCTCCGTTGTTGTTTCTCCTCCCCCTCGCGGGCACTTTTTCCCCCCCTGAAATCCTTTTCCCACTGCGGCAATGTTCTTACCAGCTGCCTTTTCTCGACTCCATCGCGACCACGCCTACTGTCCGACTTGTTTTCTGCCGGTCTTTTTTTATACCCCCCCATTCCGCTTTCACCTGGGTAGATCCACAACATGTATCTTTGCCCGCCTGCACTCCCCCCCGAAGGGCGGCTTTTCCGCCAAACGCCGGGCTGCCGGCTTTCACGCCTCCGTATCGTCCCTACCTGCCCACCTTAGCCCTTCCGGCCGCGCAACACACCTCTCCTCCCACCGTTTGGAGATTTTTTTTTTCCCCGCAACTCAGGCCCTTGCCTTTTCTCGATCAACGGGACCTCATCCTTTTCCCCTCTGGAAACACCCGTTCTTTACGTCTTTGCATGCCGGGCTTACCTGCTCCATGTAACAGTTCATTTCCTTCATCCAGCTCCCTTCCTGCGTACCCGGGTTGCGCATCGGCGCGCCTCTTCCCCTTTTCCCAAACCTCTCGGCCTACCCCTCTTCGAACGGAAGTTTGCACCTTTTCCTTGCGTCATGCTACAAGGGACTTACTTCCCCTCGCGCAACCACAGGACAAATCCCAGGGTGTCTCACCGCCCCATTGAGCGGCCCCCCCCCCCTTCCTTTTGCCATTTACCCAGACCTACACCCCCAATTCCCGGATGTGACCTCTCGTAGAGGATGCGACCTCCTGACCTTCCAATACACTCCTCGCGCTGATGTTTTTTCCGCTCGTCTCGTTGTCTTTTTGGAATTGGCTGCCTGGTTAAACGTCTCTAGGTGAACGACCACGACCCAGGATCTTTGACCGCACGAGCGACTCCCCTTTTTTTCAGTCTTTTTCTGCCTGTCCACCCTGGGGCTGACATTACCTGGTGTGAGGGGGGGGTGGCTCCTCCTCCCTGATGCTGGCGGAAAACCTCCGGCTGTGCGCGAAAAACTTTGAGTGTCTCCTTCCTCCCCTGGGAGCCCCCGTCCCGCTCGATTTCAGGAATTAACGCGCTTCGTGAATTCTTTGCTAGTAGATACGCCGCTTCTCCTCTGAGAACTTTCCGGCCCGCGGACAACTCCTTTTCCGTGCGACGAGCCGTACGCCACCCCGACCACTCCTCCAGCCCCAAGCCGTTCCGGCTTCTTTTCTTGGAGACGAGCGTGTCCCGTGCCCCGGTAGGATACGTCTTTTTCGCAAAGTGGTATCGGCTGCTCTTAGTAGCTTTGAGCGCGAGGCTTCCCGCTGTTGAATCCCGGCTTACCCTTCCCGTTTCTAAATCGGGGATGAAGCCCGCCCTCTGGCCTGCACATTCGCACGCGCCGGGCTCGCGAATTGCCTCAAACACCCCCCACAAGTACGCGCTCTGCGGAAGTGCTCAAGCTAACAAGAATCAGTGGCTTCCTTTTCGGACTTGAGCTTACTCTCAAAGGGCGATAGAGATGATCCCCCCAGCTAGCGGCCGCCGCCCTTGTCTGCGCCCCACGGCAGGTGTGTTTTTTTTTTGCACGAGACTCGCCGGAACACTGGCGGAATGAACATCCCGATAGTATACTGAGCCGTCTACAGGAGATTTACGCGTCCTTTCTTTTCCTTTCGATGAGTTTATACTGCTCCCGCGCCCCCGGAACACCTGTAGCGAGGTGATCCTGAAATGTTCTGGGACGTAAGGCTTTTTCCGTCTGGAGCCGCTTACAGTGTCTCCCGATTCAGAAACTTTTCGCAACGCCGGTAACACGAAAGACGGGGTCGCCCCGAGGAAAACTCTCTTTTTAATACTTATTGCGACGTTTTTCGCGGCTCTCGAAGGCGTTTTCCTCCCCTTCCCCCTTTTACTGCACCTTTCTCTTGCCAACACCCTTTTATTGTGAAAACTGCTTACTACGTCGTAAAGTTTCCGCTCCGTCGTTCTTCCCCTTGGTCGTTTTCGCTATAAGTAATTTAAATCTTCCTCCACTGAACATGCTTTTTTTTTCCCTCCTGGCTGGCTTTGCTGCTCACTGCCACCCCGCCAAGTTCGCCCTCCAGAGTCGATCGTACTGGGCCGAAATCGTTTTGTCCCCTCAACATCCCCCCCTTCTGCCGTACGCCTGCTCGATGTAGATCATCGCGGCTCCTCTTTTTTTGAGTTGGTCGGCACTTTTAAGACCCGGCCGCCAATGTTCCATGGTGTATCTTTAAAAATCCACTGTAATAACGACTGTTTTCCCCGTCCAGTGTCGCACTTGTCCCGCTTGCTCTTCCATGCCAACTATTTGAGTTTTTGGTTTTCTGACTCACGTCGCCATTTCCCCCCATAGACGGTGACGGTCCGCTTTGTTGTCCAAGTGCGCCAGTTTACTGCATTTTCCCCCAACGGCATTCCTCCCTTCCAACATGATTTATTCGCGCCTTTGTTGACAATTCGCCGGCCCTTGGTAGTTACGTTCCTGCCTTTGACTTTTTTCCCAAAAGGTATCTCTTTTCCTTTTCGTACCTGACCCTCCCGTGACTGGCGCTCACCCTCTTCCCCGGAGGGTGTTTTCCTCTGTTTTAAGTGCCAACCTCCCACTTCCAGCCCCCCGCCTGTGTATTCCTGTACGTAGTCCCCTTGTCTTTATAAAACGGCTCTTACAGGCTGATCCTGAAGACCGAGAGGTACCCCCGGTCTTTTTCCCCGAAACATTGCAGCCCCACCTCCCGGTTGGCCATGGTCATGCGCCTCGTTTGACTAATCCTTCCTTCCCCGTAGACCCGATCTGATGTCTCGAGTACGGATAGATCTTTTGCCGATACTTTCGTTTTTCCTTGGCGCCTCAAGCCCTTGTGAGACTTCCCTTTCTAGTGATAGTTTGGGACTAACACCATTGTAGCGTTCCCGTGTCCCCCTAGTAGCGCTTTTTCTTTCCCGTCAGGTTTTGGTTTTATCCTAGATAGTGAAGTTCGCCTCCCTTTCACAACCCGATCGCCACACGAGTTGATGTGTCCATTCACCACCGTTTGTTTATCCGGCATTCTAATTTCGTAGAACTCTTTATCCCTCGCTTTGCGAAAATTGCGCTTGGTTCTCCCATTCCGGACTTTTTCCGGCGAGATGACTCCGATAGCATTCTATTATCTTTTTCGTTTTGAGAGATTCCGTGCTCTATCACATCTAGCTCCCCTCTCGTAGTTTCCACTGGTCCAGCAGCCCTCGCCTTTCGCCTCTCTTAACATGCTACGCCTGTCGCGTTTCTTCACACATGGGGTGCCTTGCTCTTTTCAAATAAAAGTTTTTTTTATCGTGGGGTACAGCCTAACTTACTCTCACGGGACCTGGGAGCAGCTCTTACTTTCTATACAGATTTACTCAATATGGATCGGACCCTTTTGTGGATTTCTTTTTTCCAATCTATACACTATTTGAAAGGTAAGGTCTAAAAGGGAGTGTTTTTTGGTTTCCCATCCCTACTCTTTCGAACTCGGCAAAGCTCTTGCAGACTGCGTTTGCTAGTTTCGTCTAGAGTTTTCAGTTGCCCGTAAAGTATGAGTATCTAGAAGACTGACATATGTCATTTTAAATGTCAGTGGTTCCACCCCTGCAAGGTGCCCCTCCAGGTTCAGGTGCAGTGATAATCCGGGTTCATCCTTTATACGCTGCTGTTCCGCCAGTTTACGACGTACCTAGGTGCTGCCTTCGTCTGGGTTGATTTTCCCCCCCGCTTTTTGAAACCACAAGCGGTGTTTGTTTTGCAGCCACGAGTTTTATTCGTTCGTTCTGCTTCATGAGACCCTTTTCAATGCCTGGGTCTTGGGCTGCCCGGAAATTATGCAGTTCACCCGTTTCCCTTCCAGGGCGGCTCCTTTTCGCCGGCTTCGTCTCATGTTTCCCCCCCCTCCCCATGTTTAATGTTTTTTTATGCAGACGCTGGATCCTTTTTACAACCGGCTGCTGGCCTGTGACGGCGAGGGTGCTCCCATTGGCGGACGGTTGACTTCCGTTCTGCAACCGTTGCCCGTATGCCGACATGTTTGAGTCAGCAAATCCGATCTATTTGAGTCCTTTCCCCTTGCGGACCTTTGCGTCTTACATCCCGCGTTGAGGTCTTTCCACTCACCTGGTCCACCAGCCTCCGGCCGGTCTTCAACTTGCGTACCCCCAAACTCCCCTCCATAATTCGGTTTCTTTCCTGAGATCGAGCGCGTCCCTTCCCAACACATGCTTTTGATTTTGGCTTCCCCTAAGCTGCGGGTCCTAAGATCTTATAGTGGTGTTTTTTACCTTCTGTGGACGGCCTAGATCAGTTCGACAGTCCATCCCATTTCTGCATTCAAAGATCGGTGCCACCCTTATATCGACCCTCATTCCCCCTGAAGTGTTGGCCCCTTATCTGATGTAGCGAGGGTTACACCCTAAATTGATATGGCGGGGGACACTCCTTCCTCCTGGATCTTTTTCCCCTTTTTCTGTACTTCAACGATCAGGCGCTCCTTGCCGAGTTTCCTTTTTCATTGATGGTGACGGCTTTTGCATCGGAACCGGCGGTTCCTGTTCCCGAGGTGAGCTTCCTTCTTGTCAGTTTCGCCTCTCGCTCGCCATTATGCGCGCTCCCGTCCAATTACTACCCTACTTTTGTGTTCGAACACTCCCCTCCCTGGTGAGCTGCATTGGCTCTTGCCCTTCAACAGGTTTTCCCTGGGTGACAAGCCCCCTCTCCGAGTTTTTTTCGACTTTCTTATAGAGGATAGAATTGTATGAGACAAGCTTGTCGAGTAGCTCTCACATTAAAACTCCTGTTTTTTTCTCAGAAACCTTCATGATGATGTCGTGGTCTGAGAGCTTCCATTTGGATTTGCGCTCTCTCCCCAGAGTTTGAGACTATGGTCCCAGCCCCCGGTTATCATAGCCTTTTTTAAATCCCTTGCAGCTAGGATTTCGGAATTCGCCCCTTTGTTTATCAGTCCGTTTTTACTTGTTCATCCTATTGGAGATCCAGGCACCGGATCACGGTTAACGCCACTCCCTTCCCGGCCGCTAGCGGCGCTCCGATAGGGAAAATTCTCCGCTACCACTTATTCGCCTCTACCACGCCCGGAGACTTGTCTGTTCTCCTTGAGCAGCGCGTGCCAGCCGCCCGGGATCTAACTTGCTTGGGCCTGCGACCATCCTCAATGTGCTCCCAGTCCTCTTGTATCTTTCCTAAGAATTTCTGCCGCGGTCCGCACGATCCTTCAAGCCGCAGGTCTCCCGTTCGGTCCTCCTGCGAGACCCAGAGTGTTCTCCTCTGTCGTGGTCCTTGGAGACCCTTTTTACAGGGAGATCAGGATGTAGAGACTCGGTCCTTTCGTGGTTTTAATTCCCGCATTCGCGGGTGTTAGTCCCCGGATGGCACCTTTGCTTTCCAGTCTCGCTCCGGGGCAGGCTTTTTTCATCGCTCACGTTTCCCCGTGCCCCCCCAGGTTAAGACTGTTTCGGGGGTCGTTACCCTATTACGGTCGCGCCGGCCCGCTGTGCCCTTTTCGTGCGCCGCTTTCTCGCTCTTCGCCTTGGCTCGGAATCTGCGAGGCGGTCTTTCCTGCGTCTTCTGGAACGCTGCATCGAGACTCGCTTGTTGTCCCTGATTCGTTTGGCCTTGTAATTGTGACTTCGTCTCTTTCGATCGTGTCCATTTTTTTTTGTCCCAGCCTCACTGCGGTTCTTGTGTAGCTTACACCCTGATTCTTTGTCTCAGGGTCCTCCATCATGGACTTCGCACAGTTGCCGGCGTTTCCCCCTATTCTGGCCTTGTCGGTCGGAGGTTGTGGAAAGTCAATTGGGCGCGATGCGCACCCGTTACGCCCGTAGGGAAGAGGTTCTCCCCCTTCTGGAACTTGAGGGGAGATCGTGAGACTTTCATCGTTCCCGGGGGAGCCCCCCGCCCGCTTTTGGGGTTTTCCCGTTTTTTGCATCGCTTTAAATTCTTCTCGATCCCTGTGGGCCCTGTTCTTGCTGGCCCAGACATCACACGTCTGGTTTGTTTCTTTAATGGAATGCATGCAAGGAGTTTTCCATTTTCCGGATCGCTCGAAGAGGACGTGTTCGTGATCGACGCGTCTGTGCATCCATTAGCTTTCGTTTTGCCTCTGTCGCAAGGCAAGAGCACTGGGGGGGTTTTTCCGCCCCGCTGCGATGAAAACGTTGTAGGCATAGGTCCTGTTTTTTTGCCTGCACCGGTTTGACACTTTATGAAGTCACCCTTTTAGCGCTGTTGATCCATTCTGTACAGGAGCTGGTCGCTACCCTTGGGAGGAGCGGTTTGACTTCTCGTGTTATTTGAACTTATGTCCGCCTTACTCTTGTGAATGATTCTTTTCCCCGGTTATCGGGGATATATCTCCTTTTCCCCCTTCCCTTTTGTGAGAGAGCCCGGCGCCACTTTTTCACACCCGGTTCAAACCCATGGCAGCGTGGCCCGGCTTGTATAAAAGCCTCTTTTAGAGTCCAACCTCTACTCACATAGATCGTTTCACCGTATAGCGAAAAAAGCTAGCCTGCTGTTTTCGTTTTATCCAAACCGGTTTCGCGTCCCCCTGGTAGCTGCCAAAAACGGTTGTTTTTTTTCCATTCCTAAATTTGCCCTGACGCTTGCCTCTGCCACAATGCACCCCTCCTATCGACTCCCTCGGTCCCTTCCCCAGAACCTGTCCACAACCCAAGTTGCTATTGGATGCACGTCTCCGCATTAAGACCCCAAGCCTTGCGATGTCTGCAAAGGCCGTTTTTTTCCTCTTGAAACCCCTCGTGATCACGCGTATAAGCGGCTGCGTCTGCGCAACAAAAATTTTTTCCAGTCTTCCTGTAAAAAGTGAATATTTTTGTCCGGTGACTGCACCTGCACCATCTTCCGGAAATGGACGCCTAATCCGCTTCCCCAGGCGCCCTCCTTTCCCCCCGGGTTCGCCTGAGATGTTCACCCAGCTTTCCCTTCCGATAAAGCAGGTGCCCCCTTCTCGAACGCCGGCACCTTTTGCCTTCCTGCAATGAGAGGCCCCTTATCCATCCCCCTACCATTCACTGGGTAGTCTAACCTTTCTTGGTGCCCCTTCCTGATGCTTAGTAACTTCGTCAACCCCAAAAACTTCTGCCTTTTTCTCTCATAGAGCTACTGAGAAGTTCCTGTTCTTCCCCCTTCAAGCCTCCTCGTATTTTTTCTCGCTCCCTGCGAATTAGAGCAGTTTTGGATCGGGCCGGTCGCGATTCCGCTCTGCGGTTTGACCTCCACGGTACCCCGTGATATGTAAAATGTCCGACACTTTTCTTATCTCTTCCTTACTCCCCATCCCGTTTCTCTAGTCCAAGAGTTGCAAATCAATTGCGACCTTCCGCCTCGGGGTTCTCCCCCGCCTTTGTCGTGATGATGGCGGAAACCGTTACCTCCGGGCACGAGAGAACATCATCTTTCTTTTTTTCCGCTTCGTACTCCATTGCCGCGCAATGGTCGACGTTTACGATTTAAGATCATCGCCTCTTCGTGCTCGCGCCGGGATGCTCTTCTTTCCTAGTTTATCCTATTCGTGGCTTATGCCCCCTCCCTTCGGACAGGCGACCCTGATTAAACCTCAGTTTTCGACCTTGTCCTCGCCTACCACCCCCAAGGGCTCCTGCCTGGACAGTTTTTCGGGAGGGCCTCCGTTAGTCCGTTGGTCGATTTCAAGTGGTTCGCGTTTTTGTCCGACTGAGCGTTTCCCTGTTTGGACCTTTGAAAAGCATGTTCCTCTTTTCTAAAGGTATCCTACCCAACACCCCCTTCCCTGTGCCTCTGGATTTGGTCCCTCCGAGAGATTATTGCAACCATTGTAGCAAGGGCCCGTCCGAGAGATTTGCCTTGAGGCCCCGTTTTTCCCCCTGCCGTTTTCATCGACGACCTTTATGCGAGCTGCTCTGTCTTTCGCACATCAAATCCCCCCCCGATCGAGCTCCCACTCCATTTTTTCTTTCCCGGAGTTTCCGTTCCGCGCCCACCTTCAAGTTTTGCTGCCTAGGAGTGCGAGCTTTTTTCCCGCTGCCATGCAAAGGCTTAAGAGTCTTATCGCTTCCTCCCCACGGCGATTTAGCTCCGCGATTCGGCTCCGGCGGATCGTGCCCCGTAATGCCGGCAAGCAACGCCCTGGGGTAGCTTCTCCACGGGGTATTTTTTTTTTTTTTATGTTATTATCCAACGGCGTGTTTTCTTTCAGCTTGCGCGCTACGACGTATACGCTGCCACGGCGCCCTTTCCTCGAACGACATATCCTCGGCACACGTAAAAGCATCCGCTCCAACGAAATCGGAAAAATGCTGGCGCTTGGCACGCCTGAACTGGAGGGACCGTCCCGCCTGCATTTTTTCGTGTTGCCAGTCAAAAGTTTCTCCTTTTGTCAGCCGCTAAATTTGCGAATCCTTGTTTTTCCCTTCCTCTTTATGTTTCCGATCCAGACCCCGTTGGCAACGGCAAGCAACGTCAGATTTTAGGGCCAGTGCTTTTTCCCCCCACCTTTCCGCACGCTCCGTTTTTCGACCCGCCCCTGAATATGTACCCTTTTCATATCGGGGGAAGCCCTCCCCCAACCGCCTGTTGGCTGGTTGCGTAGCTCAGGTAGAGGAATCTTTTTCGGAGTTGTCCGTGGAATCGAGCCCCTTCCTGACATTGCTTTCTTCACTGTTTCTCTTTAAAGAAAACCCTGAGTTTCCTTTTCAACTCCAGGGATGGCCTGCCTCCTGTGGCGCGGTTTATACAGATTTCTAGTGGGTTTTACAGGCGTTCTAAGACTGTTGAGGTTGGCCGTGACTTTTTCTGTTCCTTCACCGTCCGTTTCTGGTTTTCTCCGCCCCGGCACATGTTTTTTTCTTTTAACCGTGAGCACCCGTCTCTATTCAGCGTCTGCAGACACCGGATTTTCTTTCCCCCCATGATTGCTCAGCCTTTTGGGTTCCCAATTTTTCGTCCCTTTCCTTCATTGACGTGCCAGTCTAAGAACCGGTTCCCCCAAAGGGTATTCATATTGCGTTTGCTCCTGCCCCCTTGACTGGTCGATTTGGCTTGCCCCCACCCCCGGCTTGGTTTTTTCAACTTCTTTCAGGAAACGCGTGTCGCCCCTTTTTTATTTTCGTCGCAGCCATTCGGAATCGGTAGGTAACACGGCTGACTGTCTTGTTCATGCCTCAGCCTGAGTTAATGACAAGGTCCATTTTTTCCTTCATGACCCTTTCCTGCCACTTCACCTTCTGGTTGCATGGTAATGCTGCTCCCTTTCGATTTTTTCTTTTCTTGTGGCTAGGCCGCCCTTCACTCTTGCCTACGGTAGCCCGAGCGTCTTCTCCCTCTCTTGCCGAGGAGATGTCTGCTCATTAGGTCTTTTGTTTTTTGATAATAGGACTTTCCTTTTTGTTCTATTTGATCGTCTTTTTTCCCCTTCCAACGTGCCCCGGTGATCAAGATTAGGTCCCTCTCCCTTTAGCGAATATTCTCTCCCCCTTTCCAACCTTATTTCTTTGTTTCGTCGCACGAATCTTTCCAGCTGAGACGTTATTTCTTTTTTTTCCATCCACCAACTGTTGTTGATCTCCGTAGGAGCAATTCTGATGAGTTTACCTGGTCCCCTCCAAATTGCTTTTATTTTCCTTTCGTATGTTCCGTTCTGTTTTCGAGTGATGCCCCAGTTCTAGAGGATTACCTCCTCTCCTGTGTGTTTTTGATCCTCTCTATCTAGTCCTTCTAAATACGCCAAAGGAAGGACTTTACACACTTGTCAGAAGACCTATCTTCCCTCCCCGCGCGTTTACCCCCAGGCACTTACCCCCCCTGACTACTCTCTTTGCCCGACTGGGTGATGGAGTCCTTGGCCACACCCCACGTGCGCCTCTGGTTTTTGAACCCTTCCCTATCCCGATCTCCCTGTGAAAGGTTGTCATTTTTCCGGGATTTCCTTTATTCAGAGGTGCTCTAACCACGCGAACCGCAAGTTGTGGATGACCACTTTCCAAACGACAATCAAGATAAGCTCCCCTTCCGTGTCCCGTGCGTTCTTCCCCCTTCCCATGCGAATTAATATCATCCCTTCAGGCGCAGATGAGTGTACCTCCCTCTCTGCGTCCCGGAGCATTTTTTGAGTATCTCAGACGTTCCTGACATTTCCCCAACGGCCCGGACTTGCGCCCAATTGTTGGTCTCATTTTCCAACACGAGTGAGACTAACGTGCCCTTTTCCCTTTTATCAAGGGCGGCTGTTTATCATCCCGGTATACTCTTTCTCCTTTCGAGTCTTGCTTCCCCTACTTACCTGAAGATTTCCCCCCCATTTCGGATCCTCCCCTTGGTTGCCTCCAATACCAGGTTGACCCCACCCCCCGAAGGGGTGGTTCAGTTGTTTTTTCCAGTTTTTAGCATCCGCTGGTTTCCCCTGGTCTCATAGCCAACGTCCAACTTTCCCCGACACTGTGGTGGCTGGCTTTGAATTCTTCCAGGATGCAAGTCCCTCCAGGTGTCGGCTGGATTGTCACACCCCGCCTCGTGTTGGTCCCCTGAAGTGCGTTTTTTTTTTTTAGCAACGTATCGAAAGTGTTTCTCCCATGGCAAATCCGGGTTTGCTCTGTGCAGGCGATGGGGTCCATTTCTACGGTGAAGTCGTCCTCTCGCACCTTAGTACTTCCTCTTTTCCCACTGCAGCCAAAAGGTCTTCTGCCTGCACTGGCGGCTTCGGATCCTGGTTTTTACGATTTGTTGTTTCTTTTTTTCAAGAGCGAACCGGCCTTTTCCCCAGCATCGGTTTATTCACTTTCACACCTTCCCAACTCCGAAATTCTCATCGGCCTGTTCCCCCCGCTTCTCCGCTACTGGCAACTCTTTTGTTTTTGTTTAGCGGGCCCCAAATCCATTCCAGTGGCAGTTACGAATTAGTTTTGTTTTCCCCGGCTGTTTGGGCACTGCTTTTTTCTGCAGAGTCGACAGTATCACCGGCCTCGGCACCCTTTTTTTCGTGGAATGTTAAGTTACTCTTTTTCCCTAATCCATGATGGTCTCCCCCTATCGGGAGTCCGAACCTCTTTTTTCATCGAGGTACACCCCTCAAACTTTCTTTCTTCCTTTTTCACCCCCAATCGCATTTCTTTTTTCTCTCGTTCTTAAGACAGTAGCCCTTCACGCGAGCCTCAGTCCACGCGTCGTGAAATTTGAAGTATTGGACGGTCTGTGCTCCACGGCACCCCTTCTTTCTTTGCGGCGTCCCCTTTTCAGCCAGTGATAAGAGTACCCGACCTTCTTTGCGACATATGCGAGACAACCCTTACCTTTTTCCCATCAACTCTTCCCCCCTCCTCTTCACTCGATTTTGACCTTTATTGGCCTGGCATTCAGTTTGATTTACCTGTGCAGTCGCCCCGCTCCTTTTCCCTTTAAGACCGTGAGGATAGCGGTTTCCCGACCGTAGTACGATTTTCTTCCTTGCTTTGAAGGAGAGATCATCTAGCCTCTGCCCAAGCCCCCACCCTCTGACTGTTTCTCTCTCCAGGACTTTCGTCCCGATCCTATTGGTGAGCAGTCTCCTCTACCCCTTTTACGCCTTCTCCCGGAGAGACGAGTTGTTCTGGAGCCCCAGGTGCATGCAGCCCCTTCCCTCCCCGCTAGACCGGTTGAAACCCCCCCGTGAGACACCCCTCCTTCTTTTTATTTTTTCGTGAGTCTCCCTATTGGAGGCCAGTCTTTTTTTTTCCCATCCCGTAAGCAAGCTTCCCCAGGCCGGGTCTCCGCGCGTCGCTAGATCGTCCCCCCACCAAATCTCGCCGTCACCACGCTTTCTTCCGAACGCCCCGGGTTTCTCCTTTTTTTTTTTTTTTTCGTTTGTTCCCCGTCCAGCCTTTTTCGAAGGAGTGGGCTCCCCGGTTCGCTACAGTCCCTTGTTCTTTCGTTTTTTTTCAGAGATGATATTTTCCTCCGTGGCCCCGGGCGCGATCTCCATAAGCCCCTCGGCGAAGGACTCGGCGGATTTCTCCCTGATATCCCCCGACTCTCGTAGTTCTTCGAACTCGAGACGTGACTGCCGCCCCCGTTTGGCATGGAAGTCGACCCGTTGTCTCTTCTCGCCGGGATACCGGCTTTGGTTCCAGCGTTTTGACCTGGCTCCCTCCCCTAGGAATGTGTCTCCCAGCTGGATGTTCCCCTCCCCCTCTTTGGGAATTCTTTTTTTTGATGATTCGCAATTGCACACATGTCCTTTTATAGGACCTGGCCTTTCGTTTTTTACTCGATGCCTTCCCCCCGTGTCCTTCACTCCTTTATCCGCTTCGCTAAGGAGCCCTGAACCGCGTATTTTGCGGACCCTTTCCTATACCAGCTCTCCCGGACCTGTTTGTGAGGCCGTCCTTTGATGGAACGTCGAATCCGTACTCCTAGGGATTGATGAACAGGTATTTGGTAATTTTGTCCTTTCCCCCTTTTCCCTTTTTCCTTGACTTTCTTATTCCCTGTATTTTCCTCCCCCAGCTGCCAGTTGGCCAGACCCTTTCCTGTTTTTTTCGTAAGACAACTTGTCGTTTTGGGTCAGGATGGGTATTAAGTAATTCGCGCACGTTTTTTTTCCCTTTTCCCGTTCCCTTCCCCTCTTTTTTTAGTTGAACCTTGTTAGGTATCGTTTCGTCTTGGGACGCTGGTGCCTCCCCCGGCGGCGCTGATGAGACAATTCTGGCTTCTGTCGTTCCTGTCCTCTGAGAGGATCCAGTACTTTACTTTTGGAGCCCTTCCTCTTTCTTGCAGTTGTACCAGGGGGGGCCATGACGGACCTTCCCCCCTTTGTTTTCTGCGGTCAGAATATTTTCTACAGAGTGATCGACTTTTTTCAAAGGTCGAAGGGGCTGTCGATGCAGGACCTCGCAATGCTGTTTTTTTTTATTTTTTCTCGGAATTTGATGTCCAGGTTTTTTCCTTTTGGAGGTCTGATCTAAGGTCGGGCGTGCTCCCTCCCCCTGTTCAGTCTTGGTGTGTGGCCCGCTTTTTACGCCGCCCTCGTGGGGATTTTTTCAGAGGGATTGCCGCGTGTTCCCGATTAACCCTTTGTGCCGCGCCACCGGTGTTCTTCCACGTTATTCCTTTCCCAGGGCCCCGGAAGTTCGTTCCCTTCTGGTTCCTTTTTCGATGCTGTAGGCGGTGTGCCGCTGCTTTGTTTTATTCCAGAGGACGCATAGGTGCCTCTCTTTTCTTGAAACGGTTCCGCGTGGTGTCGGTGGATCTATATATTTCCTAATTAACACGTGTGTTGAGAGAGGCCCTTTCGCCCTCCGCCGGGCACACCGTTCCCCGCCTCTTCGTGGAGCGCTTTGTCTTTTTTCTCTTCTGCGAGCGTACGCGGCCAAACTCAACTGTAAGAGACTTTCTCCCTTCGGGCTTTTCAGAACGTGGTTTCCCCCCCCTTTGCCTGACCCCCCTTTTCAGTTTCCTTTTATACGGCGGCAAGCTAGGTCCCCCATTCCCCCCCTCTTTCCGGCGCGACCCTATTCCCCCCCTTCCCAAACTAAGGCTCTTCGATCCCTAGCCATTTATACTGCAGCACCTTGCCCCACCACTCCTTCTTCCATCGGCCCCTCCCCTCCCCCACATACCGACGTCCCCGAAGTTCTTGCCCCCGGCACGCTGCCCTTGAAACCCCTCCCCCCTTCCCCCGATCACGGTGTTATCAAGAGGCTTGCTCCATCGGGGTAGTCGCTTCTTCCCCCCCGGGACTGATAAACCGGATAGCTGCCCTTTTCCCCCTTGTCACTACTGGAGCCTCTTCTCACCCAGCTGCGTACCTTTGTTTCCCCCCCCCTTCCCCCCCGCCGCCTAGATGCAACCCTTGCCCCTTTATACCCTCACAGTGAAACCCCCCTCTCGGCCCCCGAACTTTTCCCACTGTTCGGCTGCCATGTCAGCTTCCCTCCTCCCCGTAAGCGCACCCCCGTCCCCTTTCCCTCTTCGTCTAAAAGAACAGTTCTTTCCCACTTTCCCCTGTGCCTGCCCTCCTCTTCCCTCCCCTACCTAGCACCTGTTCCAAGGAGTCTTGGCGCATCCTTCTCGTCTCGTTCCTATTCAGTCTCGCATACCGCCTCAGCGATGTATTATTCTGATCGTTCTTACGTTCGCTTCCTCGCCCGCAAGCAGTAGTGCCCTTTCTTCCTGCTACTGTCACGTTTTCTAGTTCCTCCCCTAGAAGGGTAGAATTTTATCCCTTTCTAGAGGCCGGCTTTTTTTTTTCCTAACCACGCTCCCTCTCTCTGGGAACATGAATTGGACATCCCCGCATTCTTTTTTTATCCTTTGAGGTTGTGAGACCATTTCTCTGCTTGGAGGAACCCCCCACGGTATTAGGCGAGCCCCATATTCTCTCCAAGAAGGTCTACCCCCTTTCCCCACTGGTCATCACACTTCCCTTTATTCCTTAAGACAGAGCTTCTTTTCTCTCCAGGAGGAATAGAGAGTCCCTTACTTCCCTCATACTTCCTCAGTTTGACGATTCCCAAGCCTCTCGTCGGACAGGCGTTAGGACCTCCTCAATTAGAGTTCGGCGGGTCCTCTCCTGCCCCCACAAGCCTCTTTTTACCGCTTTGGAGCTGGCTCCTCTTCTCAAGTCCCTCCCTGCTTATCCTGTAGGAGGGGGTCGAATGCTTTTTTCTCTATATGCTGATCCCTGGGTATGAATAGCGCCCGCCTTCTTCTTCCCGCGGTTTTTCCTCTGCCCGTTAAAGGATTATAAGCTTTCTGGACTCGGGGATTTCCGCAGGACCAGCGCTATTGCCACCTTTGCGAATTTGTCCCCCTAATCCCCCCCCGTTCGAGCGCATGGGCGCTGACCCAGGCTCTCGGAATGCTCAAGTACAGCCATGGTCGACGCGCCTCCCCCTTTTTATTGTCGGCGCGTTTCCTTCATCCCCCAACCCTGCTCCCCCCTCCTGCTGCCAAAGATGCCATCTTTCTAGCCCGGTCGATGCTGCCCCCCAGCCGGGAGTTCTTGGTCCCCCCCCCTAGCACGCCGAGCGTTTCCTCCAGTTGCGAAGGAGGTTTTGCATACGCTTCTTAGCTGTTCTCACGTACAGAGGGGCACCGATGCCGCTTTCTTGATGGCCTTATTTGCATTTATACTCTGTCCCCGCCGACTACCGGCCCCGCACCGGTAGAGAGGGGATCTTCTCCCTTCTGGGTTACTTTCCAAGTTCGGTTCCCTCGAAGATTTGCACGCCGTCCCCTCCAGCCTGAGCCCTGCCACCGCCCGAACCCTCCGAATTTTCTCCGGCAAAAAGTCAACAATCCTTTTTGCCCTTTCTGCCAGCATTTTCTCCGCCTTGGTTCCGCTTTTTGCCTGGAGGAACGCATACTCCAGTTCCTGTGCCCCCCCCCAGTCCCTTCCATGTGCTTGCGTTGTCCCCCCCCGTGACCCCTCCCGCCGTATTCCCGGGACTCCACCCCGCTTATTCACTTCATTGCTTGGCCTTCTATTAGAAAGTACGGCATGCGCCGACAATCGCGATATGCCGTTTCCATTGATGGCTGTCTCCTGAATGCTCAAGATCTTCCCCCATCAGGTTCTCAAGCCCGTCAATATTTTTCCCCCGAATTCCTCTCGTTAGCCCCCTTTCACCCCCCCAAACCCCATACCCACTCGTTTTTTGGAAGGTCCCCGAATTCCTAGATGTAGCCAGGTATCTTCCCCCACCCCAGATTCAGCTTCTTTTACGTTTTTTTCGCAGCCTTTACTCCCCCGGCTAAATGATGTTTCATTTTCGACTGTCAATCCCCTCCAACTCTCCCCCCGGTAACGCCCCCTTCTTTTGCCAAGCAGCCCTGCCTTCTCCCGCTCCTTTTGCTGGTCTCGGCCGACTCCCTTTGGGTTTGTGGTGGAGATCTCAGCTTTTTCCCTTTTATGGTTCGAAATCGACGGCACCAGGCTCTCAGTTCCCCAGGGTCACTGTCGAACAGCGTTCAGTCCCCCACGGACTTATGGCCCCCCCCCCTTTTTCAGAAGTGGGTGACAAGTAGGTGTCACCCCCCCTTTCATGACGTGCCTCCTGCAGCAGGAAGGAATCCCCCCACCCTGCCTGTACCTTTTTTAGACTTTCCCCAGGATTCCCTTCTTACTCTGGCGAGTGCCAATAACTTCCATTCTTTTTTTTTTTTTTTCAACTTTGAGGGCTCCCCCCCCTTCTTCGATCAGTCCTACAATGTTGACTGAATGAGTCTTTAGTATGACTTCCTTCCCTTACCCTCCACCCGCTTCTCCCTTTCCTTTTTTTATGCAGCGCCATTCGATTTTTCACTGCATTTCGTCGCCTGTGTTTTTCTATTCTCCAAACCTTTCCGATTTACAAGTTTTTCCTTGTCAGCGAGCGTCATCCCTCCCATTCTGCAGTTGGTCCTCCCCCCCCTTTTTAATCGATCGACTGGTATGGCGCGCCCGTCGGCGCGCTTGCCTAGCTCTTCCCTCCCCGGTCATTGCGCTCACGTCCCTTTTTTTCAAGGTTCATGAGTCTCGGTCTTAGTGGGCTTCCCACCACTTGGTTTCTCAGATTGTAGGTCCTTCCCTGATCTTTCGGAGCGCTCCAGTGCCCTTCAGTATTTCCGTTTAGAACGGTACCCCCCCTTCGGTTTTCCCTCCGGTTTGATGTTTCGTTCTCCCCCCCCCAACCAGGTGTTCAGATTTCGCATGCGGTTTATCATTTCTTTAGGAATAGCCTTTCCCTACTGAGCGAGTGTCTGACTGCCTACTTTTAACTCTTTCCTTCTCTCTTCTCGAGCCGTACTACCCCTTTTTTTTTTTGTTGAGCTGATTCGACCTTTTTCCCCATGTCCTCAAATGTATCGAATTTCCCCCCCCCCTTAAAAAGTAAGACCCGGACGTCCGCACTTTCCAATCCCCCATCCACGACTAGTAAGGTCCCTCTCTTTATTCTTTTCAGCGTCCCCCCCCGCCTCCCTTGAAATCGCCCACTTTTTCTTTTAGCACTTGAAAACCTCCACCTCTTTAGTTGTGGGTAACCCGTCTTCTCCCCCCAAGATACCTTTGGCGGGGATTCCTCTGATTAAGGATAGAGTGAGATTTTGGCTCTTGTTTGATTTTTGTTGTTTCTTTTTTCCTTTTTTGTTGTCGGTTCCCCTTTCCTTTATCAACGGAAAAGGTGTGGCCATTTTTTTTTCCCCCCCCGAGACAAGCCCCCCCTCCCTTGAACGCCGGTTCTCCCGGTCGTGAGCGCCAAGGACCGTCAGTCTCCCTCGGTGCAATTCGGGCGCCCTCTTCGCGGTTACTCCCTTCTCGGAGCTTCCTTATCCATGTCTGAGAGGCATTGACATTTCCCCAAACTGTCCATGGAAATGGGCTGACGTTGTATTCCTTTTCCCCCCCCCCGATGCGCCACCGTGCAGTACCTCGGGGCGTCACATTTATTCGTGACCCTGTTTATTCAAGAAGACCTCTCTTTCTTTTCTCCCAAGCAAGCTCCCCGTCCCCCCTTTCGAGCTTTGACCCTCCCCCTCGTTGTTCCCTACAGGTTGAAAATTGGGTCCTTTTATGGGCCCGCGCCATCGCCCCGGCCCCTTTTTTTCCCTTTCGCCACGGTCAACTGAAGAGTTGGTTTTTCTCCATTCTTAAGGGACGTCACTCCATTGGTTGTTTGGGGTGCCGGCTCATTCCCCCCGGCTCGAAGCAGATCATTTTGTCAGCATGACGTCCGGGTTTTTTTTCATCTTCTCTGAAAGTGGCTACCCCAAATCTGGTTCCGGGTGCCTGTCCCGGAGTTCTACCCCATGGCGGACGTTTGCCTTTTTTCTCACGCAAACCCAATTCTTCTCGCGGTCCTCCTCCCCCCAGTATTCTGTCGAGTCAGGGCGACCCGGCCTTTGCCTCCAGGGCGTCTCCCTCCCCGGCGTTGTTTTTTTTCAAGAGCTCAGGGTTACCTGCTTTTGGTTGTTTATTCAAATTCTGAGACTCCCTCTTACTCATCATTGGTGTTCTCCTTCCTGAAATCACCCCCCCTCTCCGTCTGGACCTGGCCCATTTTTTGATGGTTTGCTCTTCTGTTTACCCCTCCAAGATGAGGTCAGTACCCTCCTTCTTTTTGCGGGTTCCCCTTCGTTGACATCGATGGCCTTTTTTCCGCCTTCCGTGACGAACCTCCCTGGCCCCCCCTGATCACCACCTCTTGTCCATCCCGTCCCCCCCGTACTTTCAAGAAACCCGACCTTTAAATTCGGCCTCAAGAGTCTTTTTCGCCTCCCACTGAAACTTTATTTATGTCAGCCATGATTTTGCCCTCACCCGTGATCTTCGGAGTTTCAAACTCTCCCTAACTGCAGGTCTGTTCTTTTAGGCCCGCCGTTGAATTCTTTCCCCCAGAACCGGAGATAACCCTTTATTACCCCGAATCTGGTGACCCCCCCTCGACAGCCCAGGAAAATTATGTTGTTCCTTTCTTTTCCCTTGTTTCTTTGCTCCCTTTTTTGCCAGTAGTTTATTATGCCCCGGAGAGGAAAAATCGTGAACTTGTGTGTTTTCCCTTCTCCCATTCAGAACTGTTTTCCTTGGGATTCTCCCCTGCCCGTACGCAGGTTACCGGCAACGCGCCCGCGCCTTTCCGTGGGTATAGCGCTAGATACGTCTCTTTGATGTCTGCCTTTTGATAGGAGAGCTTCCCCCTCGGCCCAGCACTAGCTGTTGCTCCTCAGTTTTAAACTCCTCCTGCTTTTTCTGCATTTATAGTTCCTGATCACGCCTCTCCATTCCCCCCTTTGGGTGCTCCTACACAGTCCAGCGTGCCTACGCTTGGAGCAATGCTTTTGTTATCTGAGTCACTTCCGGCGGCTATTGATCTGTACGTTCTTCCATGCCCCCCCATGTCGGCTCGTCCCCCTTTTTTCGGCGCCACCTGCGGTCTGGTTTCGTCACAGATCGTGGTTTCCTTAGTAATACCCCGATTTTGACGATTACACGGCTTTAACCCCTCCCCCCCGATTCCCGTGTCCTCCCGAAGTCCGAGCTTTCCAGCTTATTCACATCCCGTATTTAACAGCCCGAAGACTAACTTTCGTCAACCGCTCTGTTCCCAACGCGCCGGCTAGAATTTATCCCCTTTTTTCTGGTGAGAGTACTTATCTCATCCTCCCCTGTGGGTTTACGAGTTACAGGTTTGTTGGCCCGTCGTTATGCTTCCTCAGTGACTTTTTCTTCAGGACCTCTCCAAGCGGCTGGCCATAGTCCTGTCCCCATGGAGCAGGCAGAGAGGATAGTCCCCCCTTTTCCCCCTCGTTTTCATCTTCCTTCCTGAAATCCTCCGTTCCTTTTCTTCCCGGGTAACTTTTCTTCCGGGGAGATTTAAGTATTTTTCCTCTTTTTTTTCCCCCCCCTCCGCTTTCTTCCAGCCTTTTTCCAAACGAAGTTTGGTTTCCCATTTCTTGTGCACCTGCTTGCCCCCCCTCTTTCATATGGGCCCTGGTGCTGGTCATTCAAGCGCATCGCTCACCTGCACATTTCAGATCCTCTCCTGTTTCTTTCGTTTTTTTCTTTTCATTCCGGACTTCCTTCTCCCAGGCAATTAATCTCCGAAGTCCCTCCGCCTTTCTTTTCTTCTTCTCGAACAGCGCGCTCCAGGCTTTTTCCCTCTCTTTCAGTTTTTTTACTCCTCATTCTTCGTTCACGGCAGAACCCACTTGTCATTTGTGTGTTAGCCCTGTAGACTTAACCATCCTTAGTCACGGGCGTTTTCCTTTCCCCCTTTTCTTTTCCTGGTTGTCCCGGATGAAGGCCTCCTTGCTCCGCGTTTCGCAGCCTTGTTTCTGGCCCCTTTCAGTTTATAGGGAGTTTTCACTTGCTTGGTGTTCTCTTCCCGGCGCGATTCCTTTCCGGGGCGCTTTTGTGTCTTTAAGCGTTAGAGGGCATAAAGTCCTGCGCCTTATCTCCTTTAGCGATTTTTGTGTTCTCCCTATGACTCGTGGACATGCCGTCCCTTTTTTTAAGTTTGTTGTGTCCCTCGTTTTTTCTTCAGGGATGATACCATCCCCGATTGATCGATTTCCTTCTCCCGGTTGAGAGTGCATTGTGCAGAGTCTTCCTTTTTTGTGATGACTGCCCTCTTTCTTCTTTTACGGCGTTTTTTCCTTGTTGCTTATGCGCGGCTTTGGTCCATTCTGAAGCGCGCGGCCATTGTTGGTCTTTTTCTGTCGACCTCCTTCAATGTGGTCGGTTGATTGATTGCCCGTTCTCCTGAACGGTGAAGATGAAAAAGGTGTGCTCACCTGTTTTTTCCCCCCGTCTTCTTCAGAGGCGGGACGAGCCTTGGCGTTTTTCATGTTTGGTCGGTGAGTCCTTTCTGTAGTTTTCCTCAGATAAGCGATGGTCTTCTCTACTGAATCTCTGAGAATGGGCTTATTCAGGGTGTTTCCCTTTTTCCCCCCCATTTGGCGGGTGCCCTTCTTCCCCCTACCCTCCTTTTTTTTTTTTTTAGTAGATAGGTTCTTCCTATTGCAAACAGTAAATGCCATCTTTCCTCTTCCCCTTTTTCATCTGGTAAAAGCGATTGTAGAGTCATCTTCAAGCTGAGGGACCCCCTCTCTGAAGCTCTTTCCCCACGCCGCATAGACTTGATGCCAGTTTAACTTTTTCCCCCCCCCCCCGGTTCGAGGAAACTGGTAATTCCAAGGGGTCATCTTGCGAGGTCCTCCCTCGAGCCCCACACGACTTTCCCTGATACAGCCCCAGTCCATTATGAAGGCGCTTCTCCTCCCTCGCCGCGCATTGCAGCACATGACCCAACCCTTGAATGACTAGGGCCACCCCCACATAAAGAGACACACTCCCCAGTTCTCTCCTCCCAATTCACGCTCGTCTGTTGTACCGCCAGTCCTATCACTCTTTCCCCCTTCTTCCCCTTGCTGCGCAGCTGCCACACACACATTTGCAGTTTCCCTTTCATCTACATTTAGTCGCACCTATCCCAATGTCCCATTTTCCCCCCTTCTTCTCCATTCCGAATTCCATCCCCCCCCACCCAGCGTTGTCCCCCCGGTTTGAGTCTTCTCCCTCCTGAATTGAGTGAAAAAGTACGAAAACCCCTTTTCCCTCAAACCTCACAACGGCCCCTTCCTCGAACCCTCCCTGCACTGTGACTTCCCTGCCCATGCGAAGGACTTTCACGTCGCGCAAAACCCTCCCATCCCACTGTTTTCGTCTAACCAGCCAGTGGGCGGAAAGTGGTTTCTTGCCACTTTTCGTAAATTTGCTTCTGAAGAAGTCAACAATCCTTTTGAGTCTGTTGACCAGCATTTTCCCCTATTCTCTGGATGAGAAGTTACATAATGACTTAAAAAAGTCCTACGAGTTCTTTCCTTCTAGCAACCCTTACTGAGGCCCTTTACTTCCGCGAAGTTGGGTCCCAGAGTCTTCCCGAAGAGTTTACATTTCATAGGCTAAACCCCTCCAGGTTCTACTTTGACAATGGTGTTTAAACTTGGTGAGACTTTCCTCCCCCTCCTGACATCTCTTGAGGGCCAAGAGTGCCCCAATCCACTGGTCCGACATACAGACTTCGTTGCTCTTTCGCCTGGCTTTTGCCTTCAACAAGACCATCCTTCCCCGTTTCCTTGCGAACCCCTTTTCGACGACCTCGTAGCATACAATTTTTGCACCCTTATATAAAGTCAAGATCTGACCTCAGCTGAGAGTTTGTTTTCTTCTGATCAGAGCTTCCCCTCAGCTTTCTTTTTTCAGAGTATGCTACCCCCAGACCCCACGATTATCCCCCTTCCAGCCTAATATTAGGGACTTATCTCGTACCCCTTTTCGCGCTTCCACATTTGAATGCAGCACCCTCCTTCTTTTTAGACGGAGGCTGAGCTGGCCGACCCTCTCTTAAAGAGACAATCTTTTTTTTATTATAGTCGTTTTGTCGCCTGGAGAGAAGGGTCCCGTTTTCCCTGAGTCGTGGGTAAGACGTCTCGGTATTCTTACCAGTGCCCTCTTGTAATCTCCACCCTGGACATGATTGACGGGAATCGACCCTCTTTTCAGACCATGAGCCAGACGGACTTTCATGCACTCATTTGACTCACCTGTGGTCTTCCGTGTTCTATCGGAATTCCCCTCTTCTGACGTAAGTGGTCCCTCGTTTCCCCTTTGGCCAGCCGGCTCGTATTCTTTGCGGTTTGCTCTACCGACCCCCTCTTCCTCAAACGTGCTGAAAGACCGTTCAAGGCTTCTTCTTTTTGGTCACCCCTTCGAATATAGTTCTTGCATCTGGCTCGCCTCCCCAGGCCAGTAGGTACCAGACGGAGTTCTACTGCTGAGCTCATATTCTCAAGGCTGGCTTTCCGTTGTGACTTTCGGCATTGTTCTTTCATCTTTATGCCGCCTACATCTTCACCAAAGGTTCTCGTTTCTAAACCAGTAGACGTTGAATTCCCTTTTTTTCATGCTCTTAGCTCTCCTACTTTTCTGCTAACGCCTGATCTTTCGTCACCCTCCTCATTAAAGCCCAGAAGGTCTTGTCGGCCACCCTCCGTAACAATACATTGCCCCTCCAAAGAAGCGTTTCCTGAGCCCTTGCGCTGGTTAATGTCCTTAGAATGGAGGCCCGAAACCCCGCCTTGAATGTTCTCTCCCCACCCGCCAGATACCTGCCTGTTTTCACCCTCGTCGAATCTCTTCTTATCCTCCTAAAAGATCGTATCATTTGGTTTGATAGAAAGTAAGCGTTTCAAATTTCAGCCTCCCTCTTCTCCGTAGGAACATGTTATGTTCGTCAGCAAGACAGCACGACACGCCAGAACGAGTTTACACAACGCCCCTCGGATTTATCTTCCCTGAAGTTTTCGTTTACTAAACTCTCCCCTCAAACCCTCCATCGTGCTTCTGGGTATTTCCTCCCCATGATGATGTCTAGTTCTTGTTTTCGGACGACCTTCCCTCCCCCCCCTTTCCTGGTGCAGCTTAAAGAAAAAATCAGGTCTATCTGTTCTCACTGGGGATGGTCCTTTTACTGCGCCGTTCTCCCTTCCCCCTCTTATCGATGAGATATGATTTTCCTGTCTTGAGTTCGCAGTTGCTTTTTTCTTTGTTTCTCTTCTAGGTCCCTCTCCCTTTTTCCCCCTCCGGAAAGGCTTTCGAAACTTTACCCAGCCCACTTTCCTGCTCGTCTGTCCCCCCGGGATTATTCATTCCTACCCCTCTTCTATCCGTTCGTGCTACCACTCCAAACGAATGAAGTGCTTTCCTTCCAGAATTATGTCCGCCCACCTGACCAGGTCTTCCCCCGCCCTTTGATTTTCCATGCTCATGGAACTCCTGGTCCGTGTTCGTGAGTTCCAAAACCCCCCCGCCGGCCTTTTTTTTTTAACCCTGTTTGAGGGAAGCCCCCCCCGTCTTTTCTACTACCTTACTTTGGCTGTACTTTAGCATGGGTAGTACCGGTTCCATTTACCTTCGAAGAAACTTAGATTTTATTCCCTTGGTTTCTCTTCTTTGGTTGCTAAAACAATGCAGCCAACTTTCCATGTCCTTGCAGCTCGGAAAGACTCCTACTTTAGGTCCTGTTACTAATATGCCCTGTATGCCCAAGGATAGTCAGTTATCCTCGCCTTATTCGCCAGATGTACTTCTTGATATCAAGATGATGTCCTTGCTATTAACCCACTGGGAGTTTTTTTTACCGTCCTGCCCGCTTATTCTTTATAGTATGTTTTTTAACAGTAACCACGCCCCTGGAAGGGCTCCAATGTCACATGTTGCCCGGATCCCTCGATCAATGTCACCTAATAGACTGTCCATTGGATTTCGTCCACACGTCTTTTGACTCCCCGGTCCCCGATGCCTTTCGATTCACCTCTCTGTGTGTTCCCACGGACCTCTACGTTTAGAATGTCTTTCTTTCGCCTTTGTGCAAAATTGCGAGAGTTCCTTTTGCTTACTATTCACGTTTTTATGTGATTAAGCGATCCGCTGAATATCTGTTTAATGCCAATAACAGGTTGGTTTTTGGTTTTCTCTAGCTTCTCATTCGTTTCGATACAATCGAAGGACAGACCGGAAAGTCCGCCTGATAAGTATCACTTTCTCCAGAAATTCCCTAATCGTAGACTTCCTAAATATTTCCCTCTATTCCTGGAATCCACAACCTTTTTCTTGTCTAGACGGCCACCTCCCCACGTCTAAATATGACTATTCGGAACTGCACTATATACTTTGCCTGGAGATCTTATAATGATCTGCTAGTTTACAACATTCTTCCCAGGCCCTTTGGTATTTACAGGTCATACGAACGCTTCCCGCGACCCGGTCAGGTGTCCCTTTGAGCTCCAGGTACATTATGCTGAATCTCATCGGAATCTCTTCGTCTCTTCTCGGGTCATACTCTTTTTTCCCCTTTTCTACGGGTTTCTATTCCCTAAGATCTCTCTCTAGAGCATGCACCCTACCAACCCTGTCCATGTGTAAGATATGGGTATGCCCCCTTTGTATTCCCTTCCCCCCCTTCTGATAATGCGACGTTCCCTACTCGAATTTTGACTTCTTCCATCCATTTCTCTGTCCGCCGACGATATGCCCATACAGCACCCCCCCCTGCGTCTCTTACATAAGATTTTATTGAACTCACAGGTTGAAAACATTTTTGGATTAATAGCCTTAAAGACAATAGCCAATTGCTTTCCTTTTCCATGACCCCTTCAAATAATCTTTTTTTTTTATGCGTAATTCTGCATTCGCGGGTCAGTACCAGTGTGTCCGGCCCTTTTTGTTCCCTAGTCCTCTCATTGCTTAAGAACGAAGTCTGTTTAAGACTCTTTTCTTTCCCCCTATTTGTAGCAATGGACCCCACGGGTTAGGGCTGCTGGTCAGTTCGTAGGACAGTACCGAGTAAGTTCTTACTCTTCTCCCACAATCAACCCCCCCTTTCAAAATTTAGGCTTCCTCTTGAAGACCATCCCCTCTCCGGCTCCCCCTTCTATTGTAATTGAGCGTAAGATCCTGGCTTTTGAGTTCCCATCTTTCTGAACATGGAAACTTTTTTGCTTCCTTTTCTTTCAATCCCATCCCCTCAAATCCCTCATTTTTCTGAGGGCAAGATAACTGTCCCTTCGAGTCGATTGGACTTACACAAACTTCTTCTAGATGGGCTAGGGCTACTATCCCCCTCTGAGTCATTTTCTGTGTCTGGATAAACTGGAGGCTGGGGCACCAGACGCGCGTGAGAATAACCCCATCCAGGACCCCTTTAATCAACTATTGTATTGTTTTTTTTTTTTCCTTTTCCCCCCGCCGTCTATAGCCAAAGCCCGATTCTACCAGCCTGGGAGGTCTCGACCTTTAAGAGTCTTTCAGGCTGATTTACACCAAACATTTCTGAGGGGGCATCCCCCCCTAGACATTGAAGGAAGTGCGTATGCTACACTCCACAGTCGCTCACTTCCAATTCCGTTTGAGAGAAAGGCAGGTCCCGAGTTTTGAAAAGTGGAACCAGACTTGGTGCCTGGATTTGCCTCCTCTCGTAGGTTTTCACGGGTTTTTAGCGGATCTTTTCTTTCCTCCAGTTAGCTTTACAACATGGCGTGTGGGACCCCCTTTTTCCCCTTTCACGTACATCCTTTTAGTTGTTGCGCCGCCTAACGCCCCCGGTTGCGTGCCTTGGCTCAGGCGCGAAGATCCGCATGCTCAAGTTCCCCTCTCTTTCACATGCACTCCTTGAGATAGCTTTCCCCCTTCTCATAGCTTCAATCAACCTCAGATGCGCCGGCCATCTTCAGAGAGACTCCCTAACCCATCAATGCGCAGGAGCGATCCTTCAGTTGCTTCCATGTGCAGCGCTTTAGTCCATGAGAGTCTTTTCGTTGTTTATAGTCGCTCATGTAAACTAGAGTCTGAGCTGTCGTTTCTTTATCCCCCCGGTGGACAAGTCACGAGTCACCTGTACTCTCTCCTTCCGGCCTCCCATGAGCCACGGCCGGCTTTTCATCTAGAGGTTTCCTGCGTCATCACTGGATTAGTTGCACGTTGGAGCACCATCCTGCTTAAGCACTCTTTTCCACAGTTTTCGGCCCATCCCCAGTGGCTCTCGTGTCCATCGAAGCTATACCCACTTTTCCTTCGTACACCTCATCGGCTCTACAACGCCGTTTGCCCCCCCATCTAGTTAAAGCTCCATCCTGCAGGATTGACAACCTCCTTTTTGGCTGATCTGTTGATTTGCGAAGTTTTCTACGGCCTCCTAGAAACAGACGAGGATCGATGACTTGGAATGTTGATCCGAATCTATTCCATAAGAGTGCTGGGCCCCCCTTTTGTTTCGTTCCCACATCTTGCGCGATAAAGAAGCGTCGTTATTATGGCCACCCTCTGCAGTTGTTTCTTAGAGAACTGAGCACATGGAGTGACCCCCCTGGTGGGGGGGCTGCTCATACGATTTTTTGTCGAACGAAGGATACGGAGGGTTTTCCGCCAGACTTTTCTCCAGATTTTTTCCCCCAGACAATTCGGGCCATGGGCGCCCCCTATGCTGTAGAGGCTCGTCAGTCCTTGTTCTACTAGCGCCCGTACCACCATACGCCTCGGTCGTGTGGTCCGTCGCGTTAGTTCACCGGAGCCCACGTGATGATTAATCTTCTCTAATTGCCTCCAGAGACGGTCAGGCCTTTTTTTAGGACTCTTCATGAGGCATGGAATCATCCTTTTCCGGTATGGAAGTCAAGTAAGTGAGGGTCAGTCGCATTCGAGCTTCTTTTCCCATGGGCGGTCATCGAATCCATTTTTTTTATCGTAGCTCGATGTAGAGTGGTCTTCAAAAATTCCCTTTGGCAATGTCACCTTTAGGACGACCCCTGATGTTAATGGTGTTGAGACGCGGGATGTAAGTGAAGTCCTTATGTTTTTTTTTTTTAGCCTTTTGAAGCGTTCGCCGCCGATGTTTTAGGGCACATGTTGTATCGGAGGTTTTGGGATCCTTAAAGGCGAGCGCGTGAGACAACCCCCGAGGATCTTTTGTGGATTTGATTAGGATCCAGTCCTTGACATCTTGGTTCTGTGAGGCCTTTCTGGGTCATGACCGATTGGCCCTGAAGTCTTTTCAGAATCCCGCTGATAAATCCCGGTGTCGATATTGATTTTTTTTCCCAGGCTGAGAGTATGTCCCCTGGAGCGCGCAATGTCCTGGGTCTTGTTTTTTTGCGGCGCCTAGTCAGAAAGTAGTTGTGTTTTCTTCCACGGTTATGTCGCGGCGACCTGTCTGAGTTTAGAAGACGCTTTTCCTTTATACTTTTTTAGTGTGGCAGCTCGATTCTTCTTCGCTGAGTGCTTGCCGATCATGCGATGACGATGACTACAGTTGACGAGTTCCCCCTGGTGTCCTCCCGCCAGTTAGAACCATCCTTCTCTCTTGCTGCCTTTTTCCTGTCAGCTGGTCGGAGAGGTGAGTCGGGGTTGCTCTTTCTGGGATGATCTAAGATGTCCCGGATGTCTTTTTACCCCTTTTTAGACCCGTCTTTGCTTTTTTTACTGATTCTAGTTTCCCCCCTCACTTTTTTGTTTTGAGCTATAAACCGTCGGAACTTGGCAACCGTCACCCCCATGCCAGGTCGTTGTTCCTGCTTCACTGCGCGCGCTCTCCCCTGCGCACGGCCAAACCTTTTTGATTTTTCCTGCCGAGCCCCACCGACTCCTGTCCGCTCTTTCAACACTCCTCTCGCGGCTGCCGGTCAGACCTTTTTTTTTATACCCCTTGGCGCATCCCTGTGTCATGTCAAACTTTTCAAGCGATAGCCCCTTCTCCTCCCCCCCCTCACCCCTCGGCCCTTCGCCTCCATCCCCACGGCCAAAACGCCTGTCCTGGGCGTCCCGCTTCGATGCTTGTCAGCCCCTCCGCCGCAGTGCTACCGCATTTTTCCCACATGACCAAAAATACGCTTCGGCCACGTCTTGAGACCAAACTCTTTTCGCCTCGTGCGAGTTTTTCGGCCCCGCTTCTGGAAAACAAGGCCCGGGCTTTTATCAGCTTGATGCGCAGCTCACAACCCCCTGCGGACATTCGGTTTTCATCCCACCCGGCTGTTTTTCCTTGCCCCCCCCCTTTTTTCACAGCTTCCGGAATTGCGTACTCCCTAAAAAAGAACGCCACCCACCGCGACGAGCCCTTTTTTGAGCTCGCCATTTTATTGAGCTGCGAACTGATTTTCCCCCTTATACCTTTGCCAAGTTGCAATAAAACTACGGAATTGACGCAGGCACCCAGGCTAAAGGAGCAGGTACTTCATCCCAGCCTCTCAACCTTGACCCCCTAGGTTTGTCGTCTTACACATCATCTGTTCACCCACTGCCGGGTCTTAACGTCTCCCCTCTCGTAAGAAGATGTCCCCCCAATTCCCCCAGGAGTCCCAGTTTCCACATCTGAGTAGAGAGACTTCCACACATTCTTATCCAGCCCTCCCCCTCACCAGAGATTATGCCTTTCCCCGATCTCACCGGAGCCATATTTTGTTGGCTCAGCGGTTCCGTGCAACTTGTTTCAGACTTACCTTCTTGTTTTACAAAAGTCCAAGCAGAAATGTACGACTTTGTAAATTGCCTATGTACGTTCCTCCCTTTCACCTGATGCACGCTACGGGCAGGCTGTTTGGCACCATCCGCGCTCCCAAATGACCTCTGCGGTGTGAGCCTTTGCGTTTCTTGCGCGAAACACGCCCTCATACTCCCTGGCTAACTCCTGAGTCCGCAGACCCCTCGGTCGACCCGCCTAGGGCAGTCCCCTGATCCCCTTTTTCTTAGAACGATCTCTCGTGTCAGAGAAGTTAGTCCAAGCCTTTATGCAGCTGTAGGCCTGTTCTCGATCGCCTTTTTCACCCGAGTGAGATACACTATGGTTTAGAACTCGGGCACGCCAGCATCACCCTCTTCCCCTGGTCTTCGTCATCAAGCCCCGCTTTCGCGACGTCGTTTAGCCAACTTGATAGCAGTTGATCAGGAGTACGAGTTCTTTTGGTGTGGTCGCACCGCTTGAGACTTCTCTTGATGGGGGAGGTCCCCCATTATCTCTGACCAGGTTCGGACCGCTCCCCCCCCCTTCCCCTACCCTCACAACGCACCCACCGTTGAATATTTGTTTCCTTCTCCTTCGTGCCTGTTATTCCCGAGGTTGATACCCGCACTGCGACGTTACTGAACCTATTGGGCGCTCTTGGTTCCTCCTTCGTACGATGGGTGACGCGGTGGTTTTTCTGCCCTTTACCTGGTATAATGACGAACCTCGACGGCGGACCTGTCGTGAAGAGATCAAGGTATGTATCCACCGTGCTCCCCAGCTGCAGCTGGACCATTTGGGAGTTTCCCCCGTACCGGACACACGAACGTATTGCTGGGGCTCTTGTGCCATCTTCTACCGTCCTAGATGGACGAAAGGAGGAAACATTAACCATTATGCACCGGATTACATGCTATGCCCGCGGAGCTCCTGGACCCGTTTTTCTCATAGTGCCCAGAAGCAAGGCCACGCCCACGTTCGCCGGGTAGCTGCGCCGGGGGGGAACGTAGGTTCGCAGAGGCTTTCTTGCGACGGCCACCTTTTTTCCACGGCTTATCGACAAAGACCGAGTGCGGCGGCCCCACCTTTCACCCCCTCCGGCTTTCAACGACGTTTTATTGCGCGCCCGCTTTTTTTCTTCTTTTGATGGCTTTGGAAACGTCAATCAGGACTGACCTTTTTGACCCACTTCCCCAGATTTTTCCTGTTGATTGTGTTAAAAATAGCTGACACCGCTCCCCCCTTTTTCTCCAATGATCGTGGTTACCTTTCGGCGTGTAATAGGCCTCTTTGGATGGGCATGCAACGATTTTATCGAGGCCGCTTCGCCCTAGAAACGATACTCTCCCCCCCTCTCAAACCGAAGTTTCTTCCCCCGCCACGAGAATATCTTTTCTTTTTTCATTGCTAGGGGAACCTCGTTACATACAAATACGCCCGTTTGTCCCCTTCCGCAGCTCCCCCCCCTCGGTTAGATTTCAGTTCTTCCCTGCATGTGAGCTGAGTGTTTTGTCGACTCAAGTGAACTAGGCCCCCTCCAAATGCTTGCTCTCTTTAACTGCCTTTTAAACTGGATCGGTAATCACGCCGGTTCTTGAATCCCTCTCCTCGGACTCGCTGATAGATTATATTGCTGCTGCACGTGACGTTCGGTGGTGGCAGCGAGAATTGAACCCCTTAAGCCATGGCCTCATCGCTCCCTGGACCGCAGGCCCGGTTCGGACCCCCCCAGGGCGCCATTTCGAGATTTTTTCCCCACTTGATTATGGCTTAATGTTTTACTTCAAGTGGTGTGCCCAAGAGCCGTGACCCGGGACTTTTCCTTTTCCCCCCCCCCTCCCTCCTTATTCAGCCACACCATTTCTTATTTGCCGTTGTTCGCATGAGCCATGACCTTTTTTTTCGTGCACACTTCCCCAGCTTTTGGTTAAATGGTTCTTAAGGATCTTTTCGTATTAGTTCAGGGTTTTCATTTAGACGTTACGTAGTCGGCATACTTGATAAACCGGGCTGAGGCCCCTACCCGCTTGGCCAGCCTTATCTTCCCTGCCATTCCCCTACTCTTCTCATCGGGTTGATCATGATAAAAAACTTTCTCCCCATTACCGGTCAGTTTGGCCTTCATTGCTCCTGGAGACTCTTCATTGTAGTATAACCTCATCTGACTGTTATCGCGCCCTTCCCCGTCGACGGCCGTTCTTACTGAATGGGCCTTGGCTTTCGTGCCGGGGCCTCATCAAGCGTTTTGAGGTTCCCTTACATCCCACTTGCTTTCCGTTGCCAGAGCTGGTGTACCTTGTATTCTCGGCTAGCTCCTGACCAAGGGCCCCTGATCGTCCTTTCTCTTTAACGCACCACGAGGTCGCCTTGTGTTCTTTGGTTCCTTCTTTTTCCATCCCAAGTGTTCACCCGATCTAAGTTCGACGCACTCCTGGTCACCTCGCGTTCTCCCGCTAGTCTTCATCATGGGCACGTACTTTCTGTCTTTTTCTTCGCTGTTCAGAGTGAGTACGATCGCGCAATTTTTATCTTTTCTTTTTCATTTTTCTTTTGTTGTTGAGTAAGACCTCTGATGCTCACATTTCTTGCCCAAGACAACCCCCTCCCCCCCAGGCCAGCCGCCCCCCTATTTTTCATTCGTATCCCAGAAGTTCTCCCGAGTGTCCCCGTGCCGGAATCTCCCGACCTTGGTTGTTGTCATTGGAGTGAACCGGCCCCCTCCACGCGCCGGAGACTCGTGGTGGTGTCCCCCCTCTAATTTAGGTCACTGCACACCCCCTCTAAGGGGCCTTTTTGCAGGCCCCGCTCCTTCCCCCGAAGGGAATATACAGAGGGCTCCGGGCCCCCACTTGCAATTTTTTAGGGAAGGTACCACCCCGCTTTCACGCTAAGTCCCCGTTCGGTCCCCGGGACTGTTTCGCTTACTATTTTTATCTCATCGGGCTTGCTCCTCCGGGAGTTTTGTCAGTCGATCGAGTCCCCCTGCGATGCCATATAGTTATCTCCGAGCGCGAAAATTTCCCCAAGGCTTCCCTTTTCTGAACGTGTCCCTTTCCCCATATGAGTAAGACCTCCCTTACCTGGGCGGAGGTTCATGCCAGTTCCTTCGATGATATAAGTACGCAGCTCCCCCCAACCTTGTCGGATCGGCTCTTTTGATATGGTTGCCTTCCTCAAAGGTTGTTGTTATCCCGCCGGTGGGGAAGTCTGCAATCCTGAATCGAACTTGCTTTCCTGTTTCGCGCCACCCAAATCTTCAGACCTTGTTGGCTCCCTATTGCAGGGACTTATTTTTGCTTCCCCCCAGACAAGGTGTTGCCCCCTCGAAGCAGATCATGTTGGACGACCCTAAGTTTTGTCTGAATCCTTCTTGATCTCGTCATGTTCCCAATGGTCATTTTCTTAGTTGGCCGGGCGATGTCTTCCCATGGTTCCCCTGTGTGTTTCTACGCTCCAGCAAACAATTAGTAGGGAGCAAGCCCCCCTCCCCTATTCATCTGCGACCGACCTTTCTCGCTTACCCTCTTTTGTGATAAGCCTCTCGTTCTTTTCCAGAGAGCCCCTAGCACCCGGCTTTGAATCCGGTTTTTTTCTTTCCTCCCTTCGGCCCGGTAACCCCTTTCCAACTCACACTTTCCCCTTTTTTTGCTTTCACGCCTGATCTTGTACATCGAGTCCCGGCTTCATCACCTGCGTGAGATGTTGGGAGAGTTGTGGCATTCAAAGAGAAGCTACCGGACCATCGCTATTTCTCGGTTGTTTTTTGCAACTACTTCGGATGTTCTGCATTTTTTTGTTTCATAAACCGAGTCGTGAGCAGTCGGCACCTTCCCCCTTTCTAGGGCTCGGCCTATCAGTCATGTGTATTGGCTGCTCATTTCTATACCACTACTTTCTGCAAAGGGCCCCCTTCTTCTTTCCCGATTAGGTCGCAGGAACCTCGATTTTTTTTCCGCGATTTGGTTTTTTCACCCCCCAGTTGATATGGACATGTGACATGAAAATGACACGCGGAGTATTTCTTTTTTAAGGCCCCTTCCCTTTTAGACTCCCCCCTTCTCGCGCCTACTTTTTCGTAAACGGCAAGTGTTTACGAGAGGTTGCTTCGACGGCACCGGTCGTGGTTTTTGCTGTCGTGAGGTTGCGTACTTTCGGGGCGAGTAGCCCCTAGTCTGCCTTTCTGCCCCCCTGTTACCCCGCTTTCCCCTCCAACCCGTGTGTATTCCTCCCCAGCCCAAGAGAGACGTTGTTCTTTTTTTCCCCCCCAGCTGGCCACGCAGTTGCAGAAAGGCATTCTCCGCGGGCTCCTTGCGGAAGCTGCGCAAATAGATTTCCGTGCTCCCATGTTAGGACTCTTGATACGCGCTCACTTCCACAGTTTTCAACCTCCTGGTGACTGCGCCTGGAAAACCCCCGGGCCTTGCCCTCTTAAGCTTGTAGTCTTTCCTCTTTCCTAAATTTGATCGTCCTAGACCTCCCAATTTCGTCTCCCATTGGTCTGTAGACTTAAGTTCAGAGTCCTTCCCATGACCAGCTTCCCTCTTCCTCCACCTGAGCCCTCTTTTTCCCCATTCAGAGTCTTTGTCCCTTCCGATGAGAAGGGCACTCGTTTTTGATAAATTTCCAACAGGTAAGTACCCGACAGGTTCTACCAACGCGCGGTCCACCCCATATTCTACGCGATCGGCCCCACCTATAGTTTTTTTCTCAGTCGGGGACCAACCCCTGGATAGAACGCTGGCTGGCTCTTTCCCTCCCCAGTTAAGACTTGCGAACGGCTGGCGCAGTATACTTTTCCGACCGTTGCTGACTTATCAGGGATGAGGTACTCGGTTTCTCTTGCCGCTTACCCTCCCGAGTGGCGAGACCGATCCTCCCGGCCCACTGCCTGCGAAGCCTCTTTGGGATCCTTCGACCATGCTGATTACGAAGCACTATATCTTCACCGAGCTTTCCTTTCTGATCTTCCCCCTTGTAGCATGAGTCTTCGAAGGGCGGCGCTCAGTTTTGACGTTCGCGACGCCCGGTTCGGTTACGGTTTTTCCAGAGCCTCTTTCCCGCGGGCTCCACAACCTTTGCCCCCCGGGGATGTCAGAGGACGTTGAATTTGCTGCTTTTCCCTCTCGTCCTCCTCTTGCCATGTGTTCTCCCCCAGTCATAGCAATGAACACCTGTGCCTCGACAGGGGTATAGTTCTTTTTTTACATACTGTTCCAATCGCTCCTTTCCTAAAGTCTCCTAGGGCTCGGGTCGATTGCTGCACAAGTTTGATCCAGCCTCACTTGGTTCCCGGTGGGTATTTTCGCGTTTTTAGTTGATGTGACCCTGCCAAGGGACACTCTCACTTCCCACTTTCCCCTAACGCAAATTTTTCCCACCCTTCCACGAAGATCTTTTCTGAGTACTCATTCTTGGAGAGTC
>Ga0179593_1675351_pt1 | contig 35998 bp, 50 predicted proteins | sample CZODoug2_1_08_16_FD_185931 | JGI IMG/M metagenome (GOLD analysis project Ga0179593, IMG submission 185931) | Vadose zone soil fungal communities from Angelo Coast Range Reserve, California, USA - CZODoug2_1_08_16fungal (PacBio error correction) | ecosystem: Environmental > Terrestrial > Soil >... | reverse complement strand
CGTTGATTCGCCGTGCGTGTCTTGTTCCCTGAGCCGTTTGAAGGTTTTTCACCCCCCTTGGTTTCTGCGTGAGAGAATCTTGGCCTTTTACAGTGTGCCTTTGCACGATTTTTTAGCAGCGCGCCGACCAGAGTTTTCTTTTCCCCTTGACGTTAGCAGACTTGCAACCGTGGTCCTTTTTTGCCGGCCAGCGTTTTCCTCCTCTTCCTTTGACTCCGTGTGTTACACAGCAGAGGTTAGAGACGAGCAGGTGGGTTCCCTTCTGTACCAACTTTAAGGCCCCCCGGCAGTTCCCATCCCGTATCTGTCGTTTTCTCACCCACTAGGGCTGTATACTCCCTCGCATTTGCACAATTCCGCCATTCGCTCTCCTCCCTTGACCAGTGGGCGGCCACCCCGACCTCTTCACAGTGCTGACCACCCCTCTGTTGACCCCCTGACACGCCTCTTTCACAGGCTGGTTTTTCTCCACGTGGTTTCGAATGCGGGGCTTTGGCTGCATTGGCGGGCCCAATTCTTTCATCGACGTTTTTTTTCCCCCAGCGTCTGGTACTTTGTCTTTTCCCCCACGTCCACTCCCGTTCACCCCCTCTTTCCCCCGACCCCACACCCTTTCCATCACCGCAGCACGCACGTTCCCCACCACGTGAATTCCCGCCTGGCGGCCCGTGTCCACTCGCCGCCCCGCCGAGCTCTGTCGTCACCACTTTCCACCCCCCCCCCACCCCCCCCCCCCCCACCCCCACCCCCCCCCCCCCCACCCCGGACTACGTCTATCTGGTAGGCCAAAAGGATGCCCCCCCCCCCTCTTGGGCCGTTTCCCCGCTCCTGTCCGCTCTCTTCCCTGGTCCGTCCCCCCGCCGTAACCTGCCTATCTCTTCGAAATCCTGTTTTGCTGTCGGTACTTTTTCCTTTCATGAGAGTCGTTCACCCCTGCACCGACGACAACGTGGGTTATCTGCCCTTCCCAACAGAACGAAAATGGTTTTCCACCCCCAAGATATGTTGGAGTTCTTTTTCACAGGGGACACGCCCCACCCCCCCCCCCCACAGGTTTTGCCCCCTTCCCCCCCAACAAGTTCACCTTCGTCGTCGACCACCGACATACGATCTTCCCCCGCCTTATAATGCCAGTATGTATAGTCCCCTATCTTCGTATACAGATGACACCAGATTTTCCGTTCCCCAGAGCGCCACCGTTTACGACGTTGTTTTGCATTTTTATAGGCTTCCTAATTCCATGCTTGAACCCATCTCTTTTCCCTCGGTAGTTCTTTCATCTTCCCTTGTTTCCTTTTATTCTGTCACTGTTTTTGTCGCTTACTTCTATATGTGGCCTGGCTTCTTTTTGCTTCAATGGACCTACACCTTTTTTTTCATTTCAAGGTTTTGTGTGACTGAGGCCTACCGCGCCCTGTCTTCGTCTTTTTTTCTATTGATCTTTTTGTTGTTTTTTTTTTTGACCCCATGTCCTATACCCTATTCCTCGTTTTCGAGTGAATTTTTGATTGCGTGCTTAGACTTGGCCCGGGGTCTTTTGTCATCCTCCTGCCTTCACTCCTTTTCCTCCCAATCGTGTCAATTACGTTCCCAGACCCCACTGCGCGTACTTTTTTTTACCCCCGGGCTCCGGGGTCGACCTGCTCCCTTTGGGACGTTTTTTTTCCTCTTAGCATGTACATTCTTTAAGACGCGTAACTGCAGTTTCCGGGCCCGGGTTACCGCCTGAGACCACGTGGTTTTCCTCTTTTTCTTCCCGCGCTCCATCGCCAGTCCATTTTTGTTTACCTTAGAGAATGCCATGGTGTCTCCCCACCTCCCCTTCTTTTCACTAACCCCCTTTGTTCTCTCCAGACGCTCCCCCATTCCCTTTAATGCTTTTCCAAGAGAGCAGTCGCCATTTCGTTTTTAGATTCCCCCTCGCAAGTCAATTCGCAGTTGGCGTTAACACAACTTTTTTTTCCCCCCCCCGGGACCCAGCACGCAACTGCACAGATTGTCCTTCTTCTTGTCACTTCCGTGTCACCCCGCGGCAGGGTTCGCCGCATTTATTTTTTATGAAACGCCCAGAACACGCAATCGGTCTCGCCGTGTCCATTTTCGTTCATCCGAGCCCCCCCCCCCCGCCCAGCTAATCCCCCCAACACTTCTGAGCGGGCGAGTGCGCCTTTTTTTTTTGAATCTCCAGTTGTGACTCCCCTCGAAACTACCTTGGACCCTACCGCGTGACCATTTTTTGCCCTTCCCACTCCCGCCCGTTCGGGTCTGATCTCATTAGCATTACTGCCTTCAGCAAGCCCCCTCCTTCGATACCGCACACCTCTTCTCCCACCCCCCCCCTTCCTTCCAGTCGATCCTTTCTGACCCCCCCCCTCTAAAGCGTGTTCAATTCCTGTCCCATCCCTCAGCATGCCCTCCTCCAGGATTACTCCCACTTCAGGGGATAATACAAAAACCTCCCGTCCGTCTCTATAGCGTCATGTTTCCCCCCCGCGAAAAACTGCCTAAGGACTGGAGAGTGGGACAAATGCGGCCCGGCCCCAAGCACCCTTCCCTAAGCGATTCAAGGCTCAGAACGCTTTTTTTTTTCTTCAAAGTGATTGAGGCTTTTTTTTTTATCCCTGCACGGTCTCGGCCATCACTCCCACCCGTGGCCTTGTTACTTTTTCCGACTAGCTTCAGCACTGTTCGATTGGCGCAACAGGCCGCGCCCTTATCCGATTAGGTTTCAGACCGCTTTTGGGGGCTCGACGAGTACCGAATTTCCTGGAATATCTTCCCCCTCCCCCGGTTGTTGTTCAGCTTTACTATCTTCCCGGTTTTTTCTGCCACCCCCTGAGCCACCCCCTCAGCAGAACGGCTTTACTACGCAGTATCTGTCCCCCCGCCGCTGGGGCTCCCCTCAAAGTACCGCCCCTGCCGCCCGGTCCCATCCCCTTTGGTCCACTTTGTAGATTTTGACCAATCCCGTTCCCGGCGTTGCCCGTAACTTACACGTTTCTTTGTTTTGCCAAGATTTACGCGCTCATCGTGCGGCTCTATCGTTCCTTTATGTCTCAACTTGGCAGTTTAGTTGCGCCCTCTTGATGAACGCTTGCCCCATTGCTTTTTCTTCCAGGACCCGTTTTTTCCACCCTCCTGCCAGGTGTTTTGAACCTCTTTTTCCTTCGCGCTTCCCCGCGATTGTTTCCTGCCGCCCCTGGGGGCAGGCCCACCCGAGCCATCCCAAACCACTACCCTTCGTTACTTTTTTTTTTTCCTTTCGCCTGTTCCCATCCTTTCCCCTCCCCCCTTTCCTGAGGGTTTGGCTTTGTCTGTTCTTGATCTGCCGCTTCCTTGCGGAGGGAGACATGATTGACCCCTTGGTTCTAGGTTTTTGGCTTTCTTTTCCCCTGCCCCACTTAATTTTTCCGCTGTCTTTTCTTATTTTTTCATTTTTGTTTTTTTCTTCGAATCCTCTGTTTTTGAGTTTCAGTTCCTTCAAGCAGCTAATGCGATTTTTCCCACGTCTCTTCGGGCAATCTACGAATGTTTTTTCTCCCCTCTTTCTTTGAGAGCAGTCGCTCTGCGGTCCCCCGGCATGGCTTTTTTCGGACTCTTCCGCTTTTCGCGATAAGGTTTCACCGTCTTCCCATGAGATAAACCCGCAGTTCCCTAGGACGGGAATTTACTTTCCGGTTCCCTGCTTTTTTCAAACAGCGGCCTCTGCGCCGGGCCCACCATTTTTGCTGTCCCCATGTTTTTCGAGTCAATCAGGTGGCTCTTTGATTTGGTCCGCGGTATTACCACCTTCAATTGTCACTGTTATAGTCTTCCCGGACCTCTTTTCGCTTAATTCATCTACTCCCGGTCAGTTTTCGTGTTCATGATGGTCACCCCCAGTTCTTTTTCCCCCTACCTACATCTTACGCCACTTCTTCACTGGTCCCGAACCCTTTCTCCCGCGGCGGAACACCGGATTTTCCTAGCCCCTTTTCTGGTGTTCCCCTTTTACCGGGACCAGAATATCGTTTTCACTTCCCTTCCCCTTTCGAAATTTACCGCAACTTGTCCCCCTTTAAGCTCAAACCCTTTTCTTCCTTTTCGACCCTTGCCCGGTTTTGTTTATTTACTCGATGCGTATCGTGCCCGTAATTTTTTTTCCTTTTTGCGTCTTCTCTATAACGTCGTTTGCCCTGAGGACTGATTTACCCTCCCAACCTGGGGACTCCTTTCTCGAAGCAATGCACTCCCTAGCCGACCGCGCCCTTATCAGGTCCGCTTTTTCCTTACCATCCCAATATAGCCCTCCGTTAGGTTAGTGATTGAATTTCCGCGCTTTTAACCCATCGCTCCATTTCGGAAAATCGAACTGCTCCTGTGCCAGTTCGAGTTCCCACTCTTCCATCCCATATTTTCTCTGGTTTTTTTCCCCGGAACCCCAACACCATTCCGCAAAGTACACTAATAAACACTTCCGTCTAGACATCTCCGGTCCCCGTTCGATTTGGACATTATCCTGGCTCCTTTAACCCCCTGTTTCGTCAGAACAAATCGTTCCCCTACTCTTGGCGCTCTTCTTTCGCCCTTTTTTCCTTCTTTATTACTTTTCAACATTCCGCTATCACCATACGGACCTTTCTCAACCCTCCTCCTAGTTTGAACTTCCCTCGTGACTTTCCATTAACCAATTTGTGTTTACCTTTTTGGGTGTGTGCTCCTCTTCCTTAACTTTTCTTTTGACGGTTCCCCCCTAAATCCCCAGATTAGTTACTTCTTCTTTCGTTTCGGGATTTGCTCCCCACCTCCCTCCGAACCCCCCTCTTGAGCTCTTTTTTCCAATCTCGCATTGAAAACTTGGAAAATATCTGGCATCGAACAGATTCCACCCACTCCCATGTTACGGCCGGCGGCCATTTTCTCCTGACAAATTTTCCCCCCCCCCCCTTGGCGTAAGCTTTTCCAGTTTCCCCCCCCTTCTGGACTTCTCTGTTGTGCCCCCCCCGGGTGTATTTTCCCGATTTCTTTTTTTTTTCCCCCCGGCCTCACAGGTTAGGGCTCCCTTCTTTCCCCGCCTTTTCCTTGCTACTTTCTAGGGAAGCCTGCTTTTTGACTTTTTCTGAATTTGCAGCGTTTCCGAACTGTCTTTGCCGACCGAGATCATTGCACTTCCCTCCCAATTTTCATGTTTCCTGACCTCGAAGTTTTACCCCTTTTTTTCCCCTTTCCAAACCACTGGTCCTTCCAGGTTTCTTTTCCCCCCGCGGGCATGGACCGCCGGCTCTTCTGGTTTCCAATCGCCGTTTTTGAGATATTCCCTAAAAGTCTACACCTCTTCCTTTCGACCGATGGACGGTTTTTTCCGACCGCCCCTTGATTCGAACCACCCTCTGAACCTTCGCTTGACCCCACCCATCCAAAGATCTCAGGAGAACCGCTGGCTTTCGATGTTTTTGGTGGGGTTTTTTTTGTTTTTTGTGTGACGCTCACACGCTGTCACGGGAGGGGATGGCAATTTTTTCCTTTGCCGACGCCCCCCCACCCGATTTCGTGCGGTTCAGAGAGCGATGCCTTCCCCAAAAGTCAGGCCACGAGTAGACCAGACCCTCCTTAGTTCTCCCCCCCCAGCCACTTCTCCCTCGCAACCCAAGGCAAGACCACGAAAGGCGCAAAAGGTGTAGCATTTTGGGTTTCCTTCCTCTCTTCCTTGACACCTATCGCTCTTTGTTGGCCCTTATTGAAAATTGTGTTTGGACAATTTCGCGCCGTTCTCCTCCTTCTTTTCCCCCCCCCTTCGCGCTCTCAAGTTGTTTCGGCCCTGAGAAGAAATTCATTTTCGTACGCTGCCCCCCCCCTCCACTGTGAGCATTGTTGGTTCTTTTTTGAGTTCCGCAGCGTTTCTGCCAAGGGTTGCCCTGCCGGTGTAACAGACTTTTTTTTTTCGTGGACCAAATCTTCGGGCAGGTGGGATAAACCGACGTTGGCCCCCCCCGACCCCCTTGCGATTCGGGGGCCCCCTTCCGATCTTCCCCGCCCATGACGCCCCGTTTCCTCTTCCATTTCCCCCTTGTTTTGGAAGGTGATCTTTCGCCCCTCGCGGGCGTTTTTCCTTTCCACGTTAATAAGAATGCTTCTGACCGCGGCGTGTGCACGGCCATGTCATTGTCTTCACTTCTTTTATCCGGCCAGAAATCTTCTCAGCCCGACCATTTTTTTACCGTCAGATGCTTTCCCTCCTCGACTGCCTTCTTCCGTCCTATTTTTTCTTTTTCTTTCATCACGATCACTCGTAGGGAGAACTCTGCCCTCCCTTTCCCACCCCCCGATTTCGCCCTGGCAGCCATCTTTTTTGACCGAGGCCCTGTAAAGATAAGACCTGCCCCCCCCCAATTCAAGTGACATTATGCTGCCGATCATTGACCGTCCCCCTGATAGGGACCGGGCCATTTTCTAACCCGGCAAGAATCAAAAACGGTCCTCCAACCTAATCCTTCACACACAACAACCCACCCCCCCCCCCCCCCCGCCCGCGTCGGTTTTTTTTTGCTTTCTTTTTGCCCCCTCAAGTGCTGGCAGACCGGCTTTTTTTTTGCTCGGACCGGCACGAACGGCTTTGCGTCCCCCGGCAACCCCTGAGCATTTTTTTTTCCCTCCTTAATCAAAGGCCCGTGTTCCTTTTGTTCTTTTTGAACTTTCGACGGACCCAAGCCTCCTTCTCCCCGCGGTTTTGATGAGTGTTTCTAGAGAGTGAACGCGAATTTTCTTTTCGGAGCGTACCCAAGGTGGTTGACACGATCCTTTTCCTTCCCCTCCTCATCTTTGGTTTTTTCTTCGTTCTTGCCCCGCCTTGGCGTCACTTCTGCCTCCCCCCGCGCTGTCTTGCCCCGGAGCCCCCAACTTTTTATAGAGCATAGGCCGTGTTCTTTCCCCCCCCTCTTAGGCCACCACGCGGTTCATTCCCCCCCGGTTCAACTGCCTTTTTTTTTCTTTTGAGTCCAAAGCCCGAATTACGGCTCCCCCCCCTTTCCCCCCCAAATCCACTGAGTGAACTTCCCTCTTAGGAATCCTCCTCCCGAGATCCTCAAGACTAGGAAAAGTCTGTCCCTACAGTTGGGAGAGGAGGGTTTGTATTTCTCTGTTTTTGGGGTTTTGTGTGTTTTATTTTTCTTTTTTTTAGTGAAGCTGGTTTCCCCCCGTCCCGGTTTCAGATCTGGAACTCTTGTCGTGATGCCCCGAATTCGGCCATCGTTGGGTCCCACCCCACCCCCTTTCCTTAGTTGTACCTTGGCCCTGGATCGCCCCCCCGCCTGTCTGCTGTTGTTCAGATTCTCTTTCGTTGTGGTTCCAAGAGAAACCTGACTCCCCTTTTTCTTTTTTTTTAGAAGATCAGTTTTCTCCTTCCGCCGCTTTCTCGCGTCAAGAAGAATTCCTGCAGATAGTCTGGAACCTTAACTCCCAGGTATATCCAGGAGGTCTTTGGCCCCCCCCTGCCCTGCCGTTCATAAGAGGTTACATGCCCGTTTTGCTCGCTTTTTCTGCTTCCCCCTTTCCACTGCGCCGGAGTATTTGCTGTCCATAGCTTTTTTGTTACCAGTAAAGGTCGGATTTCTCGGTGGTACAGACCGGTCTCCAATTCCCTTCCCGTTTTGTCCAAGGTCTAGATTCGGACGCCTCCGGCTGTCCCTGCCCTAGGAGGGTACCCCTCCTTGTAGTAAACCCACAACTTGGGACGCTCGTTCAAACCCTTGCCCTTTCCCGGCCGGGTTTGGGATTTTTTTCTCCGGACCCTTGAGAATTAGGTCCGGATTGCGAACCACTTCGTGTTGCGCGATGAAAGAGGCTCTTTCATTTTTTCAAAAGTTAGTCCACTTCCTGTTACCTCTGAGGCCAGCATGGGATTTGGTCGCTTTTTCTCTTTTCCCCCCCCCGCGGGCGCGCCCGTGTTTTTTTTTTGTCTTCTTTCTTGTTGGGAGAGAATTTTTAATTCTGATGTTTTCGCTCCGATCAGGTTGCCGATCGTTGCCTGTTTCTTTCCCTACAGATCGCTCTCCTTCTTTTGGCGTCGGCCACCTTTTCTCCCCGTACAGCCCCCAGACCGTTGAACCGTTTTCAGTCCTCGTCACGTCCTTTTGCACTTGCCCCTTCGATTTTCCTTGGTTCTTTTTCGTGCACAAAGAAGCTGGTTCTGAGTCTTTTTTTTCCTTCCCCGACCGAGCGCGCCTCGTGCGACCCTTCAGTTCGCCGTCTTTCGTTTTTTGTGTACTAGTTGTATTTGATTCCCTCCTTGACAGCCGGGCCGATTGTGGTTTGCACCCCTTCTAGGCACTTTTTGCAACTTCCCCTCCTTTCCCACCCCTGGCCGAGCTTGACCATTCTTTTTTTTTTCCTCACCCATTGGTGTCTTTCCCTTTGGGTGTCCCCCCGGGACTAGCTGTGTTAATGTTTGACCCCGTTCAGATAGGAAAAACAGTTTCCTGGTCATCCTTTAGTATCCACCAGATCAGGCCTACCATGCAGCAGAATTATGCCCAGCATAGAAGGTCTCACCTCCCCGTCGAGGCGTGTAAACTGCGGAATGCTTCTGTGACCTACTTTTTCAACTTTCCCAGCGAGTTTAGGAAACTCTGTCTGACGGGTGCAATGACTTAAGATCTGCTCAGGTTAAGGCTCTGGGCCTTAGTAATGTTTGTATTTTTCCTCTCAGCGGTCGATGGATTTTAGCTGTAAGTAGTCTACTTGACATCAACCCCTTTTTAGAGAGAAACTTTTTGGCCCGTCGGCTCGAAATGCCCTCACCTTCACCCGTGACAAAATTTCCCCCTTCTTTGGTGTTTCTGTTCCCTTTGTATCGCCCCCCCCGCCCATGGTTCGAGCTAACCCCCTCCCCCCCCAAAATGTTCACACATGGATGTTGAACCCCCCCCCATCCATTACTTATCGGCCAAGCAGGGCTCCCCCTCTTGTCCCTCCCCTTTCCCGCCGAGTAGTGTATTCATGTTCTGCTCTCGATTTTTTTTCCCGTCCCACGTAAGGCAACCAAAGAGGGTTTTCCCGTCTCTTTAAATCTTCCTTTCTTTTTTTGAGCCACTTTTGCCTATAAAGCATACCCCCCTTCTCCTCTCTTTGACCCAGGAGATGGCCCCAGTTTAGGTAGCGGCCCGGGTCTAATTTTAGGATTTTTTCTTCGGGCCCGAAAATCCCACCGCCCTTTCGATATTTGGACCTTCCTCGTTTTTCCTCTGAATTCCCCTTCCTCCATCTCCAGGAGGCACGTTAAGAGGCCCCCCTGCTTCTAGCATGGATTCCGATGGTCCCCCCTCTCCTCAGCCGATATTTCCCATCTCGTATTGGGGCTCTTCTTTTTCCGGTGAGTCTAGGATAAAACTCCCTGCCACTGTTTGATCTCCCCCTCTCCATTCTCCGCTTCGTTAGCTTTCTTGCCTCTGACTGCGTTTTTGTGCCCTTGGAATCTCTCCCTTCTACTAGGGCGGCGCGCCCCCCCTACTGCACATCCCCATTAGGGCCTTTTCTCCCATGATAGACATGTTTCCCTAACTTGAGCTTTTCCAGTTGTTCACGTTGGGAACGACGGATCCCTTTTCCCTTTGGGCATTTCGAAAGGCGTTAAAGAGTCTAGCGGCCGGTTACCGAGTTTTTTCACCCCCTCGTGATGGATAGATAATCCCCGGGTCCTCTCCCCCTGGTTTAGCAGTGACCGGATTCACGGTATTCTCCTCTTTAGTTGCGATTGACACCACGGCTCTGTCACTAATCCGTTTTTTTTTCCATGATCGACCCCAATCCTCTCCTTTTTTTTTTTTCCGCTAACGAGTCGTTTTTCCATTTCTTTCTGGCCCCCTAGCCCCTTCTTTCCCGACTTTTTTGGCAAACACACAATGGTTGCGTCCCCACATACAAAAATTACCCTGAACAAAGAACGTTGCCCTTTTCCCATCTCACTGCCACGGCCAGTTTTTTTGTCCCCCCCCCCTTTTCAGACAAGCCTCTTCTCCTTGTTGGCCTTTCCCTTTCTCCTCCCTTTACGCTTTTTTCCCACCCACGATGCTACAGTTTGTCCTCCTATCGCCAGTCAGGAAGCCGCCCAGAGCGACGAGTTCCTGAGCAACGCTCAACCAAGCCTTTTTTCTTTCCTAGTTCGTCCGGTTTACTCCCATCTCCTTTCTGCCTTTCTTTCCCTTCCTGCAGTTTTCCCTCAGCTCAGTTTCCTCAACAGCACAATTCCATCGCAGCTCCCCCTTGAATTCACCCTCTTCACAGAACCTCTTCCTGTTTTAGCTGCGCCCTCAACAATTGCCTTTCCCCTTTTCTCCGACCGGAGATACCCCCCGCCACCCTCACTCATGTGTTTCATTTTTGCAATTCGTATCCCTCCCACTTCCCCCCCCTTAACTTTCGTCCCTCAAACGTTTGCGCCCCCCCCAGAATCACCGCGATGCCCAAATCGCAGGCCCCCCCCCTACTAATCCGCTATTTTCAACACCGGCCTTGTTATAATTTCCCAACTACGATTTTTTCCCCCCACTCCTTCCCTTGGTTTCATCCCATTCCCCCCCCCCCCCTTCGTAACGCGTTTCTTCGTTTTGCGCAAAGGCCCCCCCGAGTCACTCTTCTTACCCCGCATCGCTTTCTCCTAGGAAATCCAATGGCTCTCCCTTCTCCCCCCCCGTTTCTTCCGTGCCTTTCGGCGGACCGTTCTCTTTTGCCATTTTTATAGACAAATTTCAACGATCCCCCCCTCTCCTTTGTCCCCCACTTCCCCCGATGAGAGAGACTGGCGTAGGTGATGTTCGCCTCCCTTTGAGTTGCCTCATGTGCTTGTTCGGTCTGTCTTCGGGGGTTTTGCTTTACGTTCCACCGCTTGGCTTCCTCTATCTTTTTATCCCTTTGTTGGGAGAGATAGAGTAATTTGATCTTTGGTCCCCTTTGCAGATGTTCCCCCCCCCTAAGCCCGCGGAGTTCTCTCTTTCGACCTTCCCCCGCTTCCCTGCGCCAAATCTCGACAGGCGGTAGCTCGAAGCGTCTTGCCTTTTTGAGAATTCAAGGCAGGGTTTAGCGCCCTTTTCCTAGCATTGAATTTTTTCCCCCTTCTTAATATGCTTCACGGCTGAACCACCTGCGGGTCGATTCGGCGATCTTTTTTTTCTCGATCTAGGATGTGAGGTGTGCTCTTTTCCTCTTCCTTTTTGCTTCCTTTTCGTCTTTTCGCTGGGGCCTGGAGGGCTTTTTACGCTCTGGCAGGTTTTTTGTTTTTATTCCTCTTTTCCTTTTGGATATATTATTTGTGCGCGTCGGATGCCCGGGAGTGCATGTTTTTCTTCTCCCTCTAGAACCATTGAGCCGACCTCCTGACCGTTTTGCCCTCTTTTAGCCCCCCCTGGATCGGTTTCCACCTGCACTGATCTCCCTTTTGCGGTATCTCCGTCCTTTTAGGTGATCGTTGAATTGCCTGCCTTTTCTCGGCGCCCAGCTCCCCCTGGTCAATCTTTCTTTCCCTTCGGGATGAAAGGCCTTGGCCCCTGCGCTTTTTTTGGTGCTTTTTTTGGGACTTGTAGCGATCGCCCCCCCCCGGACTTCCTCAATATCCTCCTCGATTTTTTCGTGCAGTACCAGGAGAACTCCCTTTTTTTTTTTTTTCCCCGATTGATGGTGGTTGTCGTTTCTCTGTCGTCTACGTATCCTTTGACCCCCTTTCTTCTGCTGCGATCGGCCCCCCCGCATTTTTTTTCCCCGACACTTTCCCCAAGGTGACTGCCCAACCTAGCCGACCTTCAAATTTTGCACAGTGGACGGCCTGGCCGGGCTGAGATGGAACCTTCTTTCTTTTTTGTAGTTAGTGGCGGGTTACTTTGATGTTTACAGAAACTTGTTATTTTGCCCGCCCCCCTTCTGTCCTTTTTTAGGGCCGCGGAAGCTACTTTTCCCCCTCTGCTCGTTTAGTCGGAATCTTCTAATTTTCTATATTGTTATCCCTCACCTTCCCCTGAATTATTGCCTGACCCCTTCCTTCCTAGTCCCAATGCCCCAGACACTATATTCTACCCTTCCAGCCCCACATCTCACTGGCGCACACCCCCCGGTGATCGAGGCTGAACCCTTGAGGATGAGCATATGGCCCCGCGGTATTGAAAGTGAGGAAAGTTTTTTTTTCCCACGGCATTCGCCCTTTCACATGCTCCGACACCGTACCTTCGTCAATGTCTTGTCTGAAAAGGCTCACTTTTCTGCCCGGCCGTTCCCTGAGTAGGTTTGACTTTCCCCAGGCTGGGATTTAACCTCCTGACGCCTGGCTTTCCCGTATCGTGCCCAGTTGCAGGATGATTCACTTTTACAACCCGGGGCTCCCCTCGTCATACGCTTTCCCAATTCCCCCGCTTGCCGCGTATAGGATTTCCCTCTCCCTCCGAAATTTTCCCCTAAATCGCCCCCCCTTGCGATTTTCAAGTGTATTTTTTCCTTTCTTCGCTCCGTAAGCCATCTTGCTCCTGCCCCCCCCCCCAAGGTTCCACCCTTTTTCCCCGGGCCCTCTTATGTAGGCCTTTTTTCTTTTTTTTTTTCCTGGGCACCGACCTTTTTCCTTTCCCCCTTTCTCGGGTTTTTTTTTGGTTAGGGTCCACGAGGCTTCCCCCCCCACTCCGAGACCTGCCCCCATAAGAAATTCACACACCCTTCCCTCGACCAGCTTGACCCACCTTTTTAGAGTTCCCCCGCTGACGATTAGGCTTTTTCCCTCCCCCTTTAGGATTCGATGTTGCCCCCCCAACCCTTTGTCCGACTCGTGTCCGATCGGTTCCGTCTCCATCGGGGATTCCGTGGTCCCCTTCCCCCTGACGTAGACCCACTCCACTACCCGACCCTCCATCTAGTGGGAAAGATCTTTTCTTGATTTCCCCCCCAATCTACCCTCCTTGTTCCCCTATTTTTGGTACTTGATTTCTTCCCGTAAAACGGTTCGTTCCCCCCCGCCTCCCCATTCAATAAAATTCAAAAGATTCCTCTTTCAATTCCGTGACTAACCTTTTTTGCTCCTTCCTCCCCGTTTTCGCGTTTCAATGGTCCTTTTCTGCATCTTGCCCCCCAACGGCCCCCCCTAAGGCCCCCTTCGCCGCACCCCCTTTACTCCCCCTCCCAACCTCCGCCACGCCTTTCCCATGGAAGCAGTTTCCCTTTTCAGGTCAAACTGCGGCCCTAAGGGGAAAAAACCCCCATTGCTAGAGACTGTTCCCTACCGCCCTCTTTACTCCTATGTTGCTTCTTGAAACCTTCAGCCGCTGTTTTACCGGTTCGTACGCACTGAGTCGATTGATTTCTTTTTTCTGCCGCCCTGCGTTCAGTTTGAAGGGGTTCGGTCTTTCCGACGAATGTTCTGTGCCGATCGAAGCGTTCCTCAAGCCCCCCATAAAAATGTCCCTGACCGGGGGTTACCCCCGATATTTCGTAACCAGGGGTTCCCTCACCCACTTTAATCTCGGCCCGTTTCTGGTGGTCATTCCCCTTTGGGAGGCAATAATCACCTCCCCCTTCCACCGTTCTCCTCCCTGGATTACCCACCCCCCTTAGAAACAGAGCGATTTATCCAAGGATGGAAGGCTTTTGAAAGCTTCCCCGCATCGATCTTTTCCCCCCCCTCCTCTATCGAAAAATATGAGGGTTCCGACCCCCCCCCCCCCCCCCCACGATAGAGGGAGAGCCCCTCGGTGCCCTTCCTCTCTCCCGTATACGTTCCTTTTCTGGTGTGGAACTTTTCCCCCTTTTTTTTTTTTTTACCCCCCACCAACGGTTGAAGTCCGCCCATTGGTTTTCGAGGGATTAAACATCCATTCTCCCCCGATCGGCCGATTAGGTGCAGCCACATGCCGAGGCTCGCCAAACTTCCCTCCCATCCCCCCCCCTGCGCGCTCGGTTTTTTTGAGGTCCCTAGTTGTGCCCCCCCCCTCCTCCCAGGCTTCCAGAGTCTTCCCACCCCCTGTTACGTGCCGGACGAAGTCTCTCCTTTCTCTTCGGGTGCATCGGTTCGGAAGAAGGTGTTCTCTCCTATTTTCAGTTACGCGGCCAATGCAACCGCTTTAAGGAGACTGGTTTCTCTGCTCTAGGTCCGCCGAGCTGCCCCCCTTTTTGACCTCCCCTGAACGTCCCCGTTGTGTACCCCCCTCCGACGGCAAAAAGTCTGGCTTTTTATTCCATTCCCGGTTCTTTTCTTTTCCCCTCCTTTTCAAAGAACTTCCCCCTTTCGATCTTGTTCGGCCGATCTTCCTACCTGCCGCAACTGACTTTGACCTTCTTCCTCTTTCTCGGCAACGTAAATTACTTCAAATCTCTTTTTGTTACTGAGAGACCCCCAGGTCCTTTCTTCGGCCGTTTCCCTTTTTCTGACTTGTCGAACATCCCCGCTGCAGACAGGCTCGGACTAGTCTTTCATCTTCCTATCTGTCGGCGTGTACATCCCTCTAGTTCCTTCCTTTCTCCTTGCTACCCGCCCTACTGATCGGCTGGGCTTGAAGACGCTCAGCCCCTTCCCCAAGATCTAAGGACCCGCCGCGCTTTTATCGAATCCTCTTTTCTCCCTATCTACAGGAACCTCGATCCCCCCCCCCGAAAGTGAAGACTTCCTTCGACGCCCCGAAGGTAAAGGAAGCCCTGGCCCATTTTTCACCGCGGCCCCCCTTTTACCATCTCCCCCCCGGTCGACCAAGCTCCTACGGGGCGCGTCGGGCGTGGCGGGGAACTTTTTCGAACGGACCCCGGCACTCATTTTTTTTTCTTTTCTGGGGTCCTCTTCTTTTTTGCGTCACGGCCCCCCTTCCCCCCGTTGACCCTTCTTCCCTTCCCTCAAGAGTTTTTCCGCTTGGGAATGTCGCGCACACTTTCCTTTCATCATCGTCTAGTTTTTTTCGATCTTGCATCGCCGATGTGGGGTTGGAGGTCAGGTTCTTTGTTCCAAGTGGATCTTCTCTTATTTTACTAATCTTTTGGTGTGAGATATTTTGCCTTAGTTCTCCTCAACACCCACACGCCCTCCTTTCTCCTTTTTTCCAGTCACCTCTCGCGATAGGTCGCTTGTTCTCCTGCCACAGTTCCCAGCCACTTATGATAACCTCCCGTCTTCCTTTTCCCTTTTACTCGGAAGTGAATTTGCACGCTCCCGACCTGCCGTCCTCCCAGCACCACCCCATTCCCTTCTTTGTAGGCCGAGACTTCCCCCTTAGTAAAGAGACGTCCCTCCCTCCTCGCCACTTACCTCTCCTCTCAAGTTCTCTCTATGCCCTGTCTACCCAGTGGTCGGGCCTCCCCCCAGCATCGTTCCCTCCAGACTCCCCTGTCCCTTTCGTGTTTCCCCTGAATTTCGTTTTCTTCAAGGCCGCTTCTCGCCTCCGCTGTCTGCCAGGTGTTCATTCCTGTTCTGGTCGCAAGTAGTAGCCACTCGATCTTTTTTATTTTCCTTTTGACCCGGTCATTATTCGCGTTTCCTGCATCGTGCCGAGCCGCTCAAACTTCCAGTCCGAGAAGTAGGCCCTTTTCCCCCCGACCCCCATCACATGCCGTTCACTTTCCCTTTCCCAAACGAGCGTATGCCGACGTGAAAGCTCCTGGCGGGGTAGGACGCCCCTCGTCCCCTCTGTTCGACAATGTCTTTTTCCCTGGTCGCTCTTCCAGAATCGGCCCTCCTCCCCCCCTTTTATTCAGAAATGCTTAACTTATTTTTAGTACCTTTCACGCCCTTTCCATCAGGTCGTCCTCTTTCTTTTCGGGTACACGCCCGTCCCAGTTAACCATTGGGCAGCTTTTTCCCGCCCCCCTCCACCCCGCCCTCCCCACTTGTTCGGCTTTTCATTTCTTGGATTCGTACTTTGAATTCCCTTCGCGGAGAAAAAATTTTTCCCCGACTGCCAGAGATCCCTGCGCTCATCGTCCTTTGCACTTCACCAATGGTTAGAAGGGTTCCGCCATCTTCAGAAGGTCCCTTTCGTCCTCACCGACGTTAAGCTGTGTCCGTGCTGTTTCCTGGTTTAGGATTAGCCGAAAGGCGATGTGGCTGTTTTTCCACCTTGTGTCTGGTCGATCGTTGCTTTTCTTGACAGATTTGTACCGAGAGTTCAGACCCAGTCCGTGGAGCAGTTTCCCCCCCCCTTGCTCGGCCCCTGACCAGACCCTTTCCCCCCCTCTTTCCCCGTCCCCTCGAAGGCCAGCGAGGTCCCCCATCCTCTTTTTTTCTTTCGTCGTAGACCCCGCAGATCGATTTGTCCCCCGTCCTCTTCCCCTTCGGGCTTTGCCCTTTCCCCAATTCCCATCAGGTCTCCGTCCCTCTGCCTTGTTTGTATCTTTTTTAGTTTATCCTCTCGCGAAGAGGAAGATTCTGGCCCCCTGAGATCATGGCATACCTTTGTTGCCACAACCCTTAGATTGCCCGGGTGTCGACCGTAGTTTCGAAATGCTCGTTTGTGCCCTTCTCTTGTGTAGTTGGAGGAATTTTTTTTCTCTCCCTTCCCAAGACCTTCTTCGGCCCCTATCCTCTGCAAAAAGCCTTTCATCCCCGCCCTCCTGACAGCACCGCCACCAAATCCTTCGCCAGAATGTAATTCTTTTTTTTGATCACCCCGGTCCCTCCGGCGTGGGTCAGTTGATGCGTAGCTCCCCCCCCCCCCACCAACCGTTTACCCGATTTCTTCCCCACCCGGATAGTTCGACTACTTTTTCAAGGGGGACCCGTCTCTTGGCCGCCTTTAACGGCGTCTTTCCGTGAGTAATTGTTCTTGCCCGCCACTTTCTTTTATTAACTCTTTCGTTTTTACTGTTTACGAGACTCCGGACCCCCCGTCGAGCGGAACCGGGAGGTTCGCCCCCCTCCAGAGACCCCCCGTTGAACCCAATCCCCTTTCCCCCCACCAGCGAATCTGTTAGTTTTCTTTGGCAACTTGTCTTCTGTACCAAACGCCCCCCCTCGACGCCTAATCCCCAACAACACAACTTTTTCCCCCCCCCCGTCCCCACTGGAGTTAATTTGTCCCCTCCCCCCCCCCTCGAATGTAAAAAGATCTCGCTTTAATTGTCCGTCCTGGTTACCTGACCCTCTTCTCTCCCCCCTTCCACAGATGCGACGTCACCGCTTTCTTCCCCCTCCTAGTTTCTTGATCGCCTTTTTTGCATCTGCCTCATACCTTTTCTGTTTCGCGATGAGGGAAACACCCCCCCCCCCTTTCTCTTTTCCACATCGGGGGCTCGGTCGCTTCAGTTTCTTTTCCCCTTGTCACGTTTCCCCTTTTTTTCCCCACTTTTTTTGTGAGCACAGACCTCCCCCTTCCCCCGAAGATAGTGATGACTTTCCCCTCTTTTTCCCCCCCTCTTCATAGAACTGGCCTACCCCCCATGACTTCCCCCCTGCACTGTTCTATTCCGCGATCATGGAGCTTGTTTCCGGAGTCCTGCTTCCCCCTTTTCCCCCCCCCCGCATTTGGGCGTCCTTGTCTTTGATTTGATAGGCGTTTTCAAGAGACTCCCTATCACCTCCTCGGTCTGCGGATTCCCTTTTATTGGTCCCCTCTCGGCGGCCGGGTTTTTCCCACTTTTCCCCCCTGCAAGTCTACGTAGGGTCTTTCGCGCCCCCTCCGTGAAATTACCACGGTCACGTCGGTCTACCTCAATGTACGTTGACCCTTTCTTGGTCAGATTGCCCCTTTTGCCTTTGCTGGCATATTTCGCTCATTTACATTTCTTTCCCCCTTTTTTTGCTTCTCCCAACGCCGTTTATACCTTGCCGGCAGTCTAAAAAACGAGGGATGTCGATCCTAAGCGTTATCCCTTTGTTCGCCTTTCCGTGTGGCTTCAGGTAAGAATGCATGGTGCTTTCTCTCCCCCCTTTCAATACGCTTGATCCATTACCCGTCCCCAAAGCGCCCCGCCTTTTCCGCATCCTTCTCCAGTCGCACCCTTCTCCGCGGCACCTCCCCCAGAAATTCAGCAATCCGTAGTCGGTTTCCCCCAACAATGTTTTTTAAACCCCTCCATGGTGACCCTCACAAGCTCCAAAGGACCGCGGGTTCCCCCTCATCCCTTTTTACCTTCGTGCAGAAATGTTTTGACTTTTTTTTTGCCGGAAGTTTTTCCTACAGGGTTAGGACAGGGGGTGCCCCCCGCTCCCCCAACGCAATGCGCGTATCACCGACTCAGCCATTTTTTGACCAGCCTCGATCTTCAGCTAAACGTATCCCAAAAGGCCAACTATCTATTCCCCGTGCTTCAGTGACTTTTCAAATCGATCCTTAGTTGTCATTACTGCCAGTTGTCCTCGCTCCAAGTAAGGCCCCCCGTATGAACCCAGGTGGTCCAAATACCTCGAGAAGCAGAAAATTCGGCGCAATTCCACCCCCCCCCGAGTTCCCCCCTGTTTCAGATCATCATTTCCTTCCCCCGCCGCAAATTCCCCCCCCCCCTGCCCAACCCCCATCCGCCCCAGACGAGTTCTCAAACCCCAACGTCCCCCCCCTGATCTTCCTGGGCATCGCTACCCCTGCTAACCTCCCCCCTTCGAAATTAGTTTCAAACTGTTTGTTATTCCTCGAAGAAAATCCCCCCTCCCCCTCCGCCCCACTGAATAATACGATTACGATCAAACCGGCAGGGATGGGAGACTTCCCCACCTTAAAGAAGTTCCATCTCATGCCCCTCTTTCGTTCCCCCCCTTATGCAACCTTTTTCCCACTGCGAATTGCCCCCCCCACTGCAAATGCGAGTTTGAACGGAAAAAGAGCCACCCCTCTGAGCCCCTCTCCCCCCATGTTCCCAGAAGAGCCCTCTCTCCATCAAGCCCGTTAGGCCCCTTTCCACTTAACCCCTTTTGTCAAGGTATATCAAAGTACCGTCTTCCAAGCTGGAATGTGATTCCCCCCCCGCACCCCGATGCGATGCTCCTTTCGAGTTGGAGGTGTGTAACGGGGCTTTCCCAGGCTTATTTGTAGGACTAGCTGAGGCCTGGGTTTTCCAGGTAGTGCCCCTAATTCCGGTCACCTTCTCGTGTAACTCATACATCCTTTGCTTCTGTTGAGGTCCCTTCGATCGTCAGGTCCTTCTTTTTTCCCCAACGAATGAGAACCCCCCCCCCAGCCTCCCCTTCTTTACCAGTACTAACGCCCCCCCCCCGCTGCGGCCGCCCCCCTAACACGCCCACGCAAATTTTTTAGTCCCCCGCATGCGCTTTGACCGTGGGTGCTTCCCCGCCAGGATTTGGTCTTGTTGTATGAGACCCCCCCAATGAGTTTCTGGGTCCAATTCCGATGCCTTCCTTTTTTCTCCAAGTTGATGGCTTTTGCTATCCAGCTCATCGGCGGGTGTCGGTGTATCTTACTTTTTTTCTTTTTTTTCCCTTTTCCTTCCAGTCCTCCTTTTTTTTTTCCGGGCGGGTTATGGAAGGGCGCTTTTCGCTCTGGAATTTGATTTTTCTTCCTCAGAGTCCTTTTTTTTTTCCCCCCCCCTTCAGGTGTTTCTTCTATATTTATCATTGTAGAGTCCTCTTTTTCTTTGCTTGCTGGGGGACTCGCCTTTTTTTTCGACCCCTCCTTTTCGCTTTTTGCCTTTTTTTTCGAATGGATCGACGGCCTAACTTGATTTTTCCCGTGGGCGTGTGTGATAGCCGTTCTTTTGCTTGTTGCATTCTGTCCATGCTTCGCGTATGATCGACAAAGGGTGATTCTGAAATCCCGTTTTTCCCCGTCTTGAATTCATTTTTCTTCCCTCTTTTGATTTTTCCTGTTTTTTTTTTCTTGCTTGTGGAGGGTCTTCCACAAACTTGCCCATATAACGATAATCATTTCTTTTTCCTTTCTCCCCACCGTCGCGCTTCTCCATCTGTCTAACCTCATTGCTTTTTGTGTTAGTCTTGCGCAAGTCCGTCCCCTCTTGGCCCCTTGTCCCTTTTTTTTTTTTCTTTCTGGACTACCTCTCCTTGTTTTTTTTTTCTATCTAATTTTTTGACCAAACCCTTTTGGTACTCTTTTTCTCCCCGCATCTCCCATTCACTTTTATGCCAGGGAATCATGATTGAGGGAACCCTTGTTCTTTGGCGGTTTTCCCCCCTTTTTATTTTTACGCAAAATTTGCCGCGTCCCCCCCGTTCTGAGATCTGGGAGATCGTCCTTCTTCCTTCCAGACTGGTGCGACTGCTCTTCTCTTCTGCTTGGATTCTTTTTTCTCTTTTTTCTTAAAGACGGGAGGGCCATTCTGACCTTTTTATGATTTTTACCATCTCTAACCCCCATTAAAGGGGTCCACCTAACTGGGCGACACAGTTTTTTTGATCTCCTCTGATGCAAAAAGGCTACAGAGAAGACGTCGTTTTGATCCCGACATCGGACGAACACAGGACGTTTTTTCCTGAACTCCTCCTTTAAAAATGCTCCCCTTTACCCCCCTTTCCCCCCATCCGGGTTTTCCCCCCCTTTTTTTTTCAATTCCAGGCGACGTTCGGCCGGATGTTTCCTCTAAGAAGTGCACGTCCTTGATTGACCTCTTTGGCTCGCGCCCTGTTGAAGTCTTTTTTTTATTTCGGATGATGAACACCCAACCCCTCCGCCTTAGAGATCCCAGCCCCCGTCGGCATACTTCCCCCTGTTAGCTGGTGATCGCCCCCGGGAGGTTTACCACCACCCCCTACAACCCTTCCCCTCCCCCCTTTAAGTCTTGCAATCTTCTTCCTCCTTGTACCCCTTTCGCTCAGTCGCTTCCCCTTTTTTAAAATCTAACCAGTTCCTTTCTTTTTTTATGGTCGTCCCCTTTCGAGGGAAGTTTACACCTCCCTTCAGTCCACACTTCCGCGCTTTTCGTTGAACGAGGCGACCCCCCAAACAAGTTTTTCTTTTTAGACCTTACAGTCTCCCCCGTCATTCAGTCCCCCCGCTTTTCCCTTATCCTGGTTCCCTTCCCTTACACCCAGAGGAGGCAGTGGTTTTCTCCTTTTCCCCAACCCACTGCGACCTCAGAACTAGGTGCCTCTTCTCTTTTGACTTAATAGGTTCGCCCCTTTTTTACTTCAAAGCTTGCTTTTCCCTAAGATGCTCCCCCACCCCCCCTCCTAAAGATTTTTTGTACCTCTTGGATGGGGATGATTGTGAAATTTCCCTTTGTTCAAACAGTTTCGACTTCGAGGGGTATTCTCCCCTCCCCAACGTGCTGTTGAAGTTCCTACAATCCCCCCCCCCATCTTTCTCTTTCTTCCAGGTTTTATTTTTCGGCCACCCTTTTTTCCTTTGCCGCCCTTCACCCCTCTTTTCAGAGTTGGTTTTTTTTTGGGTGGGGGTGGGGGTGGGTTTCTTTTCTCCCCTTTCTCTCGCACTACCTTCTTTTTCTACTTCGTCAGAATTCCCAGACCCCCTACCATTCGCACCTTTTCGTGTGCAGTTAAAATAGTCCCCATACGGCACAAAAATGGAGCTCCTTGTTTTTCCCCTACACAGACTATGTGAATCTTTTTCATTCCCTGTTCCGATTCCCCTGACATGTGGCAAGGAAGCCTTTGTTTTTTTTCCTTAGTTCTTTTCTTTTCGAGGCCTTCCGTCTCATGATCTTCTTTCCCTCTGAGGAAACCCCGAGTTTTTTCAGACGGAAGCCCCTAACGTCCGGGTAATCTCGGAAGAGCCAGTCCACGGCCCCCCCCGCACAGCCGCAAGCACCCCTAATAATCCCCCCCCTGGCGATTAGTAACCCCCAACTGTGTCTCCTTCCCTTTGATGGCAACAGAATTTTTGCAGAAAGTGAATATGGCCTGTCCCCTCCAAAAAGGCTTCTTTCCTCTATTTTCACCACAACGTCTACCCCCTCGCTCCGGTCTGAATTCTTCAGGCGTGGTCCCCGATTTTTTCGAACGACCCCCCCCCCCCCACTCTGACTCTTTTATACGAAACACCCCCCCTATAGATTTGATGCACCTCCGCTTTCAGGAGAGGACTTCAGAAGGCCCTGTCCCCTGGGGGATGGTAATGTGGAACTCCAGCCAAAGATATTTTTTATTTCCAGCTGATTCCCGCGGCGTACACCCTCAACTCCCTCCTTTTTTTCCCTGATTCATTTCGTGCTATCACCCGCCTTAGGCTAGCAAAAAAACCCAGACACCCCCCCGTCCTCCCCCCCCAGGACGCCGCTGGTTTCTTTACCCCCGATGTCTTCTTCCCCCCCGACTCTCCTTTTTTTCCCTCAGGTCTTCCCCCCACTCGCCTTCACGTTTAGGGTAGTCTATATGCTCCATTTTCTTCCCCCCCCTGTTCTCGCGGACGTCTCGTCAAGTTTGTTCAGTCCCCCCCTCTTTCGAATACCTTAGAACGATCCTCCATCAACCCTGACCGACCGACTGCGTTTGCTTCTTTCCCTTTCTTCGCTCGCTTTTAAGGGTTTTTTTTTTTGTGACAGCAAGAACCTACGTGTACCATCCCTTTCCGACCATTTCCCCTTTTTCCCACAGGATTTAGTCCGGCTCCCCCACCAGCCCTCAAAGAAACCCTGGATGGTTTTCTGGTCCCTGCCCCTATAACCCCCTCTCCCCTGACGTTTCGAAAGAGATTCTTTTCTTTTCTGCCTCCAAATCCCGAATGGAGGCCAACCACATTCGTCCCCATATCTCGAGGCTTTTTCAGCTTCCCCTGAACCGGCACCCGTGTTTCTCCCTCCGCGCCTACGTTTTTCGTGCTAAGCGCTTCGACGTCGACCCGGTTTCCGCCGATAGGCGGCTGCTGTGGAATATATTTCCGCCCCTCCTCTTTTATCTGCGTGGGACGATAGTCCTCCCTGCCTACGAAAAGGGACCCGCTTTTTTCGTTTTTTGATCATCGGCCCCCTTAAACGCATCCCTGCCGTTTTCCTGCCCCCTCAGTGACGCTTGCGCCAACTAGATGGCAGTTGGAACTTTTCAACTCTTTTTTTTTCCTTTTTCGACCGAACCTCCACTTCCCTTTCGCGTCGGTTCTTGAGTTCCCCCGTCTTTTCCCTCCTTCTTCCCTTGCACGCAGTAGGTGATTTCGTGAAGGCCGGCGACTTTTTGCGCACGTCCCCTATCCCTGCAAGAAATACCAGGTTCTTTTCATGCCTGCTGGGTACTTTTTCTTACGACCCCCTCATATAGCTGTCTCATTTTAAGCTCGCTGCAAATTTTTTCTCTTCTTTTTTTTTGGAAGGCCGGCTACCTCAAAGGCTGTTGGGATCTCTTTAATTCCTCCCTTTTTGTGCTGATCTGATCTTGTAAAAGCATGGATTACTTCCTCCCCCCCCCCCCCCCCCCTTTTCCCCTTTCTTCGCCGGCCTCACTAGTCCCCCTTTTCGGTTAGTCCCACCTTCCCGCATGGCTAAAAAATCTTTGTTAATTTGCTTACACCTGATCGTGTGAAGTGTCCGCGCCACAGCCTTTCGCTTGTCGCCAAACATCCCTCCCCGGCGTGACGTTTTTTCATATTTCTCCCCCCCCCCGCAAGTAGGTCATCCACGCACTGACGCCGGTAAAGCACTTCGTGCTTTTCCCCTTACCGTGGGGAGCTTTTTTCAGTTTGAGCAACCTTTCCCCCTTTCAGAGCCTGTACAATTCACTTCAATCCTCCCTTTTTTTTTAAATTCTTTGTGCTTTTTCGGTCTTTAGTGATGAAGATGGTTTTTATTCTCTCTACCTGATCGGCTGAACCTTGTGTCCCTCTTAGTGATATTGAATTCTTCTCAATCTCCTCTCTTCTTGATTCAGCCTTCTGCGGTTCCTCCCCTCGGCAGCCGCCCTTCCGGGCCAGATAGTAGATTCCACGATTGCAGTTAGCGGATGATTTCCTGCAGTTTCACGGGTTGCCCCACCCCCAATTTTTTTTTTTTCATTTGTGAATAGGACCCCCTGGTGCCATTTTTTGCCAGTCTCCTATAAGGACTCGCCTGACTTGTTTATGAACTAGTTTCTTTCCTCGGAGGGGTGACCCTTCAGGACCCTAAAGCAATGTTTAGTATTGGACACTGGCACACGTCCCTTGAATTCTTTGTCCCACCCTGTGGCATGCGGCCTCTCCCCTACTCTAAAACACAGGGTCCTTCGCCTCTCCTATCAGACGCCCCCTGATCGTTTGAAAGTTTATGTTTTCGTCTCCCCCCCCTTTTGCGTGAATTTCTTCTAGGCGGCCGAAACCACTTTTTTTTCCGATTTGATCCTCATCTTCCGAGGCTCCCTTTCCTAAGTAGTGCCCCTTACTTTTTTTCCCTCCTTTTAAGACATAGTCTGGTCAGAAGGTCCCTGTCTTCCCAAAGCTTGCCTCCGCTTGACTCTGGGCGATTTTTGGCTCTTCCCCTTGGAGCGTTTCTTCCGCCCGCATTTCGGTCTGCCGGTAGTTCGTGTCCTGGACTATTTTTTTTAAGCCTGTTTTTCTTCTCATTCCTCTCTTTTTCATGCCAACATTGACAGTGTTGTTTTTTGGTCCCCCCCCATCCCCCAGCCTTTACCCGCGTGTACGTAATAGTCGTCCTCCTCGCCCTCTCGTTTTGTCTCCTCTCTTTCCCTGCTGTTAGTAGTAGACAACCTCCTCTCGCTCTCCTTTTTTCGGTTTTTTTTTCATCCCTATTCTTCCTCGTTTCATCCTTCCCTAGGTCGCACCGCTTCCTTTTTTCCTTTGTAGCCTATATATTCTTTCTAAGTGCGGACTCCATTGAACCAATGTGGACCGATTGTTTTCCCAATCACTTTAGGGGAAAGTTTTTGACCAAAGTGGTTTCCTCCACGGTGCCCCTTTCAGAGTTGGCCCCTGTTGAGCATTGACTTGACTCTTTCTGGCCACCTCACATTACCACTCTGACGTCTACCCACGGCATGAAAGACGCCCCACCTCTTCAGCAGACATATGTTAATAGACTCATGGTCACCTTCATCACTCCTTTCTTTTCGGCAACCTAGGTGATCTTCTTTACGTGCCCCTACCTCCCCCAGAGAGTGTCTTGAACCCGTGGTTCCAGACGGGGGCTCCTCCTGAGATGGCGTCCCCTCCCTGCACCCTTAGCCCTGGAAAGCGTTCTCCGTTATTGACCTCCTCTCCCCCCCTCTTTAAGCCGGAGTTTGTCCGTGGATCAGAGAGGGAAATTCCCTTTCTCCCCTCACCCCCTCTCCCCTGAGCTCCCCTCTACACCCCCCCCTCCTCACCCCCACCCTACCCTCTCCTACCTCTTCCTCCCCCTAATTCCCCCCCTACCTACCTCCCCCTCCCATCCCTCCCACTCCCTTCTTCCCCCCCACCCTCGTCTGCTTTTCCCCGAACCTCCTGCTCCCACCCCACCCCCGCCTCTCCCACCCACCCCCTTCCAGTCCTCCTCTCCCCCCTACTTCCACCTTCTCCACCTCCCCCCTTCATGACCTCCTCCCCCCCACCCCCAACCGCTCCGTCTTAACCCCCCTGCTCTCCCCTTCCCTCTTGCCGAGTCACTCCCCCGCATCCTCTACCCTCCACTGCCGTCCCTCCACTCACACAACCCCCACCCCCCCCTCCTCACCCTACGTTTTCTCTCTCTTCCCTCCACTTCCCCACGCCCCGTCCCCCTCATCTTCTCCCCCCCCCCCTACATCTTCTGCCTCTGTCTCTTACCCACTCTTCCCCCTCCCTCTTCCCCCCCCCTGCTTTCCCGCCCCATCCTCTCCCTCCCAACTCCCCCACCCCACATTCTTTCCCCACCCGCCCTGTTCCTTTCTTCTCCTACCCCCCCATTCCTCCCCTCTCCCCTTTTCCCTCCTCTCCGTTTCTTTCCCCCATCACCCCTCCTCTCTCTTCCTCTTTCCCTTCCCCCCCCACGCCTACCTCCCCCCCCCTCCCCCCCACCTCACCCTCCCCTTCCCACGCCTCCCCCCCTATCCTTTCCCTCCCATCCCCGCTCCCCACTCCCCCTCTCCCTCCTCCCGGCCCCCCCGAACGTCCACCCCACTCAAATCTCCCTTCCGCTTCCCCCCCTCCTCCTTCCCACATGCTCCCCACTCCCCCCCGTTCTGGTCACTCCCTACTCGCCTCCCCTCCCCCCTATCTCCCCTCTCCTCCCTAATTCCTTTCTCCCACCCACCCTTATCCCCCCTGCATCCCCTCCCTCCATATCCTGACCATTACTCTCTTCCCCCCCTTTCCTCTCTAATCCCCCACACACCCCCTCTCCCCATCCCGCTGCCCCCTCACCCACCTCTCTTCCTACTCCCGCCACCCCCTCCTCTCCGCCCCCCCCCCCCTCACTCCCCCCCTTCATCCCCCCCCCCTTCTCTTTCTCCACCCCGACGCTCCCTTTTCTTCCCTCCCCTCTTCCCACATTACTTACTCTCTCCTCCATCCTCACTCCTTCCATCACTACCCCTCTCTCTCGTTTCCTTCTACCTTACCCCCTTTATCCCACGTTCCCCCCCACCCCCTTCTTTCCTCTCCCCCCCCCTGACCTTTCTCCCCCTCCCTCCCCTCTCTCCCCCCTATCCCTCCCTCCCTCCCTTCTCTCCCACACCCCCCCTCCCCCCTCCTATTGTTCCCCCCCTCCCCTCCCTCTCCCCCCCCTTCCCCTTAGCCGCTGTTTTCCCTTTGTGTTGCAAATCCCCCTCCCCTTCCTTCCACCCGCCTTTTCTTTTATGTGCAATTGAGCGCCGTCCGTCTGCTAATTCACACCCTACCAAAATTCGGGACCCCCCCATTTCTTTGCCCAATCAATCTTAATCTAGGAACCTGCTTTCTGTCGGGTAGGTCAGTCGGTTCAGTATTCCCGGAGGAACCAGTCAGACGTCACGGGAGATCGCAAAGCCTAGTTCCCCGCAGTTTGTTTCTTCCTGGACTCCCTAATTTTAAATGAAAGCCTTATGGAAACGGTGTGGGCTTTTTTTTTTTTTTTTTTTTCTTTTTTTTCTTTTTTTTTTTTTTTTTTTTTTTGTTTTTTTTTTTTTTTTTTTTTTTTTTTTTTTTTTTTTTTGCACTTTATCCTGCAGAGAGTGTGATGCTTTTTCACTCACTGTTTTGTGTAGCCTCGTCCCCCTCATTTCTATTCAGATTTATGTTTTACTGGTTTCTAATTCTTCCTTCTGGCCATTCCCCCGTGACTTGTCCCGTGTTTCTCTTCATTGGATCTATAATTTCGCTTCCCGCTCGCGTTCATTTCATTTGAGCTGCTTAATTGGAAGTCTGGTTGAACCACAGCCCACTGGGCTCTCCGCCTTAAGGGGTCTTAGTCGCGCAGTCTGCGCTTATGCAATTTATCCCTCATGACGAAGTCTTGCTTGCAACTACGGTTCATCACGGTGAAGCGATACCCTTCGTACCGCCTTGCCCCTTTCAAAAGTGGACTGGTCCAGTTGCCCCCTTGGGGGACCTCTTTAGTTATTGGCCTTCCATTTCTTTAATGTCCTCCCGAGTCCCCCCTCCGTGATGTCCCTTTTACGCGTCGACCCCGAGTGGCTCTCCGGGTTCATTTCTTCACCGGGTTGCTCCGATGTGGTGGTCATTACTATTACGGTCGGGTGTGCGATTCCCCCCAATCTCCCTTCTTGAACCATAATTCCGCCGTTCCTCTCTGAGAGCATGTGTTTGTTTTTTTTTAAGTTCAAGCATTCCGCCTTTTGTCCCCCCCCTTTCGCTGCCTCCCCTCTCCCCACTTTATTTCTCGGCCCACCACAAAATGGTTCGCCCCCAACAATTGTGAACCGTCACTCCCCTCCCAAGAGGGGTTCCCACCGCACCCCCCTTCCTTCCGTCCCCACCTTTCTTCCTCTGGCGCCGCTTTCAGAACTGTGTTCCCCCGTTATCGGCTTCCCATCCACTTGGTCCAGGTCTTTTTTCTCCCAGACACTCCCCCTTTCCTTTTGCGATCAGCGAAACCCCACCTAATTCGTCTCGAGTTCCGGCGCGTTGCCCCGATCTTCCAGTTGGCATTTCTGAAAGTTGTTAATCGTCTCATGTACGCCCCCACGCCCCTTTTGCCCCCCTAGCGCAGACAATGACTTCAAGAGGCCAGAACCGACTTTCACTTTTCTCCTCCTGCCTGCGTCCTCCCAATTTCCGATCAACTCCAAGATCCTTCTCTAAAACCGCCATCTTCCCTTTCCGTTTAATTCTTCATGGAAAATGCCCCCACCTCTTCACTGCCAACCTTTTTTTTTTCTCTCAGCCCTCCATCAAACATGCCGCGCACCCTGAACTCCTCTTAAGTCCATCCCCCCTTCAGTAATAACACCCCCCTCCCTCCCCTCGCCTTTTCTGCCAAGCTCAATTCCGAAGTCACTGTTTCCCCCTTTTGAAAAGATCCTGGACAGAGAGCACACCCCATGAGCTCTTAAATCAACTTTTTGCTACAGACTCCTTTTTTCCCGTTAAGTGCCTTCCCTTGGCCGGAACACATAATCAATGCTCTAACCCAGATCCCCTCTTTTCATTGGCGTTTTACCACTCCCGCTTCTCTAGTACTGTTAGTCTGATGGTCTCAGTGCTGGGGAGGTTTCTCGATATCGTCTCCTCTTCTTCCTTAGCGGGGGCTCAGGCAGCAGCCAACTTCACTACCTTCTATCTCCTCCCCTCGTTTGATTTTCGATAGTTCCTTGCTTGAATTCGGTTTGCAATGCTCAGGAGACCCCCTCCGCAGCCGGGGCGCCTCCAGAATCGCCGGACCCCGAAGATTCGGCTCCCATCCCCCCCGCCCTCTTGCCCAGTCTCCAAGTTTTTTCTTTCCAGGTAGAGGCTCAGACATGACAGGCTGTTACTCCGATACCCTTTTAATTTTTCTCGGTAACCATGACTGCCACTGGTACTGAAAAACGTTGGGCGGCTCTTTCCTCTCAATTTTTTTCCGCTCTCATCTTCTCTTCTTTTCTATCGTTTTCTTTTTTTCTTCCCTTCCTCCGTGTCGGGGAAGGGATTCCACGCTCTTCAGTCTTTTCTTTTACTTCTTTATTTTTTTTTTTCCCTTCCCTTGTTGATATGGTAATCGTATTATTTTTTTGTTCCTTCTTTTCTTGATTGTTGTGCCCTCCGAAAACGTTGACTCCTTTATCTTTTTTATTGTTTCATTTTCTCGGCTCTAATGCCCCATGCAATGAGGCTGTTTCTCCTCTGGTGCTTTTTTGAATTGGCATTTGTTGAGAGGGCTCCTGACCGACCCCTTCCCTCGGTTTTCCTTCTCATTTTTTTTCTGCTTGACCGCGGATTTCCTTTCTGTTCGGCCCACTTGAGCGACACCACTGCATAATGTTCCTTCAGATGGCCCTTTCATCGTTCGAAATTATAATTAGGTTTAGCCTCGCCTGTAGTCTGAGGCCCACGTGTTTCTTCGATATACCTACCCTGCGATTGTCTTCGCCTTCCCCCCTGGACCTGCGTCTATGAGCCGCATGACAATCCAGGGCCTTCTTCAGTGCTGGTCTGCCCCGCTTTGCCTTGTGCTGTTCTTTTTTTCCCCTTTGCTGTTACTAGTTGGGTTTTGCCACGAGCTCTCGGTGAGAGTTTGGGCTTTGTTCCTGTGTTTTTTTAGCCGGAATTTTTCGTAGTTCCGCATGCTTGTCTTCTTAATGGCTGGATCCTGAACGGTAGGAACTTGACCCCGCAACTCTTCGTCAGCACTAAGAAATCTTCTCCTTGTCCGCCCCAAGAGTCACTTTTGGCTTTTTTTCTTTAGCTCATGCCCGACTTTGGTTTTTGAGACGCGTAACGTTTTCCTCTAACGGCTTTTTCAATCGTCCGCCCGCCAATGCGCGCCCTCACGGGTCTTGTCCCCCTTTTTTTGCAATCTTCTGAGGCACGTTCGCAATGGTTCCCGCCTGCATTGTCTGCAGTTTGCCTTTGGGGATTGCACGTACTAGGTTTCTCGAGCCCCCCCTTCTTTGACGTAGGTTCTGCCGGAGGATTTGTCCCTTCCCACCACCCTTTCCAACTTTCGCCAGACAAGAAGGTACCATCAGCTCCGACTTTAGCCGATTTTTGATCCCCAGTTCCTTTTTTCCCCGCCTATCCTTTCCGCCACCACATCCGTTTTCATTGACGTCGCGCTGCTTCCACTCCCTGCCACTCGCTGCCAGTTGGAAATCCTGTGTGCCCTCCGGTCGGTCTGGAGGATTTCTGTCATATGTCCTGAACTTCCCCGGTACCCTAGTTTAGCCGTGCCAGTCTAACAAACCCTTTCGTTTACGTCATCAGTCCAGGCCTCGACCTCGGACCCCGATCCCCTTCTTCTGTGCCCCCCTTTCTTTTTTTGCACCAAGGCTGAGTGCATGGATTCCCAAACCCTGAGCCAGCCCGTCCACTCGTGGCTTATCTTTTGACGTTTGCCCTTTTTTTCCCACGTCCTTTCCTAATCCCCTTCCGTACTGACAAAGGACAGGGAACCAGAAATCTCTTTGGACTTCTTCTTCTCAACCAAATCTTGCCCCTCTTTGTTGTTATAGGCTCTTTCGCTCCTTAAAACGGTTGACTGTCGATCCAATCCCCCTCCCCTACCCACAGATTAGATCCGGGCGTTTTCAAAGCGCCCAACAGGTTCCCGCATTTTCCTGTGAAATCTTGTTTTCCCCTTCCAAACTAAGGGCGTTTTTCAATTCCCCGCAAACTTTTTTTCATCCTCACTGCAACCTTCGCAGTTTTTTTCCCAATTGTCACCTCCTGGTAACCCCATTGATCGTCGACGTTTTGACAAGCTCTGGAACTTTCCAGTTGCACAGGTACTCCAGTTTTTGGCACACGCTCCCTTTTTTTTTGAGGGATTTCCCGCCATGCGTCATTTGCTTTTTTATCCGGTGCTTTCTCTTTCTTCTTGACCGTTTTCTTCCGGCGTTCCTGACTCCTAGAATTTCCGATCGAGATCACAAATTCTATTCCCCCAAGCCGATGCCTTTTTTTTCCCCTACGCCCATTTTTCGCCCCCCCTGGGGTAGAACCCATGTCCAGGGTGGGCCCCCAACAGCGGGGGCAATGGCCTGAGAGTTGATGGGACAAATTTTCCCTCCTGTACCCCTTTGTTCTCTAGATATTACCACTAAACTCCCCCTTTGCAGCACGGAGACAAGATGGACCGGGAGTTTTACAACGCGGCAGCCACGATAGAGCTTCACCTTTTCCTTTAACTATGCTGGGGTCCTTCTCCAACACATCACGATCGTGTTTACTTCGCCGTGTACGTCCCAACCACCCTTTCGGGGTTTTCACTTCATTTGGAACGACGAACTTTCTTTCCTGCCGGAGCGCCTTTTCGTACAACTACTCTTCACGACCGCTTCCGACCCCCCGATTCGTTTTTTAGTGTAAGCTGCCTCGTTTCCCCTCCCACCACCCAGGCCGACCCCTCCCGGATAACACGGCGCTTCGCTGGGGTCGGATGACTGACCAAGAGCAATTTTGGTTTAGGACCCATTTACGTGAATGCTCCGTGCGTTCGCCAGTTCGCTCTCGCTGCTGCAAAGTGTTCGCCGGTTTTCTTTTCCTTGGGTAAATTTTCGCCTCCCCTGAAGCATCCCTGCTGGCCCTGAAGACCGTGTTCCATGGAGGCCTCAGATGACAGTTTTTCCTCACAGATGCCGGGTTCTACCCGCTTTTCCTGGAGTTCCATCGGTTTCTTACGGAAAGTTGTCAACCCTCCCGGGCAAAGAACGCCCTTTGCTTCGGGGGCTCTGGTCTCCCCTCGACCCATGCCCGCATTGTTCGACATTTTTCCTCCGTTGATTTTACGGATCTTCCAGGCCCCCTTCCACTAAGCCGGCTTTCATTTCCCCCCGGAATCTCGTCTTTTCCCCAGGAATGGACCTCGGACGTGACCCTGGTTTTTCTTTGTACGAAATACGAGAGGATAGCCCCTTATTCTTGTGCTTTCATAGCGTTGCCTGTTCTTATGGCCGAATAAGACGGTACCATGTATTCAACACAAGACTCTCCCTTTCTTCGAGACGGCCCTCCAGATCCTGAACAGACTCCAACTCCTGCGCGTGCAGACCGGCATGACCACTTCTCCCCTTCACTTGACTCCCCCCTTTCATGACGAAAGTCGGCGCAAGACTCTGACGATCTCCCGTGGCATGTTCTACCGTCCCCAATCACCCGGATCGAAGTCTTGGCCGCTCTTTATTGCGCGGGACATTCGATGGCCGGATCGTAGGTGATTTTGCTGGTTGACCGGCAAGCTTCCCCTTATTGGCGAGGCCCCCTCTCATTAGGAACAGCAAGGACCCCAATCCCCTCGTGGTGATCATCTTTCCACTTTCGACGCACCCGGGCCCTGCGATGGAAGTGTGTCCTTCTTACCTCTCTTCAAAGCGTGTTTTTTTTAAGTTTACGCCAAGGCTTCCACCAGATCTCTCTCTTTTCTCCTTTCATTTTTGTTCTATATTGTCCCAGCTTTTTTCGCCTCCCGGGCCTCCCCGCCTCCTTGTCCACGATCGCCTAACACTCCAGAGAGAGGACCGAGTTCCCGGTCTCCCTTTTAAAAGAGTGCATGACCCTCGTTCATGGTTCTCCCTTTGATTGGTGCCCTTTTTGACCCATGACGCCCCAAAAGGCATGCCATTTTTTCCTTGCCTTTCACCAGCAATACCCCAAGGCCGTGCCGCTGAGTCGGCTCCAAGTGTTTCGACGCCACCTCCAGAATCTTTTTCCTTCGTGCGTCGCAATTTTGAGAATTTTGTCCGAAGTCCCAAAAGTTCCCTTTGCTAATTGAACGGAATCTTCGTGCCTCAGACTTCGGTCACCTTAGTTTGGGCAGGGCGGTCTAGGGTAACCGGCAGAGTTCTTCACTGCTTCCCCACCGGTGTCTCTACGTAGTGATTCCCCTTCGCCCACTCATCTCTGTGATTTGTTTTCTGTGTTTTCGAGGCAGCCGGCCTTTCAGTCGGCCCTCCTCGACATCTCCGAATCCGTGTCCCAGCCTTTCTGCCTTTCTCCGCGGATGTTTCGACAATTCCCTCTGTACGGCCGACGTCCAGTCCTTTTATGCCCTCAATGGACCATTCGATCGTTGTCGTCCATCGAACTACGCATCTCGGTCTATGCTTGCGGTTCCTTTTGGTCGAGTTCGAGCCCCGAGTCAGTCCATTGGGGAAGTCCCCTGGCCACCTTCTTCTCACCTTGGGACCCTCCACTCCGGCTGTCCCCCTGAACCTTTCTTCGGGGTAACGTCCCCTTCTAGTATCCCCCCCATGGCCTTCCCTCGTCCTACATCCTCTCGGCAAGGTCTGGTGTGGTTGCCGCGTTCAATCCCTGTAATTTCTGTGGTTATCCCCACCCGTAGTGCGCCTTTCGAGCCGAGTCCCTTCACCCTAACTTCTTTCCCACCTTAATTTTTCCTCGGCGGCAGCCTCTCGCTTGCCCAGCCGGGCCCCTCCTCTTCCCCAGCGGTGCGTCGCTGGGGCGACGTTTCCTTGTCCTTTGCGAGAAGAGCCTCTTTTTTTAGCGCACGAAGCTCTTTTTGGAGATCGGTCGTGGCCTGGCCTCTCTCGCGCAGCGCCGCCTATACTTGGCGTGGCCACCCTTGCTTCACCGTTCCAGTCACATTTTTTTACCATGGCTACGTCCTTTTCACCTTCCCCCCGCGAGCGGTTATCTCGTGGTTGTCGTGTAGGACCCCTCAGAGTTTAATCGCTGCTTTTTGGCGGCGACTCTTTCAAAGGAACACTCCTCCCCCGTTCGCTTTAAGAGGGTGTAGGAGGGTCTTCGCCGGACGATTGAAGTTGTTTTTGGTTTTGCCCAGAGCGCGTGCCCTGGACCATTCTTTGGTGACACCACCCTGGCCTTAGGACCAGTGGGGTTGCTTAACCCCCCTTTGAAAGCTCGGGGCCCCGGGGTACCCTGGCCTTTTCGTTTCTGCCTTTTGATCTCGTCTGCTTTCGAACCTCCCTTTTTTCAGTCGTCCCCTCGACAACCGAGCATGACCAGCTCATTTCCCAGAAGTTAGCAGCATACGTGGCCGGGAACCCCCTCACGCCCGCGGGCGTTCGCTTATGATCGGACTTCCAAGAAACATCTCTTTCTCGCGGCCCACCTTTCTCTCCACATTTTTTTGGTGCCGTGGCGCCGTGGCCTCAGGGTTCCTTCCAAATCGTGCGCTTTTCTTGATCGTCTGGTCTTTTCCCCCCGGCTTGTACGTTTTTCATTCTTCGAGTGACAGGCCCAAATTCTGCGCAACTTTTTCCCTTGGCTGCGAAGTTGAATCCAAAAAGTGGACTTGACCCCAAAGACCTTTTCTTTGAGTTCATGGCTCCTCGGGCCCACTCTTTTAGCGCTTCCCACCCCTTACAAAATCTTTCCCCCATGGCTTTCCTTGCCAATAACATTCCCCCGTCTGCGTGTCTGTTTCGACTTACTTTTATCCTCAGGTAATTACTTTTCCTGAAGGCCACCCCGCGGGGGAGCGTACACTCTGCCGCACGAGTTCGTGATTTTTTTTTTCCGCTAAAGGAATACAACTTTTACGGCCCGCCTATTTCACCTGATTCACTGGGTTTAGGTCCCTGGCTATTCTTTTTTCCGCTCGTAAATGTTTTTTTAGGGAAAGAAATCCCCCGCCCCTTTTTCTTCTTTCAAGGTGTCGGTTTGCCCCACCGAACTTTGCCTAAATCTTTTCGGTTGTTTTCCACTGTTTTCCGTTTAGCATGGAGCCCTTACCGCGCTGCAACTTTCCTTTTTTTTAAATCATTGGGTCTCTTTTTCCCTTGTCTATCCCCCTTTTTTCCCCACCTGACTTTCCTCCCCCTTTCCTCCCCTGTCATGGCTCTTCTTTGCGTCGCGACCGAAAACCACCACCACCACAACAAAAAAACCACCACACCCAAAACCCCCAAAAATTGCTTTTGGGTTTTTTTTCAAGCTCCTCTTCCCCGACCCTTCCGCGTCTCCTCCCACCTCCTGTCACCTTTACGTCGATACTGTTACCACTTTGGCCGGGGTCCCGATCCTTCCACCTTTGGCATCATTATCGCGCATTCTCTACTGGCGTTACAAACTTCTCGCCTTTCCCCCCCGCGGATTTTTCTTCCTTTTCAGGGTTTCCCCCGTGGTTTTTCGCCTTTTCGATGTTTGCGGACCCCGGTAGCATTTCTGGTAGGTTTTGTTCATTTCATAAACTTCTCCTGTACTGACTTTCTCCCTTTTCTGATCGTCCTCGAGCCATCCGACTATCATTCTCCACCTTTCTTGACCCGAGCAAACTTTTGCATTCCGAGGTCCGGCCCCAACAAATTTTTTCTTAATCAAAAATGTTCCACCTCCACGGCCCCCCTCAAGAGGCCCTTCCTCCACCAATTCTCGTAAGATACCCCTCTTTTGAGCTCTTTCATTTTTGGTCACTCCCAGCCATGCGGCAAGGGTTTCCCGATTCCCTCCCTAAGAGCTGCCCCTTCCAAGATACCACAAGCCCCTTTCTCCTCTTTCGTTACTTTTTGCCAGCATACTGGCATATTTGATTATGACATTGTGATTCCCTTTCCCCTCTTTTCACCTGTTCCTGCCATCCCTCCAGGCACTCCACGAAGCCTGTAACCCGCCGTTTTAGAACCGTCCTTTTATGAAGGCCAGCCTACATCATTCCATCAGATGCCTCCTTCTCCCCAACCTCCCCCCCCCTAGTATTTTTCTGGGGCCCGCTACCCTTCTGAACCCTGCCAAACTCTCCAGGTTTTCTTCGCGTTTTTCCTCCCACCCTCCTCACAAGTCCCCATTCTCCCTCCTCCCATGAAATTCCTTAGAGCAACAACCTCGGATACAACCTACCGAATCACCATGCACATATTTCCCCCCCCCCTCCAAAACTACAGAATTGGAGCTTCCAAGCGACCTGGCAACCCCTCTCCCCATGAAACTCCCTCATCCAAGTCTACCATGCCGAAATAAGGTTATTACGGAATACTGGTGACCGACCCTGCCACCCTTAAAAATTTTGCCCTTACCATCACTGGAATGTATTATCGCTTCCCCCATCCCCTTCCAGAAATGTTTGTCTTTTATTTCAGACCCCAATTGGGCTTTGTCCTACTGCAGTTTTTATTCCCGAGAGCGCTTTTTCTTAAGCCTCTCCCCACGAAACCGGACCT
>Ga0179593_1611314_pt1 | contig 36011 bp, 32 predicted proteins | sample CZODoug2_1_08_16_FD_185931 | JGI IMG/M metagenome (GOLD analysis project Ga0179593, IMG submission 185931) | Vadose zone soil fungal communities from Angelo Coast Range Reserve, California, USA - CZODoug2_1_08_16fungal (PacBio error correction) | ecosystem: Environmental > Terrestrial > Soil >... | reverse complement strand
CCCCACGGTGCCTCCTCTTATCCGCAAAAATTGCTTCCCCGACCTGGTGGATAAGCTGTGACGCCTTTTCAGATTCCCCCCCCCCTCCCTAGTTTCTTTTTCCATCCTTTGACTCCAAACTCCCCAAAAGTCCCCCACCAGGACCGAACTCCTCCCCCCCACCAAACAAGTTGGACCAGAAGTTCTTGAGTTTTAGGCACCCCTTTTTGATCTACCCCCTTATGACCACCAGGAGTATTATTTTTCGGCCACGAGATTGCAACGGCATCGAACCAGCTTTGCCTTCCAAAAGTTACTCCCCCTTGAGCAACGAAGGGAGGCTCTAATTGTACCTTCCCCCAGTTTTCGCCCGGTACGCCCCTCCACATCTCACTCTGGAGGATTGAACTTTCGACTTCTTTTTATTCTCTTGTTTTCCTGACATTAGTGAACTGTTCTGCCTTCGGGTGTTAGGGGGTTTTCTAAAACGGATGCAAATCCCCCTTTAGCACTCTTCAATTCTTTTTCCTGAGAGGAACACCCGCTTCCCTTTCTTCGCGGCCAATTTTATGGAAATTTGCGCCTGGTCGGTTATTCCGACAGGTTAAATTTTTTGTGTTCCTTACCCGTGGAGTTTATTGGACTCGCTATGGGATCGGCCGGACAACCTTCCCCCCTTCGCCCCACATGCTTCCCTCTCTTCGCTTCTTTTTCCACCTTTCGCTTCTCCTTCAATGTTGTAAAGCCCCTGTTTCAGCCTCTATCAGACAGTTGCACCCCTCCTCAACCAGTATCCCTATTTAAATTTTTGGTTTTAACATACAGCGCCTCACTTTTTTTTTCATAAAGGCTTTGTTCCTACTTTAGGATTATCTAGATAAGGTTTTTATGCTTCCCTCCACCCAGCGTCTTTGGCTCAACATTATCGACCTGACGAAGAATACCGATAACCCTCTCGGTGCTGAAGCCATTGGAGCTCCAGAGGGGACAACCCCCCCCCAACACTTCCTTTACCTTCAAGGTTTCCCCTGCGTAATTTTCCATTCCTTTCTCCTTCCGTCAGAAGGACCTGCCCCCTTTCCCGCCTTTATTTCCCTGTAAAGATGAGGGAGCTTCTGTAAAAAGCCCCTCAAACTTCCTCCTTCGTTAGTGAGTCGAAGTGGGATCTCCCCCTCCACACCGCCCCGCCAATTAGCCCCGATTCGACCAAATACACCTGCTCCTTTGCCAGTCTTAATTTTCGATTTGGATGTAGCGGAGCGACCCCAACAGCCACCCTCCACGTCAAGCCTTTTCAATTTCCGGCTGCCCTTTCTCTTTAGGACTCCCAGCTTGTGGTTGACTCTCCACCTTTAACGTAGAAAGTCCTCGCCTTGTGTGCCCGGTGCTCGACGCTCTGAGGTGGTAGTTTTTTTTCCCGCTGCGTGATAAAAGGTTGTCCCTTCGTTTTTTAAATTTTTCTGGAGTGTATTTTTGAGTTTGGGTTTTCTCCCCTCTACACTGGTTTTTTGTCTGTTTTAGATTCGGAACTTGCTTTTTAAGTCAACTACCCAAAGCGGTTTCATAGACACCCCCTTTTTCCCCAAAGACCGTCAAGAGAGTTGCGTTCCCCCTCGCTTCGGGGGGCCCCAGATCCTTCTCCCCCCCCCCCTTCCCCCAAAACCGAAGCAACGTTTTTGCGCTTCTATATCTTCGTTGGTTTCTGAGATCGTTCCCTTTCCCCAAAACCCCCTTTTTTTTTTTTCACGGCTTGAGTGGAGTCCTGTGCCTTGAAAGCTCTATTCGGGCACTTTCCACACTTCTTTTTAGTGGGGATTTGCCAAACAGGGCAGGAAAGACTTAACACTTTTTTGGTTTCATTTGGTGCTCCTCCGCTCTTCCAAGAGCCTCTCCCCTATCGACGCTCCGGAGCAGGAACGTTCAAAACCCCCCCGTGGACGACGCGCCCCCAAAACTACCACTACTCAAACCTCCCCCCCCCCCCAATTTAACCCCCTTGAATTTGGCCTGTGCCATGAAAACCCTCCACCTCATAGATGTGCCTCCTTCGAAACTAAGGAAATGGCTCAGTCTAACGGTTAGCCCGCCCAACTTGTTCCCTCTTTGGCTCCCCTTCAAAACAACTCCTCGCCTTCACAAAATATAGTACTAACCTTTCCTCCAGGTAGCGCATCACTGGTCATAGCAATTTGATTTTTGGCTTTGTCTTCCACGCTGGCTTCGTTCCCATTTTTTTTTTCAAAGCTTTCGGGGAGAAGTTTCTAAGGGTTGGCTGGATTGACCCCCCCCCGATCCTATCTAGCGTTTATGAGGGACGGCGTGGCACGGTGAGGAGTCCCCAAGTCCAGGAGACGAATACCCATAAAGCTTCTAAGTCTAAATCTGGAGTGTAAATTCTTCTCCGGGTTTTTTCATCTACGTCCAATCAGAAACCGTTGTTTTACCAAGTCCATCAGTTCGACGTCCCTCACTTACCGCAACTCCCCTTGTTTGGTTACCCCCATTATAAGGGTTTTCTCGCCCCCACGTGCTCCGCAATCTGGTCTCTTCCCGTTTTTCTTTGGTAGACCCCCCTCCTTTTCGAATCAGGGTCCCCAGTGGCTTTATTTCCCTGGACAAGTTTTCTCGGCGATACCTACTTCTCCCTCCAATCCAGGGATTGCCCAAATAGAAGAATTTGGAAGCCCTGCTAAGCGATTTCCCCCCCCCCCCACATCCCACATTAATGGCGATCGATCGTCATTTGCCCCCTAGATCGCCCACCATATCCTGGAAACCTACCCGTTCAGACCTTTTCATGACTCCCTACGGCGGTTTGAACTCTTTGGCCCCTTCTCCTGGACGTTTTAGTTGCCAATATAGCCTCCCTTATTGATCCAAAATCACTCAAGTCAACCTTACCCCCCCCCATACGACTTCCTCCCCTAGACGAGTCCTGTTTGAGGGGTGTTCTGTTCTTTTCTACGACCAAAAAGACTTTTCGTTGAATGTTTCTTTTGCGTTTGCAAATCAAAGGTAACCCACCTCCTCTTCCACCCTTCAAGAGGTCCAACTCCTTCCTCACTCAGGTAAAATCAATACTTTAGTAGTTGAGCCCGTTGTCTTTGGGGAGCACAATTGTCTCAAGCCAGACCTTGCCTGTTGACCTTTCCTTTTACTCTCCCCTTTCGATTTACGGCCCCCGTCTTTAAGACGACTGAGGAATCTGAAGTACACCTTTACGATTTGTCGTTGTCCGATCCCAAACGGGACGAATGAATTTGTATACAGCACAGGTCCAGTCTTTGAGCTTGACAGATCCTCCACCTGTATCTGCTCTCTAGTTCTGCTTCCACCCCTTTAAAGACATACAGTTCGGGGCCATTTCCGTTAGTCCTATTCTATAATATCCGGATCTCGCACTTGATGATTCCCAACTTTTTTCCTCAACAACGCCAATTCCGCTTATTACCGTTGTGGTCTCCCGATCGTTCTTCCCTAACATCTCTGAGATCCGGTTCTTTTTTCACTTTTAGTCGTAGATTTTTCTTCTTCTAGGAATACCCCCTCCGGCCTCCGGACTTCTCTTCGAACACAAAACATATTTCCCCGGTGTGACCTCTAATAAATTCCCAGCTCCCCCTGTTTTCCCCCCTCCAACAAATAATTTTATTCCGAGCAGTCTTCATTATTTTCTAACACCCACACACCATACAACTTATCCCCAACAGGGGAGTCACCTGAGGTTGACATTTTCCTTTCCGAATGACGACCCAAATAAGTAAACACGCCTCCATTTCAGTGATGTATGTGGGTTCTTCAGTAGGTCACGCCGCGCTTCAGTGAAATTATGGCCAGCACAACAACGCTCCCCCGTTACCTAGAAATACAAATGAAGCGCACGCCACCCGATCATCTCTTCTTTTTCAAGGAAGGTACTACGTCAACCTTGCCACACAACTGATCCCCTACCGTCTTATCCTTTCTGCCACAACTGTTTCACCAAAACCACCGACGTAGTCTCATCCCAGAACTCATTCCATAGTACCGGCTCAAAACGCGGAACCCACACCCGCGGAAGTGTCCCTTCGTCGAACCAATCCCCATCTTTTTGCACACTGCGTTTTACCGCCCCCCAGTCTACAACATCCCAAACACCCCCAATACTTACGAGAACTGTCCGCCTGAACATAATAGCTGGTTGACTTCATGACCACCCCTAAATATCCCGCACTCTATTTTGGCGTCAGCTTCTCCTGAAACGTAAGGTTTAAGAGTCGTTGTGGCGGCATTTGGGCTTTCCACAGGCTTTTCCGTAGCATTCAAGTACTTTCGCCCTGGCAACTTCCTTTCCAAGGCGTATGACCATATTGAAGGTAGTCCTAGGACCCAGACCCTCCCATAATCCTAGGGCGGAAGATCACGGCCCTTGGCTTTGATTCAAGGACCTTTCCTATCCGATTAAACTCAAGGCCCGTTCTAGGAGATTTTCGGCTCCGTTCCCCCTTGGCCCGGCATCACCCTGGCGTCGAGATACCCGCGAAAGAAGGGTTTTAGGAAGACTCCGCCGGACGCAGCCGTATTAGCTTGACATCCCTCCATCATCTCCGGCAGGAGGACCTCCCCCTCCCACACTATCTAGGCACCGCGACAAAGAACCCCGTTTCCCTGAACTACTACCGCCCACACCTTAGGCCACTACCCACGACCCCCCCCCCCCCTCCAAGCCCCCGTCGCCCAGGGGTACGGCCGCCCGCCCGTCCCAGCCCCCCGGCATTGCTACGACAAACAATCGAAGAAGACTCCACCCCCCTCCCGTGTGTGTCCTACTCACCACCGATTTCTCAAGAAGAGCCCCGGCCCTTAAATTCGAGCGGATGTCGCCATAGGTATTCGGAAGTGAACCTTAATATAAGGTCGTCACGACAATCTAGAAGGTCTCTGAAGGGCCTTACATTAATTAACTGACTTATTTATTCACTCTTGAGGCTTTGTTCTAGATGCGTTAATTCTTGCAACAGTGAAAAGTATCTCTGTTCGTCAAATTGCGTAATCTAATTGTTCGTCCACCTACCAGACCACAGTTTAAATTGCCCCCTGGCAGAAGACCACTTCTTGGTCAGCGTTTCCCCCCACTAATAGTTCGTCAAGCTCTTCACGCCATCCCTCGGTATTATTCTCCCCCTTCCTTGTAGCCCTCAGTCGCCTCCCTTCTTCTCACTTTCCTTCTCTCCCTGACCTCTCTTCAAGTAATTATGTTAACCCGGACCCTACGCGTAAGCCCAAATCCCTATTCCCCCTTCCCCTCTTTTCCTCTTGGTTGATTATAGCATTTCTAACTTTTCCAAGGCCCCTTTATTGCTGTTTGAGTTCTTAATCTTCTCTCCCCCTTGGGTTTCCAGTCCTTTATCTTTGGTAATTGCAATGACTTTTAATTCGCACTAGTCCTTTTCCCTTCTCTCATTTTATTTCACCCGCAACCTCTACCACGTATCTAGTAAAACTGCTCTATCATGGATATCCCCCCGCACAGAACTCGTTGTCCTCCCTTCTATTTGGATATATTAAACCAACTCTTTATATTTAAGACCACACTAGCCTCTAATTTACTTTCCCGCTGCTTGTACTTGCAACTTCCTTCCCCCATCTCCCTGTTATTGTTACTTCTCTCATTAGGATTTTCTTCGACAGATGGTCACCTTCTTTCGCTTAAGTTCCGGAGCTATTTTTATCGTGCACAACACAAACACATAAAAAATGGTGAAAAAAAAAAAAAACAAGAAAGAATAAAAGTGCTTCTGGTCGTTCGATATCTCATCGGCGAGCTTCCCTTTCTGAGTGTTCTCCCCCCAATGTGAGCCGTTTAATACGTGTTTCCCAATTTCTCACCGACAAAAGTCAGGCGATAACAATCCCAGGGACTCCCCGCCCCTTTCAGTCTGGGAAGCTTTGTTTTTTCGACAATAGTGCTCAATGTACGGACTATTCGGACCTTGTTAGTTTTCACCCCTTTCCTCTAAAAAACCCCACCTACCCCGAACCCGCTCTTCGAATGACATGGCTTTATGGGGGGTACCCCTCTTAATTCTCCTTCGTCGGCCCCTAGTCTGAACCTGTGTGTGACCCTTTTTTTGGCGGCGTCTTTCGCTACTCTTAAGTTCCAGCCGACGCACCATTACTCCTCAATTGCCCAAGATCGATATCCTATTCACGATAAGGCCGGCCTTCCTCATCCCCCTGATCCTACCTTATGTCAAACACCGGTCAGTAACTATTGGATCCTCCGTCCGTTTTCCCCCTCTCCTTTTCTTCCCTTTCCACTTGCGGCAGATAAGGACTTCTTCTACCTCCTGACGCCAGCGCCCCCTTTGCGTTCCGTATTAAGGAGTAGCACTGCAACCAGACCCCCCCCCCCAGAAAATGGGGTATGCTAAACAATTGCTAATCTCCAAAAATGCCTTGGACTGGATTTGAGGGTCTTCCTCCACTGGAGAGGACCCCTTTTCCCAATTGCCACAGTGGGAAGAACCCCTCTAGGTACTTTATCTGTCAGCTACCAGTCGGAGGTCTCGTCCCACTTCCCTTGGGCAATCTTGCTCACATGCGCCCCTTTCCCCCACTGGAGGCTTATTTTTCTAATGCCAGGTTTTCCCCGTCACCCCCTGACCAACACTCCCAGGGTTGACACTGGTGAACATTTGACCGTAATTTCTCCTTATTTGCCTCGGACCCTTCTTTTCCAAGTGAGCTGAAATGCTTGGTGTCACGGGGTCCTTCCTCTGTACCCAAACGCCCACCTACCAATATTTGTTGTCCCTTGGTTCCCCCCCCACAGAATCCATTTTGTCCGTCCTCTTTCCCCCTTATGATGCCTTTTCGCACGGTTTTGATCTGCATGTCAGCTAATCTTCTTGATTTTGTTATAATAACTCCTAAGTGGGGCCCCTCGGAAGGGTCCCCTGACCAAGCGTTCACACAGCCTCCTGCTTCCCTTTCCTTCCTCTTGTACGTACGGCGAGTTCAATAGTGTTCATCCTCTCTGGAGGAGCTCCTTAAAATGGTTTTTCACTTTTTTCCCCCCCCTTCCCCCGTATCTGCCCCCTTTTGTCATGTTTTGCTTTTTTCATTCCCCTTTCTTTTTCTATACTTTTCCGGTGGATGTGATTTTGCCAATTTCCAGGTAGGGCGATGCCCTTTCCATCTTGAACCCCCCGTTCTCCCCCGCTACGTCCCCGGGCTTCTCTCAATTAGTGGGCTCATTAGAGTGAAAGCCCCCCCTCCTATTCTAATTTTCCCACACCTGATGAATTGTCCTTGATGAGTTCTCCCGACTCCCGACACTTGGGTGCAACCTTTATGGTCTTCCGCGTCCTCACAGATTCTCTTACCAAGCCCCACAAATTAAGTGAACCCCCACTTCTGTTGTATGGAGTCGAACACTTTTTCCCCTACACTTATTCAGGGCTCAATAGTAGATGAGCCCTCCTCACCCCCCACCATAGCAGTTGTTTTCATGCCAGGTGTCTCCGCGTTGTTGACCCCAGACACAGACTTTTCTTACCCCGAAACCTGTATTCTGGCAATATGACAGCAGATCATTTTAGGAAATATTAGTGGGGTGACTTCCACTTCTTATCAACTCTCACAGTTGTTGGCGATTATCAAAGTCCTCCCATCATTATTTGGCCACGGCCCGACATAGATGAATATTATTTTCTTTCCCGCGAACCTACTTGTTCTTTAATTTTTTTTTCTTCCCCGTCTTTTTCTACTTTGATTTTTTTTGGAGCCTTCGCCAGCCCCTTGACTGTCAAGGTCTTTTGGACCTGTACGTTTGAGTATCCCGAATAGTCTCCGCTTTGACATCGGACTTCTTTCAAGCCACTTTTCCCCCCCACCACGCGGTTTGCTCCTCCTGAACACCGTCAAGACCACCAGCCCCGCGGGACCTTTTCCACGACCCTATTAGGGCGTGCTGTGTCAGGACTTGTTCACGAAACCCCCACCCGTCCCCGTTTGTTTTCGGGGAGAGAGCCCTTTTTAACAGCCGATCCTTTTTTTTTTTCCGAGAGATCGAAAACCCCGCCCCAACACAAAAGTTCTCTTTTTAGCTCTTCACTATTTTGTGGAACCCTGATTCACCTCATCGTGGGTAAAACTAAATGCGGCTTGCGGGCATCCTTGACACATTTTGGGGTGCATCTAGGCCCATCGGCTCGATGCCCAGAGGTCCCGCGGTCCAGCTGAATATTACCTATCCGACGAAGTCCCACCCCAATCCAGGTATAAGGACCTGTGGCGTTACACCAACCGTCCCTTTCCTCCCCCCAAACCCCAAATGGAACAGTTTCACCAAGTTCTGGCCCCCTGAGTGAAGCGTCACCTTAGACAGAGGCCTCTTTCTTCGCAACCGCGTTTTGCAACTTCTTAAATGCCCCTCCTCCCACTTTTACCCAGCCAAAACTTGAACGGTGGAGAAGATGACCATTCACGGTACCTAATAGACTTGTCTCTCCATACATGGTATACTTTGCCTATCCTGGCTTGACTGGAGTTGTAATAGCTCCCGGCTACCTCCCGGTAAAACCTCACATGGTCAATGTGGAAGGAGATGTGGCTTTTTTTCTTTTCCTCTCATCACGATCAGCATTCGGGCGGTCCTCGTCTTTTCTCTACTCGCCATTAAAGGAGAACCATACATGGCCTTACATGGGTGTCGTGGTACCCAGGACCAAAAGAAATTAACTTACAAACAAACCCCCCAATGAACATAAGTACCCCCAAGCTCCTCAGTCTCGACAAGACTTCAGAGGACCCCCAGACAATTCACCCTACAGGACGGTTGACAATTCGCCCTTTCTCTTTCTCGTCCTTTCCCTTTTTCTAGAAACCCTTCTCCCTCATCATAACGGCCTTGTCTTCGTTGCGTCCCGCCTTGTTCTATTATCCTGTCTTGGGACTCTTACAGCGACTCGTTTTTCTCACCGGTCATACCGTGCACGGCACTTTGAAACCTCCTTGATCGCCCTCGCTTTGTAACAAACACAACAACGAGGGGCGAACGCTTCTCGTCCATTTTTGCCGGCAATCCCCCCCTCTCCTTCTGAACCCCTTTGGCCCCTGAGACCGCGCGTGCGTGAACTCCCCGGGCGGTGGTGAGTGGGAAGGGTTTCGGGCCGGGCCGGCGTGCCCCTTTTGTAACTTTTCCCTCCCCCTCGCCGCAGTACGGTCAAAAGACGCAACTCCGCCCCCTCGGCATTCTGAATGACGAACGGGGTTGTGCGGTTTTTCTGAAACCCCAATCGCGTTGATTGTGAAGTTGTGCCCTGTGTTCCAATCCCCGTAGAAAAAAATCCGGGATGAAGCCCTTCAACATTGGAAGTTTTCAGCGAAACAACTTATTACCAGTAATCGGTTCAACCAAGAATTTTTTTCTTCCTGATTCGTACAGTCGACCCATTGACCCAACACATTCTCTTCAAAAAGTCTCGACCCCCCAGTAAATCTACGTTTGAAGGATTTTCATGTTTATGCTGGCAGATATTTGCCGCTTCAATTACTTATCCCTCGCGTATCTTCCTGTCCTGCTGTCTTCTTAATCAAATGGCGATGCAGTACCGTTGCAAGAGCCTAATCCATTTTTCTCCGTCTTTGCTTTACATTGCACGCCGGCCTTTCCTTTTAACAGACGGTTCGTTTTTCCTCCCTCTTTCTAAAAGTCCTCGTAAGTTAGTAAGCGATATCCGCGCCCCGCCCCCCGCATTTTGACTCCCCATCCTCTACTTGGAATGTTCAGCTTTTTGACCGGGTCCTGCCCTTGAATCTCGCTCCTTCTTCGGACAGCGCCGAACCTTCCCGATTTGGATCCGCATTTTTCGTAAGTACCGATTTTTCTCTGAGTGAGATCTCCCCCTCCCTTCAGTCCTCCGCTCAAGCAAACTAACCCTTTTACGTATGTCCCCACTAAAGAATATAAGACTGCAACCTCAATCCTTGCCGGACCATCATTCCGAATTTGAAGGTTTTACTTCTTTTCGCTTACACACACTGTTCCCCAACATTCTGAACTACAGGTATCTCAGGTCCCACTGTCTTGCACATCAAGGTACTTCCGAACCAATCAGAATTTTTCGGCCATCGACAGTCCCATCGTGTTCCCCTTTCCCTGCGGCTTTTAGAAAGTTTCCCTTCTTTGCGGCCATGAGTGCAGACCCAAGATAGCCCTTTTTCAAGGTCAGACCCTCCCGTTGACCCCCCCCCAATCGCCCCGCGGCCAAGTGCACCCCTCCGTACCCCTAATCACTTGGTGACCATCTTGCACCTTCCCCAAAACGCCTACCGTATGTGTACAATCACTTCAAATGCCTCCTTTTTAATCTTCCCGCTGCCCCATATTTCCCCCCCCAATCTTCAGAGACCCATCGTGTTGTTAATATACCCCCCTGTTCCTGAAGTATTTCGCATTTCAAACTCTTCGTCAAGACTCCAGTTTTAACCCCAGCACGTTTTCCTATCTCGGTTTTGGCCCCCGATTTCTCCTTTCTCCTTGGGAGCAGAAGAGATCCCATCTCATTGCTGACTAGAACCTACTGAAGAATTCCTTTCTTTTTTCTTTAAATCTCGCCGAAAGAATCCTATTCATCCTCTCCCGGCAACTCCATTGGCTCCTCACTTTAGAAATCGTTTTTCCAACCAAACTCAAAGCAACCCTTGGTCAGTTAGGCAAACGCAGAGGCTTCGACGATGCCGCCTGCTTTTCTGAAAGAAATCCCTTTCCTTTTGCAGGCGACTCAGCTTTGACCGGTGCGACGTTAGATGATCAGAAAGAATAGAGAAGTCAACCGCTCAGAAACCTTTCCTTTTTCGACTGTGAAGCTCGCCCCATTGTTACGCTTTTTTCCAAACCTAGAACTAGTAGTGAAGTATAAGTCAGTCCTCTGGACCTCTTGCTGTATTTTACGGCAAGTCGTTAAAGTCATCGAGTCAGGTGTATTCTGACTTCCCCTTTTACCCCCAATCCTTTGTTGTTTCGGAGTGACACTTCAAGGAACATTCCCATTTGTTTTTCTCCCCCCTTACCCTTTAAGTGTAGGGATTACTCCGCCATAAGCCGGTACTGAGCTTTTTCCATCTTCTTGACGCTTTTCCACTGCGTCAATTTCTTGTGCTAGTTCCGTCCCGAAAGCCACTTTGACATGATGTTCTTCCCGCGCGTTCTTTGAGATATTCAGTTCGCCCCTTATTCGCGACCAGTGCGTCCCTATTGAATATCTCTGCCTAAAGCACACTTTTCTGCCCGCCGTCGAATAGCCCTGCGGTGGACTTTTTTTTCTTTTCCGCTATTCATCTCTTGACACTGAACCTTCCGGATTCCCCAGTCGCTTCTGATCGGTCTTTCTTTCCCTGTGTAAATTCTCTAGTTAAACTCCTAGTAGAGGGTCAGCTCCTTCAATTCAGAAGTTATCAAATTCCTTGTTTCCCGACCCCCTTTCTAACCATGCAGTCTAAGAGATAGTCCCCATGTTCCTTTACGGTGAATAATTTCGCTTTTCCCCCTACCCCGCAAAGGATCTTTTGTAAGTGGAGAATCTCACCCCTCTTTTTATATCCTCCCTACTACCAGTATTTGTCTACTTCAGTCCGAGGGACGCGGGACCCAACTGTCTGAATTTGAAGAAGTCCTCTTGCTTCTCACCTATCCCACTTGATTGTTTTGTGAAGCACCCTTCATCTTTTGGGGCCGTCTAGTGTGTGTGACTTGTCTCCCGTGGGCGAGTGTCAGCGTGAATTCTCTTCTAGCTTTTCTTAGGAGGCAAGGTCTGTCCATATCCCTGTTGTAAGTTTACCGCACCCTACCTTCCCTGGCCGATAAACAGCTGCATGTTTCTCTTGGCCCTTGGAGGGAGTGAACCTTTCCTTCCAAATGAACTCAGTTTGACCCCCCATCACCTGGGACCTCCTCTATACCTCCTGTTGTAACATCCTACTCAGTGTACACTTAAGCGAATGTTTCTCTGTCCCCTGTAGTTTGGTGGTACAATCCTCTTCTTTTGCGGTTTGAAAGGGTTCTTCCCACTTGGCGGATAAGGCGGTAGTAGTTGACTTTTCCTAAGATCAAGTAGCGAAGAAAATCGGAGTACATGAAAAAAGTTTCTCCCCTAGTCTTCGTTCCGCATTAGGGATTTGCCGATTCCCTTCTCGGTGATCCACGAAACGGTCACAGCGGCTGACTTGACAAGGCTTGGTTCTCGTCTTTTGAGCAGCCCACTAAGGCGATTCCATGATACCCAAGCTCCAGAAGGTTCCAGAGAACCCCCCTATTCCTTTCTATTTAATCGTTGACTGTTCTTTCTCCCCATCGACACAAACCCACAGCCCCCTGTAAATCCTCCCTTTCAAAAGACTGACTCTTGCGATTTCTTCTACCCATTTCATTCCTCCAGGATATATTTGCAACGGGGAAGGAAACCTCCATCGTCCCTTTTGTGTCACAGCTTTCCAATTCATATACGTTCCCTCAGTTCCCTCTCGTAAATTTTCCCAATTCCTCCGTTCCAAGGCGTTTGGTATGACCCCGTGTGACCCCTCCCCCGGCCCCCCCCCGTCTCCTTTCATCGATGACTTTCTTTCCGCCCGCCCCGTGATTATTCTCGATTGGAAACTTTCCTTTCCTTCTGAACGATTTCTCTCTCAACGTTTTTCCCCCCTTTTCTTTTCCCCTAGCTCAATTAAACTTCTGTGTTCAAAGAAAGCTCTTCAACCTCTCAACCTCCTTTCCTTCCCCCTTTTCTGTGCATCGTCTCTTCCTTCGTCACGGGTTACTTTTGTTCATAATGAATACGACCATGGAAACGTCACGGTCCTCCAGGGTCACCTTCCCCAGGGTGCCACCACCGCTGAAGCTGATTCCGCCACGTCTTAAGTGTCTGAATTTACTGTTGTCCCCCCTCCGATATATGCCTCTAGTCTTTTCAAGTTCCCCACCCTTGAGTCGCAATCGTGAACAATTGTTTTGTTACCTGTCCCCCTCTCTTGTTCCCCTCTCTCTTTAACCTTCTTCTATCCCCGGTGATTTTTCCTACTGAAAAAGTTTCTAAGGGGCTTTTCTTTAAACTTCCCATCGTGGGCCTGATCCCTTTTCCCCATTCTACCAGAGACCTTTCCACCCCCCTACCCGTTGATTTCCTGGAGTGGGTCTTCTTCCCCGGCACAAACCTGCCCCCCCTCTCCCTTTTTTACCAACCTGAATGGTCCTTTTCTATTTTACTGGAAGATACATTCAAGCACCAATTTGTTGCCCCCGTTTTTAGTAGTGGAGGCCCTCTCCCAACTCAATTAGTTATCAAACACCCCCCCCCCTTCCAAAGGAATACCAGAGTTTTTCCAGTTTCTCTAGCTTCCATATGTAATCTTACTATATTGCCTTCCCCAGTCCCGTTCCCCTAAGCGCTTCGCATGTAGCGAGCATCCAATCGCATTAGGGCCCTCCCCCTTTTCCCCGGACCAACGTTAGTCTTCCTCCTCAGGCGACTATGAACAAAACCTCTCACCCCGGTCCCAATTTCATCTCTCCCGCTCCCTTTTCCATCTCTTTATCCCTCTTGTACAATGGGTGAAGCAATCCCTCTCACATCGTTCACAGTTTGGCGGGCTGTATCAACTGCCATAGAAACCTGCCCCCGACCGGAATCTTAGAAACCTCAACGTGCTCTATAACCAGAGACCCAGGGGTCGGGGCCTTTTAAGATTTGCCTCACCTAACCCCCCCTTGGGGAGTCTTTGTTTCATTTTTTTTTCGATAGTGGAGTGTGTTGTCTTTCACCTTCGTTGGTTCTCTTCAAGTGCTAGACAGGTCGATGATTCCGTCTTCCTGTGCTTTCTTCCTCGGACTTTAACACCCCCCGCACCCCTCCCCCAACCGAGTTTAAAACGGTCCTCCCAACTTCCCATCAGAGGTTGGACTCCACTTTAAGATCTTGCTTGTTTTTCCTGCCCCATATCCTTACCACCACAAGACAAGTTAATACATCCACCATTTTGATTTCCTTCCTCCCGTTGTGTTTTTGAGATCCTCTCCCTCAACCGTCCGCAAATACCGTTTGAAGGTCAGGGTGGATCCCCTTTAGTTCTTAAAAAAGCCGCCCTCCTCTTGAAGAAAAAAACTAGGGACTGTGTCTATTTGACCCAGGTGGGTTTTCTTAAAATGAACCTCCTTCTTTTCTGTCTAGGAAGCGTCCCTCCTCTTGATCGCAATTTTTGAACCCTCTAAGTCCTCCCCGACGCCCCCCACCTTCAAGGTCCCCCTTTCCCTGCCTGGCGCCCACAAAAAGCCCCCTTATCGACCCCCAACACAATGAACTGCTTCACCCTTTATTTCCCCACCCGAGCCGCAAAAACGACACTTTTCCCAACTTAGCGGGCTTAACAGGCTTCAAGGATGAAACGAGACTCCTCCCCCACTTTGAAACCCGATGGGCAAGATGCACTAAACATCCGCCCGTCAAAAGTTTCCCCTAGAAGGTAGCAGATATGCAAAATTTCACGAGCATTCATCTCCGGCGTGGTTCTTTCTTGGATAGGTTTGTCAAAGCAAGTATTCGTCCCTCTTTTCCCTGCCCAAAGAGGGCGTTCCCTTCTTCCGCTGTCTCATGCGCCCGTTAGATGCCTGCTTCAGGGACGGATGTTGCTTTTGGCACATGTACAATTCCTTGTCCCTTAACGCTGGATCCCTCATGGGTTCGGGGGTAAAGACTCCACCTTTCTCCCGTTTACGCCATCCATCGACATTTGCACACCTTTCGTCTCTTCTCAAATACGAATCCCCACTAAGTATTTACCTCTCTTGTTGAGCATTAGAATTCACCCTTTTTTCGCTCCCCCAGCGAGGTTCTCTCAACCACTTGGTATCCTGGCATTTTCTTTTATAGTCTCAGAGAGGTTCGTATCTTCCCCCCCGCTTGGTACGTTACTCGCCTATGGACGGGTGTGAGAAGATTCCTTCGCACGGAACTCCTGGCCTTCTTTCAGAACAACTCGCCTTTCTTATTATCCCCAAAATGCGAAAATTTCCGAGGGGCAGAGTCGATCTTGGCACCTGCCCCCTCGCTCTAAACCCTCAGCGAACCAGGCTGCACCCCTCTCCCTTGATCACCTTCATGTGAAAAGTATAACTTTGGGTGGCCCCTGACTCGTTAAACGATAGGAAAAACTCGTTTATGATCCCCCAATTCCAAATTACCAACCTTCACCTCTCAAGATACTCGTCCGCCGTCCTTCGCTGAAAGTGAGGCGTTGGTGTGACAGTTCTTTTTCCTTCTCTTTCCACCCAACATTTTACGATGATCTTTTGCCTTTTTTTTACACTCCCCGGGACAAGCAATTTCTCCCTTCACCCTCTTGGCCCCTTTCCTTCCCAAATCCCAGCCTTTCCTTCCTGTTCCACCTGTAGTTAGCTTTGGCGGGGAGAAACTTAATTCAATGACCAATTTTGAGCCCCCTTCTCCTTTTCTTTTTACGCTGCGGTTCAGCTGTTCCCCTGTTGACCAGTGGACCCCCCCAGAAGTACCAGGGAGGAAGTTCGGTTCACATATTCTTCCTCATTAAATTTGGCAATAAACAGCTGGCCATTTCCTTCTTCTGTGCGATAGAAAAGTTTTTTTTCCTTTGTTTCTCCAAATATCTTCCCCCGACAAGTAATAGGTTTCCAGCTTTTCGCGTTCACCTACTCCTATCCGATCGCCGCTATTGAGGAGTGACAGTGCCTCCTTCCCAAACCCCCCAGCGATAGTTCCCTTTGTTGTGCCATTGAAATGATAACAGTCCTCGGCAAAGCCGTCCTTTCCTCTCGAGCTCTCTCTTACTTTTTACTTTAATGTACTTTCTCCTTAGAGTCATCCAATGATAACCTTTCTCCTTCCTTCGCAAACGGCTTGCAAAATAACCTTTTCCGGTGTGTCCCCAACTCCACAACTAAAGAAGTTGGACCCGAATTTCCACCACCAGGTCAGGACTAGAAGGGCAGTTTACAAGTTTCTTCCTTTTTCTTCCCTCCCCCCCCACTGTACTACCCTCTTCTCTCCCATTGACCCCGCGTTCAACCTTGGCCTTTGTTCCCCCGTATGCCTCCACCAAATCCCCCGTCGCCAATCGGCACATTCATTTTCTTCCGCCATGGACGTCCTCTCTCCTGCTTGCACGATCTTTTTCCTATTCTGCCAGCCACACGAATCCTCCCCGACTCCGGGAGAACTTCTCCCATCTTGGCTCCCAGGCCACGACAGAACCAGCCTCATTCCGGGGAGCCAACCCAACCAAAAAGCTAATTGGACCCCTCGTTCCCCCCCTTACACTTTTTTCCTCCCAATGCAATTACCCAGGAACCTGCCCTCCAATCGTCCTGGATTCTATCCTCAGTGATGAAGACCTCAGAAACACCTCAACTTTTGACCGCACTCTTTGCGTTTTCTCGGACAGACATTTCCCCCTTTCTTTTTTACTCTTCCCAGTGGTGGCTCTTTCGGCCTCTCCCTTTAAAAAGGAGAAACTTTAGGGTTTTCTTGCTCCATTCCTAATATTCTTTTCCCTTCCGTATTTTCTTTCAAGCTCCGGAGCTGTTAAACTCTCCTTTAATTTACAAACGAACTCCTCTGTCTTAAGTCCTTTTTGCCATTGGTTCTATTCTCCTATTGACATCTGCGATAAGTCCCTCTCAGAAACCGGAGGCACGCTATATTTTTTTCTTCCCTTCCCTCCAACAATTGGCTCTGGAGGCGAGATGTTACGGAACGGTTCTTCCTCTTCTCTTGAGACCTCAGGAACTTGCATGAAAAGAAGTTTAGAATGTGTCAATGAGTCGGGCCCATCAGATTTGCGGGGCCCCCTCCTCCACAAAAGAAACTGTTTTTCCCCCTATTCCGACGACTTTCGTTAAAGGTTATCGGCTTTTGGCTTCAACTGGTCCACGGAACCTTTCCAGCGCAGTTGACTCTCCCTCCTCGGCCTGGTCCGGTCAACGCACGATCCCTTTCCTCCCCTTTTGGTTTTGAGATGTCGGTAAAATTAGGACGGTTTTGCCCCTGCTTTTTCTCTCCCCCCTCCCTCTTCCTTTTCCGTTTGCCCTTACACTCCAACGCCATCGCCGAAGGAGTTTTTTCCCTTTTTTTCCCTTTCCGAAATGAAGCTCCCTTTTTGTTTTTGCCTCTCTACGGAACCGCCCCTTACTTAAATGATTGTCCCTCCCCAGTTGCTTTCTTTACTCTCTCTCTTCCTCTTAGAGAACCTTCTTCTTCTGCGGTCATAGTACTGAGCCCCCTTCTTCTTCCTGACCAAAGAAGCCGTTGAAGACGTAGCCAATCCTCTTCTTCTTTCTCTGTAAGTTTCTTTTGACGTGCATTTCTCCCTCTCTAAAGTTGACACGGAAACGGGAAAGGGTTTTGCATAGAGTGGCCGGGTTTAATTATTTTTTTCCCCCTTCTTCCACTCTTCTTAGGAGTTTTCCACCGCAGGGTTGACTCTCCTCTCAGATCTAACTTTCTTCCTCTTGAGACCCGACCTCAAGGAGGAACACATTATCTTAGTTACAAATTATGTGGATATCTTATAACGACCAAAAAGCCCTCGAGTTGCGTTCTTATGATTGGTCACCCTTCTACCCTGCCCCTCAGAACGACCGGAATAGTTCTCCCTTTGCTCTTCGTCCTTTGGGAACGGTTGTCCCCTTTCCTTTCATTCCCCGGTTTTTTACCCATTCTTTGTTTTTGTAATCTTTCACCTGGCTAGGTTGAGGTCGTCTTGTTTTTCAAGACTGGGGTTGCCCTTCTCTTTCTCGTTGCGTGTTGTTTCCTCCTCCCCCCCTGTGCGCACAATCTTTGGTTCCCCCCCCCCCATTTCTTCCGAAACGCACGCACGGCCTTTCCCAATTAGAGATAGCCAGCTCCCCGTTATTGTTAGTTTCAATACGCCGGTCCCGCAGTCCAAAGAGGGAGGGCCAGTTTCATTACCCGTTTGTTGGTTGGGGTACACCCAAAGTGAGGGCATAATGTCTGCCCCCGATTCCGCTTATCCGACTCTCTCACAACTCCCTAGGATCCACTCGTCTACCCCCCTATTATGTATCCGTGAGTGACACTTTCCCATGGTCTTTTTTTTCCCGACGGGTCTTTAGGATTCCTCCTTCCCAATGAAAGAACGCAATCATTTCTCTCCATTCACAGAGATCTTTCCCGCAGGGTTTAGAAGGGCAAGCAGGTCATTCTTGCTTCTTGCCTCCGACAATAGTATTACCCTTTTCCCCCCCAGTCTTTGCATTCCAGTCTGTCCCGTCCTCTCTTCCCAAAAATAGCTCGACATCCTGGTTTCCTTCTCTGCTTCCGCCTTCCCTCTCTAACCCCCGTATGAGCGTACCCTTTTACAGTCAACCCCCATCCAAAAAAAAGCCCCCCCTTTTCTATTAAATGTCCAGATGCCTTCCCCCTGCTACCCATGGGAGCTCGTCGGCTTTAAGTGTACCCCATGGCCTCATCCGCTCTTCCAACCCGGCGAAAACCCATCGGCTCCTTCCTTCCCCGTCGCCTTCCTTCCCTCTTCGGCCCGTGCAGACCGTAATCCCAGCCTTTCAGTCCGCATCAAGTTCACCACAGTGCAAAGTAAGGTCTCCTCCTTTTCCCTTGTCAGACCTTCCGTCCCACTTCCCGCCCCGTCTCAACGACATTTCCACCCGCTTACTGCAGTTTCCCCTTATTACGTCCGGCGCTTGGAAACTGCCCATCCGTAGGAGACTCTCGTTCGGTGTTTTCCAACGGGGATTACACCCGAACGATCTCATTAAACGAGTTTGTTTCCTGCAAGACTTCCCCCCCACGCTCCCTCGCTCGCACCCCCTCTCCCTTTTATGTTGCAAGTAATTTTGGACTTTAATCGGCTTTTCTTTTGTATCATCGGGACTCGAACTGGGAAAGTATCCTTTCTTCCCCCCGACACACGCCTTAATTTTCGGTACCTGCGCTTCTAAGTTTTTTCTTAAATGTCGCTCGGCTGCGTAGGCTCATCTTCCCACATGTGCCCTCGCAGAGCAGCCTCCCCCTTTTTTCTTCCCATGTTGAATACAGCGCTTCTTTCTATTGTTAAACCACTCTTTTCCCCGCGCTCCGCGTTAGTCTCATAGTGCCCCCCTGTCCCCGTCTCGTCTGATCCCCTTCAGCGTCCCTGATACTTGTTTCACCCCCTTCTTGCTCCGAGATCTCCCCCTCGACACCTTGTGTCGATCCCCTTTGATTTTGCCCCCATTTCCACCACCCCACCGTTTTACTTCATCAATGGTTTTCCAAACCGCTGCGGAATTGCCTCTCTCTCTCCTGAAGAAGCCCATTTTCCCACGTTTTCCCCCTTGATTTACGTAAAACCGTAATTCGGGCAAAAAACCCTTTTTCCCCTCCTCGGTTGACTATGACTGTGGGACTCCATCCCCCCAGTGCAAAAAGCACCGATAAGCTCGCCCTCTTTATTTTACCCCCAATCCCCCCTTTCCCAATCTCATGATTGACCGTAGATAAGACGCATTTAGTGACACCCATCCCAAGAATGTAAGCCAATTTTTTTTTTCAAGTATGATTGGATGAGACCTCCCCCTCTTTAATCTATTGTACTCCGATGCTTTGTGGGTGTGTGACCTGTTCCAATCTTTCACATTTTGGCTTTTTATCAATTCACGGCCACCCCTCCAGTTTGCTGATCTACTGGCCCTGTTTTCAGTCTAAGCATTGTGCCAACTCCTTCTGTAGTTTCCTTTTCTCGTTGCCTCCCATGAGTTGGTTTTCGCAGCCCTCTAAAGGGTCATGGTGTGGACCCGTTTTTCCCCTCCTGCATTATCTAATCGGACTCTTTCCGCCACCCGCCGGTAAACCAGGCTGTATCTTACTGTAACCCCCTTTTAAAAGACTACTCATCACAAGGACGTTTCCCACCTCATCCTTGGTCCATCCTGTTAATCCAATAGCTAACCCCTCCCCCCCGTACAAGAAACTTTTTTTAGCCTTTTATTTTATATTTATTCCTCCTCCCGTGGCTTCGTTTTTTGGAGGATCACCCCTGAAACCTTCTCTCCCCCAACATGTTTTTTGTTTTACAGGTGGTGGAGCATTATATCTCTCCTCCCCACCATCCGCGGGTCCGAAGTCAACGTCAAAACCTTTCGTGTTGTTTCTTTTGACCCTTCTGGGTGGTCCTTAACGTAACCCAGTTGTTTCCCCTTTTGTTTTAAATTGAGTCTCGGTTCCGCGACCTTATGTCTTTTTCTCGCCTTTGACCAGTCGCCCTGCCGTTTCAAAAAAGGACTTTTCCCGGTTAATCCTTTCCCCCGAAAACCACAATCCTAGCCGACCCTCAAGGTCCCAGTACCCTTCTCTGTCACAATGATTTATCCTCCCACTCCCCTTTCCTTCTAGGGATCTAGCGACCGGAAGTGTTCCTCCCCCCTTAAGGATCGTTCGAAACCCGCCAACCTCTCAACTAGTGGAGAAGACTTGCATCCCCCCCTAGTAGTACCCCATTCCTTATTCCTCCAGAGACGTAGCGCACTCAATGGTTCTCCTGCCTGCATTGTAGGGAGGCTCTTTCCACTTTTGCCAAGTTTCGGGATTTCCTGGCCAAGGACAACTGCGCACCGCATTCTCTTGAGAAGGAACTTCCCTAGTGGCGTTGTGGGCCACGTGTTCTAATACTGTAATCCCCCTTCTCATTATGGACTCCTTTCTTTTCCTTTTGGGTACACAAGGACCTGATTACGTTCCTCCCACCCACCCTCGACCACAAGTCTCTTGCCCCTCCCTGACTCTAGAAGATTCCTTCAAACGAACGGTTCCCGGCTTTTTTGCCCCCTTTTCTCCAACCGATTTTGGGAAATAGGCCCTCCCCGAAACTTGAGCCACCATCAAACTCTGTTATCCCTTCCCTTTTTTTTCTTCCTAGGTGCCCCGTTTTTTGTCTCCCATCCCGCTGTCCGCTCCCTTCCCCTAACTGGTCTAGTCATACACGGATCATGCCCCCAATAAAGGGACTTCCTCTCTTCTTACCCTGGTCCACAAACATCCCAAATGAGCGTTGCAGAAGAACGATTGTTTTTGTCCATTGCCCCTTTTTTTCCTCGGTACGTTTCTGACCCCTATAGTGCCAATTACGGATGGAAAGCGCAGGTCCGACTCACACTACGGCGTCTTTTTCCTCTGGTTTACGTTTCCCGTCACTTTCCGGTTATTGTCCCATCGTAGGCTCCCCCCCCCAAACATCTACTCACCCACTGAAATAAGAACAGCTTTACACAGAAGAAGTACTCTCTCCCCTCTCGATTCGTGTGCAACAGATGGAACCCCCCCCCCCCGATTGAATGAGGTTTATCTTTGAATGACATCCCCCACACGTGTTTCAACAACAAATCATTAAGATCGGAATCTCCCTTCCTTTCACCCCCCTTCCGTAAATTTTCCAAGTTCTACCCTTATTAGTTTCTGTTCTTCTCGGGGAGACACCCTTTTTCCTCATTCCCAGAAGCAGTTGGCGCCATTTTTTCCCCGACGTTAGGACTCCCTTTGAAGGTAGGGACCCTACCCAGCGTATCTCCCCCCCTTGTTGAAGAGATGCCTAACCCCTACCTTTCTCCCCTACCGAAAAGGCCTTTTTCCTTGATTTGCGCCCTGGCTCTCCATTTCTAACCCATGTTTATGTTTTGTCTCGGTTCCTTCAAAATCTTTCCCCGATTCCCTTACTGGGTGTTAAGGCTAGCCTAGCTCTCCTTAGAGAATCATTCCTCTCTGAAACTTCAAAGGACCCTCCCCCAGTGGCCCCCTTTCCTTCTTTTCAGTTAGGGTTGGGCAACTCTCATCTATTCCCTAAGGCAAGAAGAATAGGCTCCTTCTCCCCTTCTCGGATCTCGGGTTGACGCCTCCCTCCGTGTAGGTTCCTCTCCTTCCCAAGGTAGATTCCTCCCCCTAAACCTGAAGTCTCTCGCAAGTTTTTTGCAATAACCCTTTTCCCCGGTCTACAAATAAGCTGGTACCATCCCCCCCTTTTCCCTCACTCAGAAGGTTAGGCAGGCTGTAGTTGTTTCTCTACCCCCCAAAACCTATTTTCTCAACAAGACTTGGGGCACGATTGAGGTTTCTCCCCCCCTGTGACAGTGGGACACGTTGAGCAACCTTCCCACTCGATACCACGTCCCTTGACGTCGGCAAAATTGTTGTTCTGTGTTTCTTCCCCGACGGGTCCTTGAGCAAGGGACACCTTGCTATTGACCCCCTATGGACGACACTAACCCCCCCTCTTATTCCTCTCCCTTTCAGGACGTCCGTCCCCCCCCCTCGGCACAGAGTGCGAAAGTGCCAACCAACTACTCAACCCCATACGAAGGGTTCTTTTCCCAAGTAAAACAATCCTTCAGGCTCCGGTGATAACAATAACACTGTCACATGAGAGTTCTCAGTCCCCCATCCCCGTCTCACTACCTTTCCACGAGTTCCTTCGTTACCCTTTTGTCGGATTGAAGATTGACCTGCCCCTCAACTTAATCAAAGCACATCTTCTTGTTGGAGACTCCACTCCTTCCTTTTTCCACTATCTCCTCGTACCCTTCCCCGTTTCGCAGATTTACAGGATGTTTAGTCCGCCTTCGCTTCTTTATCCTTAAGGAACTGGACCAGCTATAGATTTCCGTTATTTAAACCTCCAGCAACAAAAGACCCGCTTTCCTCTTCGAAGGACTTTCCGCAATGCATTGTTGTACCCTTTTCCTTCCCCTTTAGAACAATCCACGTTTTCAACCCTCTCCCCCCCTTCCGGAACGCAGAGCGAAGCTAACGAACCTCTTTTAGTCGGGGGGAAAATCTCCTTTTAGACGCGACTGTGAGACGGTGCAGGCTGCCGGCAACTCAAAGGACAGAAGCCCCCCCCCTGTGGAAACGTTTCTTTCAGTGAAGATAGCCACCTAATTTATATTTGGTTCGATGACCTATCCTTTTTCTTCTCTTTCCCTTAGAGCTGCGGGGCCAGCGGCCCTGCCCAAATTCGTCCGACCTTGGAGAGGCCCGTTTGGACTGGCGTGCCATTAACGTTTTATCTTTTCCGCCTCTTTTTGGCGAGCGAGATGCGTTCTTTCCCCCTTCCTGAACAGAACTGGTTCCCCCCCTTTTTTCTTCCAAAGCATAGCCAGCAGTCAAGTGCCTTCCTCTCCTCCCTTTGGTCGCGTTTTCACCACCAGAAGGTCCCTATCTGTGAGTCTACTTCCTCCCTCACCTTTCCCTTCTTTTCCCCGCATGATCTCTATATTATCACTGCACCTACTCCATCTTTTCACCGGCATCATCTTGTAAGACTAAATATTTCTCCCCTCCGAAAATTTTATCACGTCAGCAATATTCATCTGTGTTTCATACCTGCGGTTTTTTTTGCATTAGAGATTCAACTTTGTGAACGCCCCCTTCCCTCTATACCTTTGATGCATTATCGTGTAAAGCCCCCCCCTGTAGTGCTCGTATTCTCTAGAGTTAATTAGCCTCGACTTTCTTCTCTCCTTTCATCTCCCTTTTTCTAATCAAACTGCAGTCACCCTTCTATCTGTATGTGACCGGTTCCCTTTTTATGTGCTTCCAGACAACGAAAAGTCTTTGTCGCTTCTCGATTAATTGCGGTCGGTCATGAAATCTTTTCCACCATTTCTATTAGTCCCGTACTCTAATATACGCTATGGAAGCTTCTTTTTCCCTGATGCTGCAGATGTATCAATATTCCTAGCTGTTTTAGATGCCGGTAAATGCTATTATGTGCGGTTCGTCGTTTGTTCTTGACCTTTCTCCCCACGCTGGGCGAGTTGGCGCGTATCGGCTCCCCCTCTTTTCTGGAAAAATCAGTACTTGTAGTTTTCATTTCCCGAAGGACCCGAGTTAACCCAAGAAAATGGCTCCGATGTTCGAAGTGAGCTATGCTTGTTCGTTTTCCCGTCCAAACCCAAGGCCTTTTCATTTTCCACAAAGAGTTTACCACGACTTTCCTTTTGGTTTTATCACAAATAAAAGAAGTAAACTGCCCATTTCCGAGTGTTTTTTCCTGGGACCATTTTCTGTGGTTTACCAAATTCCTTATATTTAGCGTTAGGGCACCGTTCCTTTTTTTCTGTCAGTGAGCCGGCCCTGGCTTCTCTCGTTATTAACTTCGAGATACTCGACTACTAGCCCTTTCCAAAGAGAGAAGAGCTTGATCTTTTTTCAGAACTGAGTACCCCCCCCCCTTTCCCTAATAGAGGACGACATCCGGATGTTTTCCGCTCCTTTTGCCGCACACTCGGTCTTCCGACCAGGTATCCTTTTTCCCGTTGAAAAATGACGCTTTCGCTTCCTTCTGAGAAAACACGACCAAAACAACCCCACAAACCGCCCAATGTGCCCTTCTTTCACTTGTTCCCCCCCCCCCTGCAAAGACCGGACCAGCATGTTCTTCTCCGGAGGCTCCAGCTTCTTGCAACAGTTCTTTCTAAAACTCATCTGCCAGTCCTCCTCGAGTGGACCAGCGTCGGCAACCTTCTCTTTCCCCGTGAAAGCGGCGTCTCCCCTTTATTTTAAGGTACAATTCCTTTGCTTTGCTTTTTTCATTGTCATGACCTTGCCCCGTCTTCCAACGCTTCAATCATAGAATGGAGTCCTTTCTCCTGAACACTGTTTAATACATGCTACCTTTGGTGGCCATGACTATCCTCTCGATCAGAAGCGTGGTTGTTCTAACGTTGCGTGGACCCCCCCAAAAAGAGAATGCAAATCGTTTTTATGTGGTGTGTCAGCGACGGCAACCACCAAATTAATTTGCGATGCTCCCCCCTGATCATGATCGGAGTTGAACTTAAAGGTGTAGGGACCCATCCTTGTTATGGATTTCCCCCCTTCCCCCCGGTTACCTGAAGGTTAAAAGGCCACCCGCCGGCAACCAACCCCTCTCTCTCTTCTTGAGGAGAGGTAAATTGAGATTTCTCACGCGTCCATTTTAACCGTAAATCACCATGTCCTCCCCCCCGCCCTCTGGGAACGCCACTGACTTGCAAACCCTTGACTTGAGAAATACTATGAACCTTCTTTACATTTTGAATTTTACACTCGTTCTCCCTCCAGTCCATGCTTTTCCGTGCCCAGTTAGTTGATCTCCCTGCACACTTTCCATAGGCTCTGAAACCTTAAAGAGTATTCACCTGATACGCAACAACATTCAGCTTACCCCCGCATCCCCCTCCTTCCCCTCTCTCACGACTTAAACCAGTTGAGTGTGTGAACCAGTTGTCTATTCCCGCCTCGACAAGACCAAACCCCCTCCTTACTTTTTACCCCAACGCCCTGACCACCTTTGTAGTCCGTATTACCCGCTGGCCGATAAATTTTTCTCTGCCTTTTTCAAACCTTTTTTCGGAGTGCTGGTCGTAACGGACCGGGATCTTATCCCCCAAATCAAACAACAGGAATAACATTTGATTGGGTTAGGTTTCTAGAGCATTCCTTTTTACCCCGAAACTTTCACATAACCCTCCCCCCTTCAAGAGTTCTCAGCCCATCTGCGCCTCTCCGGTCCTAGCTTTGCCCTTTCCTTTTCTCATTACGGTCTTCTTAAGACTTGACGTGAAAAACCCGAACTAACTCTGACATAAGTGAGGATGAGTTTGATGCGTCCGGCTCTTTCTTACTATTAGCTCCTTTGCTTTGCTGCGGTCTCCCAGCGGCCGTTTTGGAGGGGTACTCCTAATAATTCTTTAAGGCATTTTTCCCTCCTGTTAGCGAGCCCTCGATGATTTTTCTCTTTGTCTATTGCCCATTCACCCTTTGTCTAGCGTTTAAATTTTTTTTTGTGTTCAGTTGTTTGTGTTTTTTCATCTCACCCCTTGAAAGGCGGTCGTTTTGTCCCTTCTTTGTCGTTGCTCTTAGCTTAGTAGAGGACCCCACCTCCCCGACCATTCCCACGACCCCTGGTTGAATAATTTCCCCTTGTGCCCCTCTAAGACCTCTTATTACTTCCCCGAAGATAGGGCTGCTTTTTTCAACACTAAGGGACAACATTCCCACCCCCTCCCCTTTTTTTGAGGGTCTGATACTTTCTCCTCCTTCCTTTGCTTGTGAGAGATCAGACCGCTAAAAAACTTATTTTTGTGTCAGGGTGCCTCTCTGGGCTTCCACCCCCCTATACTTAATCTTTCGGTGTGACGCCAACCTCGGGTTCGGGACCTTGGCACAGGGTTTTAAACCCCCCCTTCTCGCCCCGTTGTTTTGTGTTTTCCAAGATTCCAGGTCCGGCCCCCCCTCGAATCCCGCCAACGATCGCGCCGCACTTTTTCCCAAACGACCGCGTTTCAACCTTGAGGTCATTCACACGCCCCCCTCCCCAGAACTCCAAAACACCTTCAAGCCAGTAGTCCAACCTCGTTCAACCAAACTACCTAGATGTCTAGCTCACCGTTCCCGTGGCAAATGCCTAAAAGGACTCTTTTACGAAGCACCTTTCAAGATGTGTCTCTTATTTCTGAAACCCACTGTAATATAGTCTAAGAACTAGGTGCAATCACTGGTCCCCCCAATTGACATGCTGTAAGTTTTTAGTCTAGGTCCCAGAAGTCTTCCTTCTACAGGCATCAAATAACTGGGGATTCCGGTGGCGTGGTACTTCTACCAGAAGACCTTACTCAGCTTTTTTTCCTTCCCCCTTTTTTGGTATGGAGACTACTTCCGGAGACCCCTCCGATGGACTCTTAATGGTTTTGTACATAAGCCTCACCCGTTTACCTCCAGAAAGAATTTTTTGTGGTTTCACCATCGTGCACGAAAGATCCGCTCAACGACCAGGTTCCGTCCAGTTCTCTGTCTAAATTCCCAACTTCAGTGTTTCCTCCCTCGGTATCTCCCAATCCTTTTTTTTTTGAAGAACCCTTTTTGAAGGGGTCTTTTTGTCGCAGACCGGCGTCCGGCCCTTTGAGTGGGAAGCGCCTCCCTTGGCCCCCAAGTTCCTCCTGCTGATATTATTTTTGCGGCAAACCCCCTTTTTGTGCAAGCCAGCCCGTGTTATCTTCAAGCTGAGGGTTTCCCCCATCCACAAGTTAAAGAGGGTTAGCATCACGATTCTCGGTCATTTTTCTTCTGGCCTAACTGATTCTCTGAAACTTTCCTGCCAACCAAGGTCAAGAAGTAAGCAGACAGCACTTACGGCTTTTGTGGATCTTTTCCTTAGGAGCCCGTTTTTGAGTGATTGTCTCTCTATTTCGTCAGGTATCCCCCCCCATTTCAAGGCGGTCCACAAATTTTTCTTCCCTCCCCTAAATTAAGCCTCTTCACTGACTCGGCCCCCCTGTGTTTTTGTGGGTGTGCGTTTAGTCGGAACACAATTGAATTGAGTTTTTTCACCTACTAGCCCCTCCTTCGGCCTCCCCACTATGGCTCCAATCGATCACCTTCACGCCCGTAATAAGCCCCTTCATCCTGTTTCTCGTTTCCTTTTACCGTTGGTTTCCCCCTTTTTAAGAATCAACTCCCGCCCGTACTCTTTGTTCAGACTTCCTTTACGCTCTTGACCTTCCCTTTATATGACTATCTTTCTCACTTGAAGGCCCTCGACTCTCCTTCGAGCGTAGTTTTTCCAGTTTTTACAGAGATCAGCTGCCTTTCCCTCCCTTCCTAAACTTTATCCAGTCACTTAGGCAGGTATTTTGTTGTGGGCGTCCACGGTTACTCAGACAGTTTGTGTTGTGGTTTTTTTGTCAAAAGTTCACCTTCTTTTTTTCAGCCTTCAATCTTTTGGGGTTCAGGCTCTTCGCTCCTATTACCTATCCTGAGATAGCTCGATCTTGCGCTCTCCAACTTTTTACGCTCCACATCTTTCCCCCCTCCGATGCCCTGCCCCCCCCCCTGGTGTCATTCTTTCCCCCTCAGATTTCGTCCCTAGCCCGGTCGAAGTTTCGGATGAGTTGTCATTCTTTTCCCCCCTTGAGACCCTAGTCGATTCCCTTCCACTCTGACCTTCGCGCCAGCAAGGGCAACACCCCTTGTCACCGGTTTTTCTTTCACCCTTCATAACTCTCTGGGGACCGTCCTACAACATGGCCCCGTCCCCCTCCTCTTGGGTCATGTTTCCGGATATTTTTGAGCCCACCAAAACGCTTACACCCCCCCCCCGGTCAAAGTTGACTAACCTTTTATTTTTCTTTCTCTTTTGGTCTCAACTGCGGGGAAATTGGCCTAGTATTCCGACATAAACAATCCTTCCTTCCTCTAAATTGTCCCCCCCTGTTTCCCTTGTCCCTTTGTCTTTCCAATGGACACCCCCTTATGTTCGCCATGCGTAGCGACACTTCACCCCCCCCAGCATCTCTAAGGAACTCCTTCCCCATTTTCTCCACATGTCTGCAACCAGGACTACCGACAAAATTCCCAGGTTTTCCAAGCGAAACCACACTCCTTTCCCTTCTCCCCCCAACGGTCTACCGAGATGTTTAATAAGCCCAGTCCCCTTTAACAGCAAAGTATAACTCTTCCTCTTCGTGGGAAAATCCAACTCGGTTTCTTTCATGTTAACCCCCTTTTCCTCCTTCCAAACGCACCCTACTTTGCGTTGTGATGCTGCTGATTCCATCCCAGCCCGTTTTACTATAGTGGTTCAGGGTTTGTTTATACCCCTTTGCAGAATCATCTCGGCTATGAAACTTCTTCATGCCAAGGACGTCTTTCACACTACTAGACTAGGCTTTTACCCTAGAAGACCCCCAATTTCATCCATTTTATTCCCAGCTCGGCCAGGCTTTTACCAATTTCTTTAGAAAACTCGTCGATCCGAACGCAAGAACTCACGTACAGGAGTAACCGCAGGGATATTTCCTCATGTGTGGCTTTTTCTTCGTGATTATTTCCTTTCTGACGGAGCCTTCCGATGGACCGTGCGGCGGAATAGGTCCCACGAAAGAGAAGTCCTGATTGGCACTTTAGCTGTTTTCTCCCTCCGCCCCCCCCCATACTTTTCCCTTGTTTCTTTCTTCCGCTTCCCCGCCCGACGTTCGTCGCCGTCCTTCGCTGATGGAGATGATGCCACTTTGCACTTTTCCCAGTTCGTCAAGTTTGTGCCTCAACATTTTCTCTGGTTGGTTCCCTACCTCAATTCCCGATCCTCGGGTTTTGAGAGATCTTTTCCACATGCACCCCCTCCGGCACCGGGCTTCCCAAACCCTGCTGTTCCACTTACCAACAGTGTTCCGTGGCCCGTCCAGATTTCCTGAACGTGAGGGCGCTTCCTTCCTTTTCTTGTAAGAGTTTTTTCCCCCCACTCCCCCCTAATTCTTTCTTCTCTCTCCGCCCTCCTTGCACTGTGTTCCCCCGTTGCTTATCTAATTTTTTCTCTATTTCTCCCCCCTGCCCAGTTCTCATTATCTGAGTCGCCGTTCGTAGCCCCCCTCCCCTATTCCTAGGTCCCCCTCTTAACTCTCCTCTCGGTCTCCGAGGTTCGTGCTTATCGACTCTTTATATGCTTTCCGTCCTGGCCCTTCCGGATTCCCGATATCTTCCTTTTTCTGTTCCTAACTCCCTTTCTAGTCTTGTCCAAGACTTTGCCCATGAATCCTAGCCGACCCGCTTGCTCCCACTTCTACGACCCCTCCCAACGCCCCTCACCACGATCTGAAGCTTACTTGTGACTCCTGTTTTCTATCTTCTCCGACCCACCTCCCTTATTAGTTTTGCATCTCCTCTCTTTTTTCTGAAATTTTCAAAAGAGTATTTTTCCCGCACTACTATTCTATAATCATGTTTATTAAGACGTTCTTGACTTTAGAATTGGTCTAAGTTTCTTTATCACCATCATTAGATTGTTTTTGATGACCGCTGGTCACCCTTGAGCAGATTTTTCAGGTTTCCTTCTCTTTTTCCTTTGCAACGGATCCCCCCCTTGTTTCGAGTGGTAGGCGTCCCGGCTATCGGCGAGCTTTTCTGTTGAGGTCCACTCTTGGAGACCATTATCTTTTTGGGATAAAGGTTCCCCTCCTTTACCCGACACCACAGTAATCTTCCCCCTCATTTCGACGTGGTACGGATTTTGTTAGGTCACAGTATTGCGCACTTTCCAGTCCAAGTTTGACCCCCTTACCCCTGCTTTCGCCACCTTGTTACTCCTTCTTTTTTTTTACACCAGTGACACCCCTGCCTTAAGATCGGCCTGGACCTTGTTCGGCGTACCCCTCTCCTGTCAGTTAGTCTCTGGAAAACCGGGACAAAAGCGGTAGTTGGTATTGATTTCTCTCAGGGACCGCATGAGTGTGGATGCCCTATAAACTGCAACCTAGAAGACAAGAGCCTTCTCCAGTAATTTTTCGCTTAAGTTGCTCTCCCCCCCGTCCTCACTACTGGAAGCCGACCCCCCCTTCTCGAGGATTCCTTGACCAACAAAGGGTTTTCTACGGCCTTCCCGTTCGGTCCCGGCAATTTCTCGAACTCGGAGTTTCAAGGTTCCCTAGTTTCCCGAAGCCCTCCGAGACGTGAGCGCTTTGCCGCCTTGACCTGATTTTAAAACACGCCCACCAAAAGGACCAGAGCTTCTTTTCCTTTCCTAACTCCCCTTCAAAGACCTGGACCAATGCTGTAGAGTGGCAAATGTCCCTTTCGGACCAGACAACCAACCCCCCCCCCCCACCTTCTTTGGAGACCCAAACTCTCGCCAGTAGTACTTCGATCTCTCCCATTTTTTTTTTTTTTTTTTTTGTTTTTGTTTGGTTTTTTGTTTAAGAGCCCCCCCTTCGTCGTCTGTCCGAGTCCCCTCTTCCGCCCCGTTTCCTTGAACGAGTCCGGGCAAGAGCGACGGAAATTCCCCATCCCCCGAGAGATTCCCCTTCTTTTTTTGCGGGTATTGTGCGTACTTTTCCCCCCCCCGCCCCTTGAGACGCCCCCTCTTCCTATAGTTCAGGGATTAAAGGTTGATTTATTACTCTTCCCTGGAATATTTTAGGTCTTTTTTCCCCCCCCCCCTGAACTAGACGGAGCCTCACTGGATGTGGTGCTGTGACTACCGGCGAGTCACACGCAATACTATCGATCTACATCCGCTTGGTTTTTTGTTAAACGACCAACAGACCACACCCCGCATACAAGTTGCGTTTACTTCTGCTGCCGCTTCTCCGTCCTTTGTGCCCAACCCCCCGTGTTCCTACCCCCGGGGTAAGGGTCGGAGCCTGAAGAGGACGGGGATTTTTCTTCTTTTTGGGACTCGAGGCGGCAATAAGGCCTGGTAGAATTGAAACGGCTCTAAACGCACCTCATTGCTTTAGATTCCGTCGTCCTTCGTCTTTTTTAACTTTTTCCCCCCTTAAATCTCCTGTTTCCCGCTTCTCGGTGAGGAGCACTTTCCCCCCCATGGTATCCTCTACTTTACCCCCCCTCTTTCATTTGGTACATTTACTAATCGCTTCGCTTCCCTGTTTACTTTTTTAAATCATGATTTCCTTCGGTCCTTCTTATCCCTCAAAGGTTTCCAGTTAGGAGATCCTAGTACAACGTTCTGGTTCTTAAACAACCCCTATCGGTGCTCCCCGCACCTAAGTGACCCCCCCCCCCCTAAAAGTCTTATGTACTTTCAATGGGGGGACTTTTGGCCCCTGACCTCTCGACCCCCGCTCACAGCCCCCGCCGGTGACGCTCCCACTGGATTTAGTCTCCCCTGTTGCCACAACAACTTTTCTGAACATGGGGAGTTTGAGAGGCCCTTTCGGATTCCGAATTGGAACCAGTTTCTCCGTCCGTGGATGGCCCCACCGACCTTTCTAATCGGGCGCTGACATATTTACCCCCTCCAATATTTAAACCGTCCTCCCAGATTTATTCCCGGGACGTTTTTCTAAATAATTCCGCAGGGGGAATATAGTCTCAAAACGGGACCCCCTTTTACAAGCTTCGAATTTAAGTTCATGAGAAGCCATCGAAAGGACGGGCCTCTGTTTTACTTGGCAGATGAAAGGTTAGTCATGACGTGTCCTTCCAGAATTACACCTCACTCCACGTGCAAGGCCCCCCCTTATTTCAAAAGTCTGTCTGATCGACCTTCTCCTTTTAGTTCTATTTGTACTCCGTGCATTGTTGGAGTGAGTTCATCTTATCAAAAGTTCCCCCCCTGCCTTTTTTGACCACTTCTAATTAACAGGAATTTGCCCCAACGGGAAAGGACAGCAGATCTTCCCCTATATGGGGTAGTTCCCCATTCGTAAAATTGGTATTAATTTGGTTTTTTGGCCTATTCTTCCATGGGGGGTTTTTTTATCTCTCCTTCTGCGGTTTTTTTCTTTTGACCCCCCCCTGCGTTTCGGATCTTTAGAGACTTAGATAGTCTCGGCAACGCGGTCCACTCCCACCCGCCACGGTAAAAATTAAGGACACCCTTCTTTAACAGATCCGCACATCAAGATTTTCTTCCAAGTTCGACACCCCCCCGTAGCCTAGTTTTTTCAATTATACTTCCCCTACCTTAAAAGAAGTATCTTTTTTGCGCCCGTTTCTTCTCTTTCTCCTCACAATCACCTTTACATCTTGTTGTGCGCAGAGCCAAGCCCCTCTCACAAAACCCAACAACAAAAACAACTGCTTCAGGGGGCATATATTGGTGCCCCCAATTCCCTCCCCTCATTTCTTCCCCCACCCCTCGTGCTGTCTGATCTTGTCCCGTTTGTATCTTCAAACCTTGGTACAGTCGTTACGCGTTGGCTCCAATCGAATTAACCGCATCCGAAGCGACACTGTCCCAAGCCCAAGGGACCATTCCCGCGATGGCTCCACCCAAACTTTCAACAGCTCCACCCTTTCCAAAATTGAAAATTGTCCCCGGTTTCTGCACCTTTCCACGTTTAAAAAACTTCCTCATAGAGGGCATACTTCTCCTGGCCGTGCCACAACCCCTTTCCCTTCTTGGCAGTTAGCCCGCAAACCTCACATGGCGACTTCACCCACCAACCAGCTTAATATTTCACCCAAGAGCGGTGCTTAACTGAGTCCCCCGCCTTCCTTCGTGTGGCCTCTTTTTAAGTCCTACTCTCTGCGACTCAGGCCCATGAAAATGCAGCGAATCCGGTTTTTACCCTCGTTCCTCATTCTTTTCTCGCCGCGGACTTCAGGTATTTATATGAGTCCAGAGATCCTTTTACCTTGCCCGCTCGATGGCGTTTTCATGGGCGTGTTCAAAGTAAAGTCCATCATTTACCCTCTGCATGACAAGCACGGGAAACCAATTTGGCGTCTCCAGATATCAGTCCTGCCAGGTTCTCAGGACAGGTTTGTTCACACCATTTAGAGCCTCCTTCTTTGGTTTCCGAAGCCCCAATGGCGAAGACACCACCATAACCGTCTTTATTTCTTACTCGGCAGCACCCCCCTTTATCCAGTGCCCATACCCTCGACGTCAGCTATAAATGTCCCGGTCTACTCTTTTCTGTCACACTGTTTCGCGCTTTCGAGCACTGTCCTCCTCCCGATCCAACAATGGACCCCCCATTTACAAGAGGGGCAGATATCCCTCTCCCATTTTTGAAACTTTTTTCCTACCCCGATTTTCCACAATGTCACCTGACTTAAGACCGCACGAAACTTCCTGACCTTCTTTCGGCTTTCCGGTGTATTAAGAGGCGATTATTTCTGTAGAGTCCAAAATTTCCCGCCGACTTCAACCCTTTAACTCCCTTCCTCCCCACATAAGTCCTGTACGAATTGCTCCCGGCTGCTTTGGGTGCAGATAAAACCTGATTGCCTTCCTCTTTGAGTCAACTCCCCCGTTTTTAGACCACCAAAACGCTTCTCACATACTCCTAATGGAATTGTACTCCCTACACTACACAGGTTCTCCCGTCGTTTTCTGTGTGATTTCGGGGTAGTTCTTGTGTTTTATTCCCCTGCGTATGTGGCCCACCAGATTTACCTCTGTTGACTCCTTTACTTTTCTTGAAGCTTCTCTGAAGGATCTTTTTTCCCTGACGCTTTAGCGGACTGCCTACTTCACCACCCCCCTCTTTGGGTTTTCGTCCACTGTTGAAATCTTTTTTCAATGTAAGATAATTAGCACTCACCCCTCCCCCAACTGTTGTACGTTCCGCTGGGCTCAATTTCAGTTTTCAAGTGCTTTTTGGTTATTGTCCCCTTCCCACCCGGCTCCATAAGTCTTTTATCGCTTTTGCTGCTCTATTCTCTTGATCGCTCCCCTAATTGATGCTAACCATTACGCTTCAAGTATAGTCTCATTTCGACTTTTGTTTCCTCATAGACACCTGAGGCCCCCAGGCCATCTCCAGAATATTCCGAATCAGCTCTCTCGGCTACTTTTGCCACTTAAGCTCTGAGTCCTTCTCGAATCCTAGCCGGTCCGTCCAGTACCCCTGGGCACCCAGTTTTTTTTTCGGTCAAGACAACGACTAGCCTCACGGTCCCCATCCTAACCACCAATTGAACCGAAAATCGTCCCCAGTTTCAATTTGTTCCCCCCCCCAACACAGATTCTTTCCCCCCGGATTTGCCCATCCCCAAGGGGGATTGTGTAACCCCCCGCGGGTCAACGATGGCACGCAAGTCTTCATCCCAACAAAATCCGCTACGTTTCGACCTCCCCGTGCAAAACTTCGGCTGTGTTGATCCCGGCATTTGTTTGGGAGAAGCACCTGACCTCCCTCTTTCCACTCAAAAGAATTCGCCTGAGTTCCGCCTAAGCCGACCCAATTGCCCGCTGTGGACCGTTTTTCCCCCAGAAGCCACCCTACATTCAAGGCTATCTCGGCCCAAACAAGGCCGGAACTAGGATACCCCTCCCCGTCATTTTAGCCCCCCTGTTATCCTTGAGAACCGTCCCCTTACTTCAGTTTTCGTATACCCTCCTTTTAGCGTGGTAACAGCTGTTTTCCGCGTATTTGACCCCCTCACAGTCCTCCCTATCTTTGCTTTTTCGGAGACAGAGATCCCATCAACCCCTTCCCCCCTTACAGCAGTTTACATCTTTCCTTTTACGTCTTAGGACCTTTTCTAACCTTTGGACCTGGCTTAGCATGAGACTCTCTTTCTTTGCTTCCCTAGTGGGGCTGACACACCCCTGGACCGCTTCCTCCCAAAGCGCCGAGGTTTAATCCTGTAAACACCCCCCTATCCTCTGACACTCGGTCCTCCTTGCCCCTCCCTTTTCAATCAAATCGTCGATTCATCCCCCTGACGTCCCCCGGACCGGCGGCAAAAGGGCTATTTCGACTCTTGTTTCTCCCCCCTTTTTATGGGAAGTGAGAAACGCGATGACAGCATTCCCCCCGTAGACTATGTGATGAGACCCCCTTTTCCTGGTCCGGCCTCTTAAGAGAAAAGTTCTAGAGCGCAAGCTGACATACATCCCCTGGAACGTGCGGCAGTGTTTCCCCCCCTCACTCCCCCCCCCCCATTCAGTTAAACGATGCAAGAAGACTTCGTCGCCGTCTCACGGTCGAGCGGCTTCGATTGCTGTAAGGGCCATCACTTTTTCTTAAATTTGCACCTGCCTTCCTTTCCGTTCCTTTGGTTTCGACCATTAACGAGCCTATATATTTGTCCCCTCCTCGTTTTTTGTGCTGAATATCGGGTTAATGACCAAACGTCAAGTCTCGTTCAGTCCACACTGACTCCCCCCCCTTTCCAGGTGGCAATTACCCGGTATCGAATAGATATTGTCTTTCTTTTTCTGGCTCGATTTCTTCCCCCTTCGGTTTTTCCATAGGTCAACCTAACTTGTCAGGTTAAATTTTCTGACAGTCTTCACTTAAGACCAGTGACACTCCTTCATTAAGTCCGTTCCCCCTCATTTGCTATACTTCTCCGCGAAGAAAAGGGTCTAATCAGATGAGTTGGAATCTTCTCCTCTTTTAAAGAATCCAGAAGACCAGCTGTCACGAGGTTCCCATATCTCTGCACGCACTGTCGGGATTATACTGTGGCTGATTCCGTGCCACCTTCCTAAGAACTTAAGGGCAAGGGCCTTCATATTCTTCATTTCGTTCATTTCTTTTTAATTCTCCCTCTTTACTA
>Ga0179593_1715692_pt1 | contig 36023 bp, 36 predicted proteins | sample CZODoug2_1_08_16_FD_185931 | JGI IMG/M metagenome (GOLD analysis project Ga0179593, IMG submission 185931) | Vadose zone soil fungal communities from Angelo Coast Range Reserve, California, USA - CZODoug2_1_08_16fungal (PacBio error correction) | ecosystem: Environmental > Terrestrial > Soil >... | reverse complement strand
CTTCCCTTCGTTTGCCTTTAATCTCTCTTCTTGATGAAAATTCGACAAGACCTCTCTCTTCGTTACGGTATGATTCCTCCAACCCGTACCCTGGCTTACTTCTAATCTCCCAGCTCCTTCAAGGGCGCGACTAACGACCATCAAGCACCAGCCTTAGGTTTTTTCACGACGCAGTTTTCGATCCTTCCTGTGGAGAATCTCTTGACTTCCCCCCGTCACTTTTTCCTCCCCCCTACGAAGTTGATGGTGGGTGAGTGACACACGCGAGGACACTGGCTTAAAGCCATTCGTTGTCGCCTTTTATGCGTCATTTCCCTTGTAATCTCCATCGTGTGTTTTTTTTTTCTGCTTCATTGGAAGAATTATTTTACAAACGTTTCCATTCCTCTCCACGTCATTAGGGGGGGGCTCACGATTTCGATGCGATTCTTCGAGTTGGCATGAAGAAGTGACTCTTTTAACCGCCTCCTTCTTTCTGCAAATTCCCCGCTTTTGCCAGCTGCTTCGCAACAACTACCATTGATGGGTTCTGTCCGTCTCTAAGTGCGCCTCGCTTCCAAAGTTATGGTTATCGGTTTGGAATACACCCCCCCCTCTTCTACCGTCCCCTATCATATCTTTCCCTTTTGACTTCCTTCCGGATGCCCTAGGCACTTTCTACTCTCGGTTAAAGATGCCCTTTGGTTGACTTCGAACCTCCTTTTTCCAGAGCCCCCCCCCCTGACCGCATCTATTCTTTGCGTCCCTTTCTTCTTAATCCGCCGGTTTTCCCAATCTTGTTCAGCTTTCGTCATTGCCTAATTGCGGTGAAGGCGGTCTATCCTACTTTTAGCGATCTTTCCCCCCCTTTACTTAGGACTCACTGATCTTCTCGTACGGTTAACGCAGCGTTCCTCTTTTTTTTTCCTGATCGTGAAACAGACTCATGCTGCGCCGAACTTCTGCTTAGCTTTTTGAGCTCCTCTCCTCACTCAATTGTCCCTCAAGACGATTCCCCGCCCCCCCCCTGGTCCTGATTCTCCCTCCTCGCGAATCCCGTTTCCCCATCACAACTTTCCCTCTCTCTCTTTAACCCTGGGTCTACCGATTTCGTATTAAGAGCGAACTTCTTAGGTTTCGTGCCCTCGCTCGGGCCGGGTCTCCCTCATTTTCTTTTGGGGTTCCTTTACATAACATACCTCCAGTGTAGCATGCTGTCCACATCCACTTCTTTTGAGGCTGTTCTTCTTCTTGAAATTCCTTGCATTCCCGGGCCTCACTTTATCACTTTCTTTTTCCCCCTGGGATTCCCCCCTCTTTTTGGGCTTTTGCTCCTTTCCTTTCCTCTGCGCCTTGCTTGCGGCCTGGCATCCCCTGGCCTGGCTGTCGCCGTACCCCATCTTTCCCACCCTGGTTCTTTTCACCATCCAGCCCGGGGCACCCTTTGTTTTGTGGGGCCCGACAACCCCCGTAAGGATAACCCGTCCTTCCCATCTTCCTTTTAGCTTCCCCTACACTTTTTTTCCATCCGTTTTTATAGGAAATGTAACAACCTTACGCCCAACTGGCCCGTTTCCCCTCCGGTCAATCCACTTGATTAGTATCGCGTTTCCGTCAGGTTCCCGAAATTTCCGACATTTTTTTTGTATAGACGTTTCAATTCACAGTTCCGCCAAACCTCTTTCTCCACCTGACTCCTGGCGTCCTGTTTCGTTTTCCTGTGGTGGACACACCCGTGAAATCGTAGCAGTTCATGGTAGAGTACTTTTTTTCTTTTTTTTTCCTTCGTATCGTCCTCACCCCTCCCAATATGACGCGTAGTTCCCATGTAGTGGTTAGCAGAGTTCTGGGATAATTTTAGTTCCCTTTGATGATCTTTCCCATAGCCCCTTCCCACCAAGTAGGCGCGAGCCCCAACCCCCCGACATTGGTTTTCATCTTTCCCAGATTGCCGATTTCTGGCAGTGGACACAGTTATAGAGTCACTGATTCACCTAGGTCATCCTTGTGTGTTCATTTTGTATGGAGTCCCCGCCACGACTTCGCCTTTGCCCGGTCTTCCTCCTTTCTAGATCGGATACTTTTCCCCCCCTTTGTTGGCTGAATGGTTTAGACTGAAAAACCCCCGGGACTTTTTCTTCCGTTTTTCGATCGAATCCGCAATTTGCTTCGACCGCAAGATCTGACTTTGCGGATCTATTCTGAAATTCCCTTTTTTTCATTGGCCCCCCCTGTTTGGAAACTTTCTGCTCTCCTGCCCTAGAACGCCGATCGCCCCCAGGCCGGAGTCTCTGACTTTAATTGCCGCAATAGATATAATGGTGCCCCTCCCTTTCCTCCCCCTTCCCTGACATTTCTACACTCTCTCCTGCAGAAACCCTTAGCTTTCTCCCCCCCCAAACACCCAGTCCTTTCAAAGGGATAGGGACTACCCCGGCTGAGCACCGCCCCTCGGTACCCCATATTTTTTCTTTTTTTTGTTTAGTTTGTTTCCGCCCTTCTTTCAACCCTTGTCTTCGACCCATGACGAGAGGACTCTTTGATAACCCGTTCCTTTTTTAGGAGTCTATGTTTGACAAGGAACCAACCCCGGTAAACTCCAACGAGCCCCCAGTCTTCCGATCTAGGTTTCCCGCTCTTACTTTTTTTTCCTTTTTCAGGGAAAATATGAATTCACCTCAAGCGTCCTGCCCCCCAAAGACGGTCACTCCCCTTTTTGTTGGTTCCCTCCTTTGAGCTTCAAAAGACTACGTTTCGTTCCCCCTCACGCGAAATCTCCCTAAGGGGAGAAAGCCAATAATGACAGTCCAAGAGGGCGGGAAAGGTTTCCTCCCCCCTCTTTAGCCTTTTTTCCGTCAGACGGAGCTTGCCGTGTACGTGCCAATAATGATTCGGCCGGCACAGGACCGGTCACCGCGGGGTACACACCTGTCGAATTCCGTTCCCCTTTCAGCTTCCCCCCCCCTAACCCCCTTGGTCTTCTCGTTTAGAATGTTCTGTTCTTTTGATCGCGGCTCCAAGCTCCGGGGCTTGCTGAGGAATACGACGACCGGATACCATCCACTGGTTGATTAACGCCTCAACCGGTATTTCAATCGACCACAGTACGTACCCGTCTCTCCTCCCCCCCCCAACCCTTTTTGCATAGGCAATATGTAGTTTGAACCCAACTCAGTCTGGTTGGACGCCCCCGTTCTACTATTTCCCTCTACTAAGTTTTTTGTTTTAGTTCTCTTTTCTCCCCCCTTTTTCCCCCTCTTTTTTTTTCCGAGTGAAGCGTAAGCTGAGTGTGCGATCGGCATGCAAGTTTTAATTGGTCGAGTCTTCGGTGAATTGACCTCTCACCTGGGTTGCTGAGAGTAATTGATGTTCTAGGGTATCTGTCGTCGATTCCTCAGCCAGTCCCTCTCCTTCGGTTGATCCTATCTCAACCTCCTTCTAGGCGAAGTACTGAAAGTCACACCTATGGGGTTTGGGCTATCCCCCCTTTGGCCGGAATTCCTCCCTTACTGCTTCAACCTCCCCCGTTTCTCCTTTTGCCTTCCGGACGCCGAATTTTCATCAGTGTACAATTTGCACCGTGCGCTTTGCCTCCTACACCCTCGCTGGCTTTGTAAAACTTTCCCTCTTGTCCCCTTAAGGTTTCCCCCACCTTTTTTCCTAGTCACGGCTTTATTGCTGACCTTCTATTTGAAATCGAACGTTCTGTCCCACTAGGTGTGGATGGGCTTGCCGTCCTTTGTCCTTGCGTTCATATTTGTCACCTTCAGCCGCAACTTCCTAGCCCCCCAGTTCCGAGTCTAGGATACTTGGGGTTCGGTGCCTATTGTGCCTGGGCACCACATTTTGCTTCCCCTTAACACCCCCCCTTGTCAAGGTTATCAAGATGTCTTTCCTTTTTCTCCTGGACCTACATATTTCCACCTCCCCGCTTCCCCAAAATTCCTTGACCTTTCTAATTCCCCCCCCCCCCAGTGTACCTTTTTTCGGTGAGCCCGTCACGTTTGCTTTTTTTTGGGGGTCCCTGACGCATCTTCCTTCTTTCTCTCCCCCCCTCCTCACCCCTTTTTCGGATGACTTGAGGGTTTTTATTCCTGTCGCGCGTAAGCGGTTCCTTATCTCTTCAGCATTTTCTTAGCCCCTTTTGCGTTTAATGGAGCCCCCGTTTTTTTTCTTTCCCGAGCATCAGGTGACAAACCAGTCCTTTCCCCATCTTACCCCCCCCTCGGCTCGCGGTCCGTCACAGTCCTGCTCTCGTCTCGAGGAACTTTAGCCCCAGTTTCTCTGATTCGAGCCCCGTCCGTCCCAAGGTTTTCTTCGAACCAATCGTTGACAAACTTTTTACCAGCTCCTAGCGATCGAGTCGTTCTTAGTGTCCTTGATGGGGGAGGTTACCCCCTTCCACCAACCTAAGTTTACCCCCCCTTTTTGTCACTCCCTCTGAGCGCTATACGGTTCAACTGCATTCAGGACCTTGAGATTTTCAACTCTTTGACCTCTTCCGTATTTTGTTTTTGGCCTGATTTAATGGTATTGGGGGCACGCCTCTTAATGGCGTTTTGGTCCCCTAGCCTCTCCCCCTCCCAGGGCAATGATCCCCAAGGAGCCCTCGGATTTTGTTTTCACCCTCTTTTTGAATCTTCCTCGTTACGCTCATATTTAGGGGTTATGCCGTCTTACCGGTACCCCCCCTTTCACCGGTGTGATCCCCCCTCCTGCTCTAACTTTGTCAGACAACCTGTTCCCCTCCCCCCAAGGTCCTTTTTGAGTCAGTGTTACCAAGGTTTCAGCTCTGAATATTGAACCTCTCCTACTCCTTCAGGACCTTCCCCTGGGTTTTCCGGCCCTCACTGCATTTTGACCAGGCCTCCCCAAGCTCTTTCCCCCTGGCGTTATTCCGGTTCCCCGTTTTCAGTTTGGCGTCCTGTGTCTTTTATCAACCCCTGATGGCAAGCCAAAGCGTTCTTTGACACAAAAGTATAGGCTAGGCGGTTTTGTTCTCCTTTTTTTACAGTCGCCCCGTTATGTTAGTGATAAGCCAGCTCCAGGTTGCGTTAACTTTCTTTTCATGGACTGCACATGAATTTTTCTTCGGCCCTTCAGACTCTTCTGTAGCTAACTCTCCTATTCTCTGGAACGGAGTATCGGCCAGACACTTCTTTTTCCCTCCTTGACCCTTCCTTCCCCTCAGTCTCTTTGTCAAATTCAGAAAGGATTCCTTTCCGATCCCCCCCCCGCGGCAGCCATCCAATTCCAGTCGCGTGTTCTCAGGCCCCTTTCCTCTGTGACCTTTTTTTATGGTTTTTTTTTTTTTTTTTTCTTTTACCCACCCCCTCCCACAAAATGGTTCCCTAGCCGCGTTGTCCGATCTCTGGGCCCGTCAACTCGGCCTTTCTGCGTTCAGCCTGGCTTTACTTCCTTCCCCCTCTAGCTTTCGCAGGTGAGGATTCTTTCTCCCGAGTTATTGCAGGAGGAATAGATCGCTTTTCTTTTTTGCCTTTGTCCCCTCGTTTTTCGGTGTTTTGACGCCCCTTGATCCCTTTTCCTATCCCAGGTCGGTTTCTTCCTTTCGTTTCCCCGCAACAAGCGCCCCCCCCCCCTCGACGCTTTTTTTACAAGTCTCCTGTTGTGTCCCCTCTCGAGCCGAGTTCTTGATTAAGGCTTCCCCTCCCTAAGTGGATAGACCGTCTTCACCGCAATTGTCGGGCGCTCAATGTTTTCACCTCAGCAGATTTAGTGGGAGTCCAGCCAATTTTTTTTCTCGGATTTCTATCCGTCGCCTTTTCGATTGTCCGGGTATTTGGTTGAACCTCTTTCGAATACTTATTTCGGGCATCCCAGCCCCTTTCTTGATGACCCTTCGAGCAGCTTTTTCCCGAATTACGAGGTCCAGTCTGCTATCGGTGATTTTCCCGTATTTTTATGCTTGCCCCCCCCTGCTCAAAAGAATTGACATTCCCCTTCGCGTAAGGGCGCTTATGCGCCCCCTCCCTCCTCCCAAGAACAGAATTGCTCTTGTCTCCCCCGACTCTATTCCTTTGTCGAAATCTGATACTTTGAAGTTCCTTTCTCAGACAATCCGATTTTTTAGAATGTTATCGAGGTGGAGGCCCCCCCGAATGCTTGCGATTTTCAATCTGGAGTTCATGCTTTTTAAGCCTTTCTCTCCTTCCTCTTCTCCTCTCCGTTGTGGTTGTGATCTTATTCTTTGAGTCTCCCCCCCGCATTTCCTTCCCCCTTTTTCATTCTAAGCAAGTTCGCCAAGTCTTCGGGGGTCCTCCACCTCAGTCTCTGTAAGCTTTTTTTTATAAGTCCCCTGTTTTTCTCCCCTCGTTACACATCCTTTCTCTTTGCCAAAGAATGTTTGGGCAAACCCCTTCTGGTGTCTTTCTTTCAGTCGGGCGATCATAGAGGCAGAGGTTTCTATATTTCCATCGGTATGCTGGTTATCGTTTTCCGTCTCGTCAACAGAGTTCACGTCCGGGACTCTGGTCGAATGGCCTTTTTCTTTCCCCTTGCTTGTGTTAGCTTGCACGTACAGGGCTGACGACTGACCGGCGAAGCGTCCCAATTTCCCCTTTCGCGCATGACTGGATTGCTCGACGTAACTTCGATATCATCCCCCCGACTTACTGCTTCTGCTTCGCCGATGGCCTCCTCCCCAATGCGGTTCCAAGTATATCAATACTTTAGCTCTTCTATCACAGGCTAGACCTGTCTGCCTACAACATGTCACTTCCCTCCAATTTTTTTGCGCATGTTTTTTTCTCCACGCTACCCTTCTCCTCCGACCTTGCTCCTATTACGCTTTTTATTCGGCCTAACCTACAACTCAGTTTAGACCAACAGAAGACAATGCCTATCGTCCGCCCCTCCCTATAGAGATCCGCCCGTCACCCCCCCTCCTCTCTAGCAAATGGGTCTAACTTGGCGGCTGTTCCCCCATACGAGTCTCCCTATTGGCCGTTAACCTCGGAAGATTCAGCCCCAATTTTTTTGTTTGGGGGCTTTCGGCCAATCCCGACCCCCTTTCCCTTTTGCTCCCATTTTCACCAGGATGGACTTCCTCCTTTGCGTGTTCTGTCTGGACATTCCCTTGCTGGCCCATTTGAACTTTTGGTTCCAGGGCCATAGGACTAGCGTCACCCCGTTATCTCCCCCTCCTGCTGGGATGGATGTATCTGTTCCCCCCCCTTCTATATTTACGGGACTTGTGGCCTTGCCCTCCCCGCCTTTTGGCTCCCTCTTAACCCCTGACTAACTTTCCGATGCGGATCACCCCTCTTTTTCTCCTCTGATTCCCCCTCCTCTTATACACCTCCTTTCTTATCCCCCCCTGTTTAGCTGAACCTCTTGTTCATCGACAGATTGACTTAGGAAACACCCCCCTCACTGCCACCGGCCCGGAATAACTCAACTTTTTTTTTTTTTTCCTCCACTTTCTTAGGATGCGGGAACCAGGGGTTCAGAAATCCGCACAAGTCTTTCCTGGTAGAGGTTTCAATCACGGATCCCTCTTGGATACCCTGCCTCTTTTGTGCCGTCTATTTTCTCAGGAGGCCGTTAAACAGTGGGCAACAATTCAGAGTAATGGGATGAATCCACCCATTTTTTCCCGTTTTCCCAACCAGAAATCAATTTCCCCAGTTCAAATGTAGTGTTAGCCGAGGATATTTTTTTGATCTTGACCTGGGTCAGTCAGATGATGGCCAAGCCCTTATATCCAAGTAGGAGCCTGCCCCCCCCCCAACCCCCACTCATTCCCATTGGACTGGAAAGGCCCCTTTGGAGTCGCATTCTTTTTCCTGAATTGTCAACTAATTTGCTCTCTTCAACCGCGTCCCTCTTGACCCCCTTGTGTTTTCCCCCCCGTTGATTGTTTTTGTTTTATTTCCCTCGCCTGTGCTCTAGCTAACGCTCCATGATTTTTAGGATTTTCCCCAAGAATTTTTTCCCCCCCGAACTGGGTAGACGCGGTGTGGAAGGCTGCTCGAATCGCATGCTGTTTTCTCCTCCCAGACCCTTCTGCGGATGGCCTGCGCCGCTGGCACCCAAGTTTTGTTTTCCTCAACGGTCTTCCTATTGCTACGATCAGACACTTGCCTCTCCAGTACGCACACCTTCCTTTTACCCCCCTTTCAGTGAGGCCTCTCTCGACGCATTGGCATCTCGGAGACCCACTCACCTTACCCCCTGCCGACCAAAAATTTTGCAAGATGTCTCCCTTTCGGTTGACACACCCCTGACCCTTAGGGACTCTCGAGACCCCTTCGTTTTTTTTCCCCCAGACCCCCGAGGTACACTTGGTCTCTTTTTGAGTGGGTATAGTGTGGTTTTGGTCTCCTTCGTGCCTCTGGGCCCTTGCGGACCCCATTTTCCCCCCTTTTCCTTACACCCACCCTATCTGCTCTGGTTTCGGATCTTATGTTTTCGGACCCCACTTTAACCTCACCCCGAATCTTTTTTACCTTTCTTGGGTTTAAGCTAGCGTTCTTCCGCTGAAGGCCTGACCTATGAGTATGCAACTTCCACGCACAACCCCCAGCCCGACCCCCGCCCGCACACACCCACAACCCCGCCCCCGTGGACAGGCCATTCTTGCAATCTCCCCCCCCTTTCCCCTCCCCGTAGACACTCGGTCCTTCCCCCTTCCTTTTGCGCCCCCCCCTCCCTTTAATGAAAGTCCAGCGGGCAAGTTTTTGTCGTATGTCCTCGTTGTGGCTGGACCTTGCAAGACTCGTTCAGAACACAACTGATTCTTCGTCCTTTTCCTGCACCTCCGGTGTACGAAGAAGCACCCCCTTCCCCTCTCCCAACTTTCTCCCGCCGGCCATCACCAATTCCTTAAAGGTCGCGATCGTTGTCGACTGCGCTGCATCTGGTGAGTCTCCAGAACCCATTATCTTTTCCGGGGCTGTTACGGACACAGGATCCCTAACCCCTTTCTGATGAACCTCTCCCCGGATCATGTCCCGGCCCCCCATTAGGTATCAGTCTGTCTCTCTATCCGTTTTTTTTCCTAGGCAATTCTCTCTGAAAAATCTATGTTCCGCTGTCGCAATCTTCTCTTTTCCACTTTGTTTTTTCTTCAGAGTTCTCCCCGGCAGTCCCCCCCAGTTTTTTTACCCCCGATTGCCGAGGGAGAGGGTCTTGAATCTGCGCTGAGGCCTTGATAATGTGGGGAAAGGAGATGTCTCATAACCCTGAGTGTGTTTCGGCTCTTTTTTCTTATTTCCTTTAGAAAGTCCCCTCTATAAGGGGCTCAAACAAGGACCCTTTTTTCTTAGAACATTACCTTTCCCTGAAACACCGTTTTGTTTTTGCGAGGCGCCTGGAAGTTATTTTCCTTTCGCGTCGCCACCGCGGTTCGGTTCCCTGGCCCCTCACACAGTTATTCACAAAATCGAGTCTTGCCGTGCTCCCCCCTGTCTCCTTTTGACCTACATCCTTATGATGTCATTAATTGTCCTCCCAACAGTGTAATCCCTAGGTTTTTCCGGATGTCTTGCCCCGTGGCCTTTCTTCCCTTATCGAACCTAATGGTACACTCCCTTGGTCTTCTTGCGCTTTTTCACGGTCGCTGCTTGTTGTGCCCTTTCCCTCTTAAAATTTCACCACCTTCCGTTAGAGTCCCTATATTACACCCCTTTCTCCTGCTCCTTTTTTAGTTGTATTTTTCCATTTCCCCCTTTTTGGGTGGCAACCCCTAGGGCTGCTCCGCCAACCCTTTTCCCCCCCCCCCCCCCTTGTGAGATTCCTTTCTTGGTGTACTCCTTTCCCCAGTTGTCCCTTGACCTATGTTCCCCAAGACCTCCACCCCTCAGCAGATCCAAAGTGTCAGCTGTTCCTTTTTGGCTTCCGCCGGGGCTGATACCATGTCCGGTTTTCTGGCGTGTTTGGGGGAAATCTCTTACTTGCGGCATAACTTAGCCGAGGTTGTATGAATTTCGTCCGCCATTTCTCTCCCTTTTTCATATTGCTCCCGTTGTTCTAGTTCTCCCCCCGTCCTTTCTGAGACGTCTAGAGGGCGTTCGAGTATTCTGTAGATAACCTCGGTACCAACAGTTTTTTCCCCGCCTTTCGACAATTCTCCTCTCTCCTTCTCCGAGTCACTTTCCTTGAGTCCTTTCTTGCATCCTCAAGGGCCCCTTCCCTTCAGAGCAAGACCCGTCAAAGTTTTTGTACGACCCCGGTTCCTCCCCCCTTTTCCCCAGATCTTTTTTTTTTCTGAGTCCCGTTAGCAAGGCGACCCTTCAGCGGTGGCGTTCCCCTTCTCCACACCACCCCTCAACTCTCAAAAGGAGGTTCCGAGAGCTGTTCCATCCCCTTTCCTCCTTTTTATTAAAAGGTTCCCACTCCTTTTCGTCTAGTGCCAACTGATTTCCATTCTCGTTTCATGATCAATTTTTATTGGGGGTCCGACGGCCTATAAATGCGGCTTCCCCCCCCGCCTTATTTTTACCCCCCTATCCCAAGTAGCCGGCCCCCTTCGGGGACTCGCCGTCCGCTTTGGTTGCCGAGGATCCTGTTTCCCCCCCCCTCCCTTTTCCCAGCTTATCGAAAGGTTTTGCAGACCCCTTTTTTTTTTGACCCCCTCGACAATGAGACTTCCGGCTTTCTCCCCCTATTTTGGCATGTGAATTGAAACCTCTACCCCCCTCATTCCCTTTCTTCCAGTTTGTCTATTTCCCGGTTTTGTGCAGATTCCTACTCCCAATTCTGGATTGTTATTCGTCCCTTTCTTTTTTTTTTTATCCCATCAAAACCCCCCGTAATTTCTTGTCGTTTTTACCCCTCTTGCGGGGACGTATGGCGTTAAGGAGGCTTAGGTTATCTCGCGGTTTCTTTCCCAACCCGCTTCTTTTTTCTTCCCTCTCCCAGTTGACTTTTTGTAAATTTGGTGTCCTCGTCTCACTCCGGTCCGGGGATTCGGAGGCCGGACCGCTTCCCTTTTTTTCCCGCCCCTTACTTCCCTCTTTCTGCCCCTTCTTCTTCCGCAGGCTGGGAAGATCATCGTGAAGTTTCCCGAGTTCCTTTCCAGTAGGCTACATTCAGCAAGGGCATGTCAGCTCTCCCCTCCTTTAATTCCCTTCAACCCGGCCCCCTTTAGCATGTGCCTACAACTGGCCCTTTTCTTTTTTTCTTTCCTTGGGCCCTCCCTCCCACAAACCATACCCGGTAATCGACCGGTTTGAGCGAGTTTCCACTCGGCTTTCGTTTCAGTGGAAGGTATATCCCCCCACTCTTTAGATCGGTGCAGTTTTCTTTTGTTCCCTTCGCCTAGATTTAGAAGAATCGCGTATTTCTTTATTTCTTCATTCGTCTTGATGAAATTCCTGGGTTGAAGCGCTCCCAAGTCCCCCAAGGGAGCCCTGAGTCTCTTTTTTGCCCTACCCCTACATTGTCGTCAAACGGACCGATTTATCAAACCTTGAGGAAATGTATCCCTCTCCTGTGTTTTCTTTAGTAAGGGATAAGGACCTTATCCCTTTCTCTGTCCCCGTCCCCCGCACTTGTCAGTACCTCCCCCCCTTCCTTCCCCGAGCCGCAGAGAGGAGTGGGCGAACCCAGGTGGTAGCTTATGAGTCCTATCCGCAGTTATTCTCTGCTCTTTTTTTGGGGACCCTTCTCCTAATACGTATTTCCTTCTGGTCTTCCCTTCACCTCTGCTGAACCTAGAGATTGCATCTTTGATGGGTGCCCCTCAAATCTCCCTCTTTTCCTACTATATTTTGAAGCGACGATGATCTTCCCCCCACCGCCCTCCCTTTACAGATTGTTTTCATCGGGCTTACTGGCTGGCCTCTGAGATTCCCTCAGACAATCAGCACCCCCTTCTTTGTTCCCACGCAGCGCTTTTGCAACTCGCTATTCCTTTTGCTCTTCTGAATTTACCCCCCCCCACCCCCTTCACTTCTTGCCGACATCTACGTGACAGAGGATTATATGTTTTTTTGCTTCCCCCACGATGCCGCTTGCTGTGGCTTAAGCCATTCTTGTTACCTGCTTTTAATGCTCCCCCCTTACCTTCCTCTACGTTGTTGTTTTTTCTTTAGCGTTAAACTCAGGTACTCACGATGGCCCTCCCTTTTTCCCTAGCCTCCCTCTTTTGGTTCCTAAACCGTAATGATTTTTTTCTTTAGATTTCCCTTTTCAGAGACTCGCCGGTGGTTCCCCCTGGAGTTTGAAACATTCGTTTAGTCCCCCCCCCTCTCTTTTTTAGCCCCCCGCTGTGCTTTTGTTTCCTCCGTTCTTTTAGAGTCCCCCCTCTTCCCTTCTGCGGACCTGCCACGGGATGTTGGTCTTTTGGCAGATTCCTCCCCCTTCCCACAGATTTTTGTTCACCTTTGGTCTAGCACCCTTAGAAAAATTCCCCCAGGTCCGCTTCGTCCGGCCAGGTGCTGACTGCACCTACATTACTTATTCGCAGCTGTTCCCCTCCTCTCGATATGACTGCGTTCTTATTCCGATATGATCCCCCCGACCTGGACTTCTGCGCCCACTTCCCCTTTTTTTTTTTTCATGAGAATTTCCCCTTTCTGAAGCCGGTCTATCCTACTTATCTTGTCTTCTCCCTATCGCCCGGAACTAAATAGTGAGAGTCAACAGTTTTCTTAACCCCCCTTCAGCGAGTTTTTTACCTGATTTTCTTCCACTCCCGGACGCAAGGCAGCCGACTGATTAGTTTTTGCTTGCTCCCTCTCTTCCTCACCCACGACTTTTTTCCTGCCCGATGGAATTTTTCCTAAGAGGATAGTTTCCAAAACCAAAACCTTCTACCCTAATCACCTAATCCGCACTCTCTAGCTAGTCTTCCGATTGGGTTTTCCCCTCTGAGCGAAGTGCCGTTGGATTCCCCCTCTCCTCCCGGTCGACTCCTTTTTATGGTCCCCGGGCCATACCCCCCTTTCCACGGCCGTTTGTAGCCTTCAACCTTTTTGGAGCCCTTTCTTTTGGGCTGTCTGTACCTCCCTGTTCTGTAAATGACACGGGCCGACGTCCATTTCTTCTCCGACTTTTTACCAGTCTGGCTTTTTCTCTCAGGTCCTTTTCTTGTGCTTGTTGTTTGAGCTTTTCTTCCCCTGCCGAATGACAAGCCGGTCATGTTTCTTCCCCTTACCCCTTCCCTGTACCCCCCTTCCCCCTTGCGTTCCAGGCGGTATTGTTCGACTCCAACCGCACGGAAAACCTCTGCTGACTTCATTCGTTTACCTTTGTCCCCTCCGCTGCTCCAGAAATTTCCCCCCTGTTTCTAGGAAATGTACCCACCTGACGCCACTGCCACGGGTCCCCCCTTCCCTTTCCTTTGGAAATCCCTTTCTTAGATCGCCTTCCCCCCGGAATGAGGGCGTAATAAGACCCTTTGCCGTCCTTCTTTCCTCGGAGGATGTTAATCAAATGGATGCAAACATCTTGGAACCCTTTCCTCCTTTTCCCCATTTTTTCCTGGTTGAAGAGTGTCCCCATTTTTTTTTTTTCCCTTCGAGTTCATGGGAGATCCCCCGATTTTCCCTTTTGAGGCTCCCCCCCCCCGCAAAAATATACGGTGATTCCACTCTCTTTAGTGGAGCCTGGCTCCTTTTTATGCCTTTCCCCCAGCGATTTCTGGGAGCCCCCCCCTGTCAACTATCCCCCCCGTACTGCCCTATCCCCCAAATTGCACTTCCCCCACTGGCCTCAATCGGGCCTCGTTTTCGTCTAGGAATTCATTTTGTCCCTTCTAGTTCTACTGATGTTCCCTGCCGCTCCCCTTCCACTCTTCTTTTTTCACCCTTGATGTGACGGACCCGCTCCTTGACCCCCGGAGATAACGATCAATGATCGCTCTTGTAAAACCCTTTCCCTCTTTTTTCCTCAAAAACCCTTTTCGTTTTCCCTTCACTTTCCTTCCGCATGCTGAGTTCCATAGACGCGATAAGGAACCCTTTTTTGTTTTCGGTCCTCCTTACGTGTCCGAACGCTCACGGTTTAGGTTTTTTCCCTGATTGGACCCCCTAACCCTCCTCCGTACCCCCCCCAAGTTCGGCTTTCCCTCCCTTCAAACCCTGTCATTGATCATTCGTAGGCATCTCTCTGCGAAAGATATCCCACCATCCGCTCTATGACACTACGTGTTGCCTTCTCCCCCCCCCCACTTCCCAGCAAGTCCCCCTTTTCCGAGCCACGGCGAAGACCAGAAACGCGTCCCACTTTGGAGATGTCGGGTTTCTTTGTTTTTCCTTTAACTGAGTGTACTGGACCCCCTTTTTTTTTTTTTCTTTTTTTTTTTTTTTTTTTTTTGTAGGACCTCCTGGAAACTCGGGGACTATCGCTTCCACCTTTACCCTTTCCTGTTTTGTTCTTCTCCGCCATATTTTCCAGGTACCCTAGTTGCACCGGACCCTCCACATCTTCTAAGCCCCTGCGCCCCCCGTTTAAAGCGCGACCCTACGATGTTTCCCTTCTTTTCATTTTCCCATATGAAATCACGCGGGACTGACCAAATGTACGGGCACGCCCACCCCCTCTAGGCCAGTTCGATGGCACTTCTTCATCCCGCCTAAGGACATCTTTCCAGAAGGTTTCCGACAGTTTACCTTATTGTCACCCAATGAGGCGGGTTCCAGTATTCCCTCCTTCTCTCTTGCGTTTCTTTTTTAAGAGAAGTCCATTTCCCCCCCCCCCCCTCTTTCGGGCCGCGCAAAAAGGTCCCACTTTTTTGTCTCCAAGCATCCCGAGAATTACAGGCAAACTTTGCTAAAGCGCCATCACCACCCCGGTGTTTGAATGATCCTTTCCACTGTCTTCCCCATGGGTTTGTTCTCTCGCCCGCTAACGGATCTCTTTTCGTGGCTTCTAATATCCTACCATTAAAATTCCGGGTTTCCCTCCAACCCTTAGTAACCAACGCCTCTCCGCTCATGCATCGCCCCCCACTTGAATCGGCTTTTTTCCTTTTTATGGTTAAAATATTTCGAAGCCTGTCATCCTATTTTCCACTTAGTTGTTTTTTTTTCTATACTTTTTTGGTCGACGACCAAGACCTCAGTTGTAAATTCCCGATTTTTTCCGACTTCTCGGGTTGGAGTCTAGTTGCAGTTATACTGAATGTTCCGCGTACTTGGTGACATTCATCACTGTTGGCGTTCCCTTCCCCCCTTCCTTTAATCATACTGTCGTTCGTAGGTCTTTCCCGTATCCGTTCTCCCTTTTTCCTCCACCCGACACCCGTCTCCCCTATAAGCTTCCCTTACCACCGTTTGTTTGATGGCCTTGTTCCCTTCCTTGTTGCATGTTTCCCGTACACCGTCTTTTTCTTTTTGTTCTTTTCCTTGCCCGTGCGGCGTTTGCCTTTTTTTCCCGCCCACAACGCTGCGAGCGCTACACTTCCGCCCTTCTTTTTTTCCTTTCCCTTTGTTAAAAGTTCCTCCCTTGTCTCCTGATCTTGATTGCCCTTTAACTTTATTTCTTTGCACGACTTTCGCCGGTGGTTTTTTGCTTTTTCTTCCGCGGACTGTTTTACCTTTTTCCTCTCTCTGGTCCCATTCAGTCCTGCAATGACCTTCGCTCCTTCAACCCCTTGCTTATCTTTTTTTGTGTACATTTGCCCTGGGTCCTTGTAAACCCTATTCCCTTCTTGACACAACAGGTTCTTGTCTCAGAGAGTCCGATTTTTATGTTTCCTCCTTTCCCCAGTTCAATATTGAACTCCTGATACAATCGCCACTATACACCCATCCTGATTTCCACACCCGATTTTCTTTGGGCCTAATGAGCTCCTCGAAACGTTGCTTCTCTTTGTGGTGGGACCCCGGTGCCATCAGATATGCGGTCCGATCCCCCCTGTTATAGATGTTTAGGGTGGTATCTTCTCCTCTCGCTTGAGCCCTTTGTTAGACCCCATTCTCTCCCTCCAGTGTTAGGCGGAGCCCGACGTGGTTTTGGCCTTACGGGGAGTCGGTTTTCTGCCTGAGAAATTTATCCCTTTTTTCCCCTCTTCCTTGTGCAAGCTTTCCCACTTCGGATTCCCTTCTTTCCAGGAAAACTTTCCTTCTTTTTTTGATTTTCGTTTTTTTTGGAAATTCCTCCAACTCGGCTTTTGAACGTCTTACCTTCCCCGGTTTTTTTACCTTCGGGGGCGTCCAAACTTTCTGTCTATCCGCATAATCGGCCTGACGTTAGAAAAGTCTCCTCGTCGCGTTTACCGTCCTACCACCCCCCCCTTAACACCCTGTTTTGACCGCGGGTGTAAATCCGTAGTCTCTCCTTTCCTTCTTCAGCTTCTCCCCCTCTCCAAAGCTCCGGCTAGGCCCATTTTGCTATTGGTCTTCCACTACTTGATTAACATTGAGGTTAGGATTCACGCTCTTCTCAGCCTTCCTTTGTTACATTGCACCAAATGACCCCAGCCTCGGCTACCCCCCTGCTGTTTTTTTTCCCCAAGAGTTCTCTTTTGCTGGTTATGAATATATACGGGTTTCACCCCCAAAGTTTTTTCTTTTCTCCCCCATGAACTGCCCGACAGTCCACATGGTTTACACCGTTTCTTTACCCTCCTACTTTATACGGTTTTGAATCCCCGAGGTCCGATCAAGTGATTTACCCCTACCTCCCGGATCGGGTCCTTAAACATTTTCCTTGATTTATCCCCCTTGTGCGGTTCTCTCCTTTTTTCCTCCTTTTGATTTCCTTGGAGTTATTACGGGCAGTGCGTAGTTTTTTCCATTCCTCTCCACCCCCCCTTTTCCCCTCTTTTGGCTGCAAGAGTAGGGTTCCCAACGCTAAAAATTGTTTCCGGCTTCCGGTTTTCCCCCCCCCCTCGTTCCTCCTTCCGGCAAATCCCCTGGTGATCTTGAATCTCCATTGAAGGGTGTTTCTCTGTTTCGGTTCCGAAAGCTTCTTCGGGGAGTAGGTCAAGTCAGCCCCCTTCCCTGTGCCTAAGAGTCAGATATACCTTGGCCTGCCATTAAAGTAAGTTCTTTTCACTTTTTTTGAAGCGCGCCGTGTCAATACCTTCTTTTTAATTTTTCTCCAAGGCATTCACAGGACGTAGCATATGTGCAGGCATAGAAATTCCTTCCCTGCTACCAACTGGCAGTGTGTAACCCCACATGTTATTTTTTCTTTTCCGACCAGACCCCAAACCATCACCCCAGACTGTAATCGAACGGTTTGCCGCTCTGCTTTCCTTCCTCCCGGCTTTCTCTGAAATCGGTCTCCCCAGTTCCAGCTCTGATGTGCGTAGGTTGTATTCGTGCTCCTCTGCGATTTTCCCTTTCGGCGGGACTCTCCTGCTTTGCTTTAATTTCTTTCGTTTGCTGTTCTTATGGTATTTTTTTTCCAAGCTCTATCCACCTCTTCCTAGGCGTTTGCCCTCAACAATTTTCCCCTCCTCTTCCTTTAGTTAAACCGTTAGATGTTAGATTTTCCGCTTTCTGCTGATTCCGTGCCTTGAATCGCTTTCCAGAACCCAGCCGTCTTTTCAATTGTCCCTCTGCTAACAACGTTCCCAGAGTTTCTTCCCCCCTCACGTTCAGGTTCGGGGGGATATGGATGCTTCTATCCTTCGAATTTTCGTCGAGATTTTTTGGCCCGCCTCCTTTCTTCAGCCGTTTCAGAACGTTTTCTGTCTGCCCCTAGAGAGCCTTCGGGTTTCCTCCCCCTTCGACCAAGACTATGTTTCCTCTACTTGCTTTCCAACCCCCCTTCTTACCCCCAGCCCCCCTCTTTTCCCTATCCTGCTTGCGGTCTTTTGCGCGGCCTACGAATTCCCATCAAGCACCCGCATTCTTTCTCCACTTCCCGCCTTCTTTCTGCAAAAATCGGCCTGTGGTCATCATTCTTTCTGTCCTTACCCCCCTTCCTTATTTATAATAAGAATTTGATACTCTTTTTAGGAGGCACCCCGCCTTCGTGGGAGATGGACTTTGGAGTAACTTACGCACCCGCCGTTGTTTGCTCAGGTATTCCACGGGTCCCCTCCAGTCCATCCGTCTCCCCCTCCCTTCACCCCCCTCTCCTTCACCGAATCCATTGGTATAGTCCCAAGTTTCAGACGCCCCCCAGCTTTTGCGCTTCGGGGGTCCCCTGCTCCCCCTCGACCCCGAGACCTACCCCCGATTCGCCGATCGAGTTCAACGAATCTGAAGATTAAAGGATATCATCTCCTAGACCACTGACAAAACCTTTCTGTCCTTCTTCACCACCCTCCATTCGAAGTCCTTTTCTTGGAGGGGTCGACAAACCCCCCGCCCACACCCCACCTTCCCTCCCGCCACCTTCTGACAGCCTCCTGATAGACTTATCTGGGAGATGGCCTCCCTCCCCGCGCTCTATTATAGACATCGCCTATAACTGCGCCGCTTTGCGCTCTGGAAACTGACACTGTGTGAGCTTTTTTCACCCGGTCATCTAATTCGAGGGTAAAAGATTCGGGTTCTCTTTCGTGCTGTATTCAAACTCAGTTTTTATGGTTTTATTGAGGGTTAGGAGTAGGCGAGGGTCAGGCCCTTCAGAAGTTATATGATTACATCTCTTGGATTATAGCGTGTGGATCATCCAGTACCTTTTCAACCCTATACCTTTGGACCCTTGTCTTTGGCTTTAGGCCCTTAAAGTTCTCTTTTCTGTTACGTTCATTCCTCGGATGAATGATGCCCCCAGCCCCCCCTTACGTAGCGGCAGCGTGAAAACCCCCACTTCAGCCCCCCACAGTCCGCGTATGCGACCCATAGGGAACCTCAAAGTCGAGCTCGACAACTCCCAGACCCCTTCCTGAGTGCCCCAGAGCTGTAGCCACGGGTCACCACGCTTAAATCGCTAGAAACGGCGGGGAAGCCATGTTTTCGACCTTCTTATGGATTAGCCTTTGACCTATTACCAAAGGCCGAACCTCTTCTCCCGGCCCAACGTCCTGTTAACTCAGCTTCGCGCTTCTTGGTCCACTGCTTGTTGAGGGCAAACTCAATTCCTTTACGATCGTAGCTTTGCTAGCGTTCCCTCTTTTCAGCACTCCGACTTTCCGACCAGCGGCGAGAGTAATACTGCATTCATCTCGCTTTTCCTTCTCCCACTCAACCTGACAACCCACTTCTCTTCCCCTGGCCCTCTCTGGCTGGAAACGCCCTGAGCGTCCGGCCTTTTGGACGTGCCCGCTTCGGCCACCCAAGTTTGGGATTTTTTTTTCTTTTTCTCACCCGAAACACGTCCCCTGGCCCTTTCATTTTTCATTCCCTGAAGGCCCTCGAGGCCTCTGGGAATTTCCTTTTCAAACCTGTGTAAACATTTTTCCCAGTTAAATAGCCCCGCCTTGTTCCCCATTTGAATGCTGTTTTTCTTAGCCCTCCCGTTCAGGTCTATTCCTTCTTTTATGCTTGAGTCTGTTTCTTCATTGCATGTCCCCGCCTTCGGATTTTCTAAAACCCCCCCCCACATGCCCTTTCCCGGAGATGGCGTATAACCAAGGGGGATTGCCGACTGAAACTTACTTTATTAACCTCTTTTTAGCATCCTTTTTGTTGTCAGCTCCAGTGACAGTTTCAGTCCCTGTAACACACTGACTCCCCCTTGCCCCGGTTGGGGGCGGGCCCGGTCCGGGCCGGTGTGCTGGGGGGGGGGAGGGTGGGGCCCCCGGTTTCTTGTGGTTTGGAAGTTTTGGGGGGGGGGTCCGTGTTTTGGGCGTGTGGTGGGTGGGGGTGGGGGGGGTGGGGGGGGTTAATTCCCCGCCGGTAAATCCACTTGGATTAGTTCCCTCAGTTCCCCTTGCAGGGTTAGGCCCCCTAATCACTGGCGTCTTTTCTTCGTATTATTGTTCTTCACATTTTCCCCTAACCTTCTGCTTAGATGGTGACTTGTCACACCAGTGGTCTGCCACCCATTTAGGTTACTTGGCTTTTTTCCCCCTTTACTTGGTTTTTCCCGTACTGGCACCACTCCCTCCGCCTTCTTATATACCCCCGGTCTGGTAGATGCTTACCTTCGGGGCATCATTTTGCCCCCTGTTTTATTCCGAGGTTTATCGGTTTTCTCCCTTCCAGTTATATCCACTCTGCTCTGCAACACCCATTCTCATTCCCCCGGGCCTCGGAAACTCTCCTGCGACGTGTTTTTTGTTCATGCAGTGGACCGTCCCGAGCCTGATGTAACCGCTACATCTTTGACCTCTTTGTTTTTCACATGGTTTTGAATGCCCACCCGCTTAGCATTTTTGAAATACCTGTCTTTCTTTGATCGCTTAGGATCTGTTAACCCTATTTTCTCCCCCAGAATGTGGTGGACGCACCTTTGGATTGTGATTTTTCCGATACTGCCGCCCGGTTGCTCCCCGCCGATTTTCAGGACTGGGGATCTTAAGGATATGCAGACCGTGGGCGCCCCTCTTGCCTGTAACTTGTTTGCCTTTTCTAGCCCTCCCCATAGAATCCATCTTTCCTTCCCCCCCACCCACCCCGTGCCGTTCTATCCCTACACCACTGGTCAAGTTTGCCATATCTCATTTTCTATCCCGCGGAGCCATTCAACATCCCTACTCCAATTACCCCCAACTTCTGCTGTCCAACGATTTCCCCACCACCTCCCACCTGCCGAAGGGACTCTCTCTCTCCCTTCTCATCCCCCCAAGGAAACCGCGGTAACTTTGATTTCTTTTTGGTGTCAGTGCCCCGTTTTTTATCATCGTTCGTCCTGGTCCCTTTTGCGTCCCGCCCCTTCTGCACTCCTTTTCTTTTTCTACCCTTGCACTTTTTTTTTGTGGATGCCCGACCCCCACTTGGCACCTTTTTAATCAACGCATCCTTCGCCTCTACCGCCGTTGTTTTTTAAAGATCTGACTCCCGTTCATTTTTTCCGGTTCCCCCAGAAAGTCACCAGGAGACCGACCCCCCCCCAGATTTCCCCGCCACACGAGTGCCCTTCACCAGTCTGGAAAGACTTGTCACTTCCCTCTTAGGACCACTCAGGTCGTACAAGATGACCATACCCGGGAAAACTCATTGAGGAGTGTTCTTCCGCTACGTCGCTTTTTTAGGAGGCTGAACTTCGTCCTGTGCACTTACCAAACTGATTCCCGTTCCTGCAAAAAGTTTTCCCGCAACTTTTTACGACAAGCAGGTCCTCTTCCTCCGTGCCACCCTTTGATAAAGCCCATCACCCACCTTTAGGAAGGAGATCTTGTTCGTTTTTCTGTTGGTTGAGCGCGCTTCCCCCCCCCCTCCTCCTCTCTTTGGGACTTGGACTGAGGAATCCGATAAATTTAACCTTTCTGTTTGATTCCCGCACCCGGTCTCTTCATGTTCAAACGCGCCCCACGTCTCCTCCTGCCTCGCCACATCGAAGGCGACTCGGCCCCCTGATCTTTTCCAACACTAGTTTTGGATGCCGTCGAGCGATCTCTTCCGCCTTCCGTGGTTTTTTTTTGTGTTTACGGCAGCTTCCCCCACGATATTCCCATTGAGGGATTTTCTCCGCCTGTCTGGTGGTTTTGGCCTCGCATGCCTCTTCTCCCTTCATGTGGTCGCCGTAAGTACCGGTGACATGCTACCTGCTGTGGCCTCCTGAGTTTTTAGGTGTAGTTATTCCTCTCCTTTCCCGATTTTTTGGTGGCTTCTGCCTCCGCTCAAACCAGTTCTCCTGCCAAACGATTCTCATCCCTGCCCTTTTAGGGTGATCTGGAAGGAGTTCTTGTAGGTCATTCCTCGTTACTGCTAGTCCCCCCTCGGTGAAGGTTTGAACCTTTTTGCCTGTCCTAATCCCTCTTTTTTCAAGTGCACGCCTGACCGTCCTGGCTCCACCCATCCTTCGCTCTCTGCTCCAAACTTTACCGCACTTTTGATTCATTGCTGTCGCAACCTTTCTGTCGCTTAGGGTACGCTTTTTTTTCCCGTGAATTATTGCCCCTTACTGGCCCGTCCATCCTGGGTTATTGGCCTTTTTTCCTAGGTCGTTTCATTTTTTGACATATTTGTAACCCCGCTCCCCATGAACGTCGTGCCCCCTATTCTTCCCCCCCGGTCTCAATGAGACTTTTATGCCTTTTTGGTTATTTTCCATTGTGCCATTTGTTGCGGTGCACCACCTTTTTTTCCAAACAGAGTGCGGTTTTCTCCAGCCTCCCCTCTTTCATTGTCTCCTTTTCCCCCGTGTGTCAATTCCACTTCCCCCCAGCGACCACATAAAAACTAAACCAAGTAACCTTGTTTTGTTGCTTCGCGTGTGCTCTCTTCTCCCGGCTAGCCCTGTCACCTTTTTTTTTGGGGAAGGAAGGTGGACCCCTTGTGGTACAGCATACGTATTGCGGCGAGTCTTTGAGAGCTCAGGTTCCTTTCCGCGAGCATGCCCTCGCATGATCCCCTCCTTCCTTTTTTCGGCGTTCCCCTCCCCTGCTTTTTTTTGCTTCATTTTATATCTCGGAGGGGTCTTGGGCAGTTCCCTGTGAACCAACTCAGCGTGCCACTCTTTTCCCCATTCAGTCGAGTCCTACGACCTTCCTGTGTCCTATTGAGTCGTCTTTTTGTTCATACGAAAAGTGCTGTTGCACAGTCAGTCCCCGTCCCCCGTTTTTTCGTTTCCCCACCCCCGAGTTTTTGACAGTCCCAAATTCTGCCAATCTACGATCATGGTCTTAGTAGTCTCAACCCCTGAAGGTTGCTTTGACAGTTCCACCCCCCCCCTGCCAAAGGAGTCGCTGTGCGGTTCCTTCATCCTATATAAGGTTCTGACTTCCCCGACATTTTCCTGAGCTATCACCGCCCTCTTCCGAGTTCCTTTCCCTTTATTGCGTTCCCCCTTTTCTTGGGGTCTCAGCGCCAGAATTGGTTATCCCCGAGGAGTTTTCCCGCTAGCAAGTTTACCCAGTTCCCATGTATCCCCAAGCTCGGCCCAACTCCTCCCCCCTATGGGAACCCTCTTCTACGCGGCCTCTTTTTTATAGCCCGTTACCCGTGTCTCCCCAAGAACCTGCTCCCCTCCATGGTGGACCCTTTTTTTACCACCAACCTTATACCGGAGACGCACGGTTCCCTATCCCCAGCTGTTTGTATCCCTTTTCCTTACCCATTTACGAGGATTACTTTATTGTTGATTCCCTCCCCTTCCTCTGGGGGTGTCCCTGCTTCTACCCTCTTTCTTCCTTGGCGTTTCTCATCCCGTGTCAGTTGGAAGTCCATGGTCCACTCTTTCATCAACCCCGTCAATCTTTTGCAGCCCGGACCAAGCAAAATTCGCTAATGCGGTCGGAGGTTATAACTTTTCTGTTCAGCCCCGGCAGCCCCCTTTTGTGCTGTTCTCCCTCACCGAAGTTGTGTCCCTTTTTTCGTGGCTCGGTCTCAAGCCCATTGTTCCTTTACCTTCCCCCCAATTTACTGATCCCCTGCAACCCCTAATAGCATCTATCACTGGACAAGGCAGCTCCCCCAGCAGTCTGGGAAGATTAACCCTTTAAGTCGCCGTTACCATCCCTTCGGGCCAGTTTCAAATTTTCACCCCCAAATGACCCGAAGATTATCTCCTCAGGACATGAAAGGAAAGTAGCTTTCGTCCGAGTACACTTTCGTTTCCTCGTTTCGTTGTTCTTTCATCCGCCAACCATACCAACCTAGTCATCAGCGACAGGTTGCAGATGAGGTCCATTCCTTCGTGGCGGTCCTCCCCGGACTTTTCTTCTACAAAGGTTAGACATCTCGGTCGTTAAGCTTTTTTTGTGACTTCTTCATTTCATTTTTCCAGATACTAGATCCGCTCCCTTTCTCGTCGTGATGCTCCCAGTTTGATTTTCTCCTGCTTTCTCAAAGCTAATCGGCACTTTCGGCCCTTGCCAGTCGATTTTTTGTCCAAACTCATTTTTCCTACCAAACCCCTTCCTTCCTCTGAGCTACCCTGACCTTTGTCGCCGTCTCACTCTGAGGTCCCCCTATTCGATCCCCGGATCTTCTTAAATCTAGTCTATTATACCTTTCCCGAACATTGTCCTGAATCCATTCTCCAATTACCCGCCAGCCTCTCTTTCTCCAGCCGTCGTTCTTGGATCGGGTGAGTTCACTTTTCGAGTCATCGATTTTTTTGTGAACGCTTCGCGCTTTGGTTTTTTTGGGCGGTCAGTCATCCCTCAGGACTTCGCTTGTTAACTAGTTCAGAGCATTTCCTTGCTCCGCAACTTCGCCGTCCCGTCAGGACTAAGAGCCAGAGGATTTTTTCTTTCCCAACAACCCCCTACACCCCTCTTAATCTCCCTTCCTGTGGCATCCTGCGCCCGTCCGTAAAGACATCCCGCTCCCCCCCTAGTTTTCTCCCACGCTCAGCTTGGTTTCAAACCCGAACGACATTTGTTCCTTCTGTTCCCCACGGTCATTCTTCTTCCGACATCCTCAGATGTCTTCCTCATATTAGGTGGAGTTGGCCCCCCCTGATTTTACGTGGCGTGCCCTTTGCTTCTCATTTCGTTTCTTTTTCAGCGCTAATAATCTCTCTTCCTCTCCTCTTTTTTCTTGTAGATTATTTTCCCTTTCGCATTCACGTGTCATCCCCCAAACGCTGTACTCCAGGTTCTCCCGCCCGTCATTCGGTCCTCCGATCATTTTTTTTTTTCTCCTTTTCGATGTAGGCAGAATACTGATCCTTTTTTACCAAGCTAAGGCAGCCCCCCATTCCGTTACCTCTTGTGCAAAAGCGGCACACCCCCCCCGGCTGGTCTCTGTTTTTCTTCTTCGGCGATAAATTCCTCATTTTGATCTGAATCGTATGAATTTGTTGTTTTAGGTTTGGACTTCTAATAGTCCCCCTATTCCGCTCGGGACGCTTGTCGCCTCGTCTCCCCTCGGACTATGTTTCTTTTTCTATTTCCTGAGTCGTCCGGGGATGATTCGCAACCTCTACGTTCGGCGAAGCTTCAAACAAGCCTACCTGGAATTACTCGTCCGGTCCTTCCCCTTCAGATATAGTCAGACTTGGCGGCGTCACCCCCCCCCACTACCCTTGTCTCTTTTCCTTTTTAGGTGCCTTCCCCTTTCCGTTTTTCCGGTCTCCTACTAGTCCTTTGGACAGTTCCCCTTGACCCTTCATCGGCCTCAATGATGTTACCACTGTACCGGTAAGCTGTGACATCTCGACAGTTGCGGACCAGCCTCCCTCCACCCGCCGCCCGAATTGCTCTTCCGATTGATACCTCCCTTCTCCGTAATCCACATCACCCACGAATTCGCCTCGACCAAGCGGCTCTACGTACCTCCCCTTCATTCTACTTCCTAACAATGACTCTCTCTATCTTTACCGTCTCCCTATTTCGTGCTGGAACCCTGTTTTTGACCCGGAATCGTTTTCCTTGATCGGCCCAACCGGTCCTTGTTTGATGGTTGGATTTGTTCATTACCCCACCCCCTGCCCCTTCAGTGGTAGCATTCTTGCCCACTCAGGCCTCTCTTCTTCTTTCTGTGGACCCTCCCCTATTTGATTTAACATTTACACGGTGAATTAGGGACATCTCGCTCGGGTATCCAGGCATGATGGGTTTTTTTTTTTTTTATACTCCTTCCCTGGATATCTTTCTTGCTTGCACCCTCTTGTAGGCCTTGAAGAATACACTCCCCCGGACGGTGTCTGTTTGAACCGACCCCCATTCACCTTTTCTTGGCGGATTCCATCCAGCGGGGCCCTGATGAACCCCATCTTACGGACCCCTCGCTCCCCCCCTTTAGATTCTTTTCCTTTTTGTTTCCCCATTCCCACTAAAGATTGACGTTGTAGAACTTTTTTTTCCCCACTGACTTTGCCTTTCCTTTTCAAACGCCCTTGACATCGGATAGCTGACAAAAACTGTCCAGTTTAGGGCTCCCTTCTGGACACATGTGGCCGTCCGTTTCTTCTTAGAGGCCCAATCCCCATTCTAGCAACAATATCTAACAATCTTCCGGTGCCGGTTAGAGGTGACCCCCCGGTTTAAAACAGTTGTTCTGCCCCCCTCGAGAAGTTCTGTTGAGGATACAACCAATGTCTTGGTACCCCTCGCGGTCTTCATAACCCGCCAAATTTTTTGCTTCCTTATAGTACCCGGTTTCGTGCCAGCCCTTGCTCCTTCTTCCATTTTGCTTTTTTTTCTTTTTACTCTTCCTTCTCGGGATGACCCTCCTCATTTACTCCCCCAGTATTCGGTCCGCAAACAAATTGTCTTCCCAAAGTGAATTTGTCCCCTTGGCCTCCCGCTTTTCTAGTTGTTACGTGGACTTCTATCTCTGAGGTTCGCTCATCTGTCAACTCCTGTTTCCCAACATTTTTTCTTTTGTTTGGACGGACGTCCCCGACTCTCACCCGGATGCTACTCCCCTCTGGAATCTTCCCCCCCCGAAAGTCTCGTCCCGAAGGGACGAAAACCCTGTGGAAGGGCCCTTACTTTCCCCCCGATCGTTCCTCCCCTTTCTGCTTTCCAAGACGACCACTCCCGGCCTTTCTTCTTTAGCCGGCCGGAATTTCGACTCTTGGCACAGCTTTTGAAATTGTTTTCCCTTTTGGTAGACCCCGTCCCCCTTCCCGTCTTCCCTTACGCAAACCCGCCGGCTCTCCCTTCCAACCCCACATGGCCCTTCTTCATATATCATTCCTCCGAACTTTTTCGAGGCGCCTTCCAACTCTCCCCCCCCCCCCCAAACAGTCCCCTCACTAATGTCTAAGTCTGCTGTCAGTTCCACACGTCTTTTCCCGTGGCGGGACTATATCGGCCCCTTGTCATTCCCCAACACGCCCCTCGCTTAACATTTTGGATCTTTCCTGAGGAGTTATCTTTCGGGCGTTTTTCAATCTTCACTAATTCCCCCCCTTTGCTTCTTAAACATGACCCTTTCTTGTTATTTCTCCCCCATGGCCTGTGTATGAGCCGACCCTCTTCCCATTTCCCCCCCCCGTGGACCGGAAAACTCCTCCCCCCCTTCTCCGACTAATCCTGTGGTTCCAGATCGCGGACGACTTCCTGGCTGTCCCTGAATCCCCCTTGGCCCCCCTCCTTCCCAAAGACGGCCCATACCCCGATTTGACAGGAAAGTGCGATGGCAACCCTCCCTTCCCCGGTTTCACTTGTCCCCGCCGTAGACAACTCTAGTACCCCTCAAGTTTTTTCCCCTAACTTCTGACAGTCCAAATTTAGGGACCAGTGTTTAATTTCAGAGTTGTTTCGGAGCGCAAGACGAGCCTGTGCCTGCCCCCATCTCTTCAGAAGGCCCCAAGTTCCCCTTCAGAGGTTCCCCCTCACTTTTACAACGACCTTAAGGCCCCAAAGTTGGCTGCGTACCTAACCCCCGTTTTTCGGGAGAGCATGTTTGCTCCTTTCTGCTGTCCTGCTTGGGGACGTTCCCCCGCTTTCCACGTCTCTTCGGGGCTGGTGGCATAGACGCCTTAACCCCCCCCCTTAACACAGGGTTGACCTCAATCCCCGCGATTTCTGTTCCAAACAGTTCTCCCATCTTCTCAGATGCTGCCGTCCACCCCCCCCCCTATTTGTTCCTTTCCTGCAATTAGATGGTAAAACTCTTGGTTTTTGAATTGTTCCAACTACTTATTTTCCCTCGTTGTCTGTGGAGAGAGACGGCCATTCCAAACATACTGAGTTACCCCCCATAAATGTCTGCACGACAACGTAGGGTTGGCTTGTCTCAGCCTATGAGATTTTCCCCTTTTCAATTTGTGACATGATACCTGTTGGCTGAATACCCCCCTTTTTCCCTTATAATCTGTTTTTCATGCAACTTCCCTTCGATCCGTTAGAGTTGCCCGCTATTTAACCCCCCCGGTAAACCCCCTCAGGAGCGTCGAAAACGACTCTTTTCATTACAATTTTTGGTTCAGGGACAGGCGTTATTCCAATTTGGGAAACCTTCAATTATTGGACTACCACTCCGGTCTTCGTCTGGTGGACTGCTTTCTTCGGGACTCAGAATCTGGTCCCTGCCCTTTCTTCCCTTGCAGCAGCCGAACAAACGTGTCGCCCCCTCTGGTTGAGAACAACTTTCCGCCTTGACTGTTTCGGAAATTTAATGTAGAAAAACACCCGAGCCCTTCTGGGTTTTTTCGAGTGGGCTTCCGGGAAAGTTAGTTCTTTTCCATCCTCAATTGAAGGGCCAATCTTTGTGGTTGCTTGCCCTTTTCCGCGTTCTTGTGACCTGTCATTTCCTCAGCTGACCCCTTCCGTTTCGTCGCGATCTTTTTAACCCACGGGATTATTGCTCCCCTTTGTTTTTCCCCCCTTTTGAGTTTCCATTTTCAATTCTTTGGGTATTTTAACCCCCACCTATTTTCTCTCGACCCCCACCGAGTTAGACCATCTTAGTTTCCCTTCCTTAATGTAGGTAACGTGAACTACCTGGCCGTTCCTGCCCTGACTATACAACATTCATCCAAAGGTCAAGAGTGTTTTTTGGGAGTGCTCCCTCTTTCCGAGAGTCCCGGCGCACTTTCCTTGTGTTTGTTGGAAATCCCCCGTACGTTATTGCTCCCCATAATTCCTGTCGTTTTTGTTCTCATGTCTCCTTCCCGATCCTTCCTGCTCTATATGTGCACTTCCCTTTTGATTTTTTTTCTTTTTAGCAGTCCGTGGGTTGCTCTCCCCTTAGATAGTTTTTCTTTCGATTTCCTTGCCACTTTCAGACCCACACATCAGTGCCCAGCTTTTTTTTTTCCCCCCCGGCTAGACGAGAGAATCGCAAGTAGTCCTCCGATGGTCATCTCCTCGCGGCTATTCACTCCTTCCCCGTGCACCGTTCTACCCATTAGGGGAGGACGACAACCTTTTCCCTTACCTTCTCTTCTGATCATGGATCGGTAGCTCCGCAACTCTCTCTTTGGAGGTTGACCTAGTCCACCCCCAATTTTCAAACCCTGAGGTCTAAAGATGAGCTGATTTTTACCATAGTATAATCCTGTAAATGCCCCTTCTCCCGACGCGCGGCTCCCCGCAAACTAGATGCCCGATTTCCCAGTACCACTGTGGGAACTTCCCTTCAATTTTTTCGGGTTGTACCAGCGCTAATTGTTCTCTAATTGGTTGCTGTCCCCGATCAGCTCGTCCCTTTCCCCTTTCCCCCAAGATCAACCCCCGGCCCTATCTCACCACTACCTCATGGAAACCTTAGGTTACTTTTTTATTTTTCGGTGTTATGCCGACTATTGAACCCCCCCCCCCCACTCAAGTGTCCCCCGAACTGCTGAAATGTTTTGCCTCCCCCTTTTTTGACACTCAACCTCTACCCCCTTTCTCTGCCCAACGTGTCAGTTATCCACGAGGTTTTTCCCCCTGTGATTTGACCCTCCTCCCTTTCACAGGAAGTCCCAAATTGATTTAGCCTTCCCCTTTCAGGTGTTTTTCAAGTTTATCTACTCAAGTGCTCCTTTCGTTATTACGGGCCCTTCTTGGATTCGTTCTTCCCCCCTTTTTCCCCTAAATATTTTCGATTTCCTCGTTCTTGACAATCTCCCCCGTTCTAAGGGCGGAAGGTATCTATCTTTGGTAAGTCCCCGCCATACCTGATGGGTCTGTGCTAAGCCCAGCCCCCCCAGTTCCGTGTGTACATTCTCTTAGGGGTTCCGATCCCCCTCCCCATAGTGGATTAGTCTTAAATCCTCGGCCAGTCCTCAGCCTCTTCTCTATCAATGGCTGCGTATATCCCCTCCCCTCCCTGCCTGGATCCCCTTAGTTGACGCGCGCGTTTTCCATCCCTGACGGGGTTTCCCTTCCTTGCATGTCATCTCCCCACCAGCGCCCGGCCGAGCCTTTCCCAGTCCGCGTGGGCAGCATTTCCACTTTTAGTACGATGTTCGTGGATTGCCCTCCCAAACCCTCCCCCCCCAACATTCCTGCCTTTTTCGATCCCCCCCCCGTCCCCTCGTCCTTCCCCTCTCGTACTTCGGCAACGGTAACTAACTCGTAGAGGGTGCTCCTTTTTTTAGTGTTCATTTCGCTATTTATCTTTGTTTTCATCTCCTTGCTTCCTTATCGTCCTGCCCTGAAACCTCTGTCGTGTTTTTGCGGTCCCCCGCAATTCGGTGGCTTCCCAGTCTTTTTTCCTCCAGTAATCCAAAAACGTTTTCGCCCAACTGTGACGTTAAACTTCGAACTTTTGCTTTCCAGAATCAGTATTCCGTTCCCCTCGACTCAGACTTCTTTATAGTCCTTTTACCAATTCCGTCAATCCTGATCCCCTTGCCAGCTCTTCTCGAGTTGCGCAGCCCGGTTTTGGTATCGATATCTTCCGAGTCCTATTCCTTAGTCCTTCGGCTCTTGGCTGTTGAAAGCTTCGCCTTCGATTCCTAGTCAGTCGCCCTGTTCTCGCAGCTGGCTAGTCTGCCCTTTTCCGAGGTGTCTCCCACTACAGATTCCGCCTTCTCGTTTCCAGTCGGGATGATATTTCCAACCTTTAACTGCCCGAGTGGGTCATCTCACTCTCTGAATTGGCGGCTTCTTAGCTCTCTTTTGCAATGCCCCTCAGCCGATTTTGCTCCCACTCGAAGCTTTCCAATTGTCGGCCATCCTTCTGACACCAGGAGACTTATTCTTGACCTCCTGATCCCTCCCTGCTGTGGAGGCCCCGATGAGGCGATGCCTGTGTCTTTCAGACCATTTCGCCTCAGCTTTCCCTCTCCCAATTAATCTTCCCTCCTCCCCCCCCGTGTTGTTGGATCTATTCTTAGATGGCGCTCCTTCGCCATCCAGAATTGGCTCACCTTTCTCGCCACGCCTCTTGGTTTTCCTCCCCCTCGTGAATCTTCTTTTAGATGTTGCTCTCAGCCGGGGTAAAGTCCTCTCGTCTGCCTTTTTTGCCCCCAAAGCTGCGGGGGCCCTCCCCAAGGAGGGCGATTGTCTTTCTCCGATTTCGCCCACTCTGCCTGCTTCCACTCGTATGCTGGTTGTGGTTCCCGTACTCGTCCCCCCCTCCCTCTCGGTTCCCCTTTCGTCGAATTTGCGTAGCCCCCTTTCCAACCTTTTCCAGCGCTCCGCCCGGGTGCCTGCCCCACGGATTCTTTAAGCGTTCACAAACCTCTCGCTCCCTGCCTGACGGCCCCTCGCTTACTATACCGACCTTCCTGTGGCCACCACTTCCTGTTCCTTCCCACGTATCCTGGCTGCTTTTCTTCCGTTTATAATTAGTTTCTTCCCGTACTATCAAGGAATTCCCAATCTGCTCGGTCTTTCGGTTAATCCAGCAGGAATGCTTTTTTTTTTCCCATTTTTTTGTATTTACCCTTAATAAGATGCAGTTACCTTGAGATTAGCCCTTTTCCCCGGCGCTTACTCACAACCTTCAAGACTGACGAATTAGGAATCCGCTGGTTATCATTCTTCCCCTACCTCTCGAACCTAATGATCACATCCCACCTGAATGTCTCCCCTGCTCCCCTTTTTGTACTCTGCGGCGGCAACGCCTATAGTGGAGTTCCTCCCGAACCTCCATGTTGGTATGTGCTTACATACAACTAACTACACTTCCCTTTTCTCCTTTGCCAAAGCGACTGGCCTTCTGCCTTTTGGCTCTTTATGTGAATTCCTGAACCCGACCGCCCGACTTTAGGGACATGCCCGAGCACTACTGTTATTTTCCCAGACCGCTGGCTTTTAATCGCGTTTTAATCTCTGATATCTGAATGAAATTTTGTCCTTTCCTGAAATCCCGTAGGGCATTTTGTAGCCGCCCCCACTCCCTGTACACCAATTAAAAGTCTCCTCAAATAAAGAAGGGGTGACTGTAACTACACGCTATCACTCCGCCGACATTTCGCCTTCCTGTTTACTTGTCCCCGAACTTCTCCTAGAAAGATTTCCTTTGTCAAATGAACCACCTGAGGTTTTCGGCCCCGAATAACGACATTGCCCATCCTTTTCTGTCTCGCGGGCACCCAAGGTTTGGGATAAATCAGACCCATCCTCTAGTAACACTTGATTCACCCTTTTGCCCCTGATTCCGGTTCTTCCGTAGAGGTTGAGGTCCATTTGTTCTCCAAACATCTGACTAAACCCCTGGAGATCACACTGGGAACTTGGAATAACCCCACATTGACGCCTCTAGTTCCCCCTTTTTTCTTTAGCCGAGGGCTCTTGGGGCCTTTGACCCTTGGTAAGCGTTTCGAAACGGGGCCCCTCATCCTTTAATCCAAGTATGATTTTTGCCAAAATACCATATTTTCCACAAATTCCGGACTGGACCCCCCCCCCTCGGCGTTGGGATTGTTCTAGCTGAATCCTGGAACCGAGAGGACTGATTCACCCTTTTACGTGACACCTTTTACTTTTGGGGAAGGAATGCCGCCACCCGTGCCTTCTACCTCCTTCCATTTTCGCTAGGATATGGTCCCCCCCTTTGTTTTTTCCTTTTCGTACGACCGGACTCCCGTGTTCCCCATAGAATGCCGAAATTTTTTCGTTCCTCACGCTGGGGACTTTCCGCTCTTTCTTCTCAGTCCTGGGAGTACCTTTTCCAGATGCTCCTCTTAACTCTTGCTCGGACCCTATCTGTCCTCCATCAGAAAAACCCGGCTCTTTTTCCGACGAACAACTGGAATGCGGCCCTTCCTCTCCTTTCTAGCATTTCCTCGGCCTGATCCCCACCCTCAACAGCGATCGAAATACGTATGATGACGACCCCGGGCAAAACTATCGGTCCTCTTCTCTCCCCCCCTTCCAGCCCACCTCCCGAGTTTTGGATCCTGAGGGTGATAGGTCGGTTCTGTCATATTCACGTTTTTTCAACCTGAAGCGAGGCCTCTTTTTGCTCCTTTCCCTTTTTTGAGTCCCCTCCATATTTTTTGCCTCCAATCGGGCACTGGAACTAAAGCAAAGTCTGACTACTTGGGTGAAGATGCTATTTTTCTTTCTGCTGGACTTTTTTGGACACTGTCAAGTCACCCTCAGATGCAAAGGAAATCCCCTGCAACCAAAGAGGCCGTGATGGCAAGAATACCTCTGTTTAATCCCCTCCTTAGACAATTCGGACAAGGGTTCTTACAAGTCGGACACAAGACGGGGGCACTTTGTATCAGCTCCCTTTCGTTTTGTCGGCGACCTCCCGATAAGGTATGACCCTACTGATATTCCCCTCCCCCCAAGTTACGGCACAGCTGTGAAGCCCTCTCTAATTCCGCTCCCCCCCAAAAGGGATAAGCAACCAAGTTTGGTCCTGGGAAGGTATCCTTTCTTTTTCGCCCTGCGTTTCCTTTCTTTCTTCCCCGCGAAACTGATCTCTTTTCGGTTTTCTTCCACTGACCAGGAAGAATATTACTCAGGGTTGCAGAAGAACAGTCCCCCCCCGAGACCATTACCGTCCCCAGCTCCTTTCCTTCCAAAAATCTCGTTAATAGGACCATGGTCAAAATGTTCTTTCCCGCAAATATAGAGGTCCATACTTTTCTGATGATCTGGGGACGGCCAGTTCCCGACTGAGTTTAATAGTTTTCTTCACCTGGAGAGTTGGTTCTTGTGAGAATTTTTTTTTCATGTTTTTTCGTTGAAATGATCACGCGTTTCTACCACTGAGTGTTAATAGGTACGTCGTTTTCCTAGACCCGTGCACCTGATAAGTAGGGCTCGCCATTACTCCGGAAGAAGTAGAACCCATAGACCCCCGTGTGTGTCTTTTTTTTTTTCTCTTTTTTTTGAGTTCCTCGTTATGCTTGCGTCCCCCCCTCGTCGGGTTCCGAATTCTTAGGCACCGTGCGTATTTCCGCCGACCTAACTTCTAGACAGCTGATAAACCGATTTTGTTTGCACTCTTTTCCCCTGGTACGGTCAGCCAAGGACTTTCCTTGTATAAGGGTGACCTTTCGGTAGGATGGGAAATTAAAGTGTAAGGTGGGATTTTCCGTTCTTTCAGGGTGAGTAAAATGGGAATGGAACTTCCCCACGAAAACAGTAGTCGAGATTCTTAAAAAAAATCTTTTAGTAGCGGAATTGGCTTAGTTGTCTTTCCCCTTTTCCCCCCACTTTTGCTCTCAAACAAATATGGATAGCTTAATAGATGCCTGTTTTTTCCCCCTTTTTTCTTTCTCCCTCGTCATGTTTTTCACATCCCGTTCAATATTGAACCTCTCCCACCGCCAGACACTCATTTCAAAAGGGTAACGTTTTTCTTCTTCCTTCTCTCTCCGAGAGTCCTGCTCCCGTTCCTTCCCCTGTGTGTGGGTTGACTACTTAAAGCATAAGTATTTCTTGCCTATCCTTCTCTTTCTTTCTCCCCAGGTATAGTCGCCGCGAGAAGCGTCGAAATGATATATATTGACCCAATTCCTCGGATAAGCAGGCAGTGTTTTTTATTTCCCCTTTTTTTCTCTGCGTTGGGGTCTTAACTTTGCAATCTTTCCCCCCCGGACAACTTTTGATGTCTCCCCCCATTCCATCTAGGATAGAATTCTATCCGCCTTTGAGTCGTAGATGGGGAACTAATCCCCCATTCTGATTTTTAAGAAAGGCCCGTAACCCGCCCCTTTCCTTCTCCACCATCTTGTTCTTCAAATTATGGGTAAAAGTTAGCCTCTCCTGGAGAGTCTCCGTGCAAAGGCAATCCGGTGTGAGGTCCCTTCCTTAAACCACATCCCAAACTGACCCAGTAGGTTGTCAAGATGAGGGATCAAACTCCTCCGACGGTTCCCACTGCATCCCTGACGCTTTCCACCGCGCTGACCTCTTTCCAGTCCGTTTTTTGAATGTGTTCCCTTTTTTTTTGTAAGAGCTACTTTGCTACCCTTGGAAGAGGTCCCGATCTCTGCGACCCCCAGGGACACATGACCCCAGGAAATAGGCTACCCTACCCCTCTTCCCTCTCGAGGCAGGAATCTCTTTTCCGAGAACGGTACCTCCTCCAGGGTGCTATCAAATCTAATGCTCGAACTTTCCTGACACTGGTTGACACCCGTCCTCTTAGAGGTCACATTAGCCCCTTCCTGGTTGCTCCTTTTCTGAACCCTCTCCCCGAAGGTGCCAACATTGTGTATGATTTCTCCCCTCCGGCGTCCCTGATCCACTTCCCGTGGATTCTTGCGGTTTCCTGCAAGTGGTCATTCCTTTTTTTTCTTTTTCTCATTTCCTATCAAACCGTCCTCTTTATTTTTCCCAGTAAAGCGTGTCCTTCCCTTTTCCCCAGGATATGGCTTAGGCGGCGGAGTCGTAAGCGGGTGATTTCAGCTTCCCCTCTCTTGGCAGTGATCCGCCAGTTCACAGCAGGGTTTTTGTACTTGTTGCCCTTTGAGCCCCTCCAAATGACCTTCTGGGTGGCTCCCAATATCAAGCTTCCTCCCTCCAAGACCCTATCAATGGGTGAATTTCCTCTGCCACCAAGCTGGCTGTTTCTTCTCACATGAGCGCGATGTACCAAATTGTCGTTCGGTCAAATTTTTAATCAAGGACTTTTCCTTAATCTCCCACCTGCCCGCAGGAAGAGCCTTCCTCCGTTCGCTTTTCCGCTTGCTAAAAAATTTCCAGGTTCAACGTGTTAGTGGTCTGGGCACTCCATCCCCCCCCTACCACCATTTTTCGTACCCCGAGTTTTCCGGGTACCTTCCCCCCCCTCCTTCCTCATCGCACGCCCTTCCCCAGGTTAAATTAGAAGAGCGTTCATGTTTGATCCCTGTCATCCTCGAGATAGACTCTTTCTCCGCTTTCTTTCTCCTTCGTCAAATTTGCGGTTTGAGTACTCCGCTCCCCCCCCCCCCGGTCTCAATATAATCTAAAGTTTTCTTCTTTCAGGTCCCCCCCCCCTTAGTGCGTTTGCCCCCCCCATCATTCGCCAAACGTTTCCGATGGCCCCCAAACCTCTCAAGGTGTTCTTTTACTACTTTGGCCGACCGTGATCCTTTTTTTGTCTTTTCTCCTAAGTCTCTGAGGACCGTCTCGCCATTGACCCCCTACGTGCATTCTCGATCATGGGCGCAAGTAAGGTCTTGGTCCCTCTGGATGATCTCCGTTCGCTCATTCGCACGTTCGATTTCTTTTTCACACGCTTTTTTTCTACGTATTGTTTTCAGCCGTCTTCAGTCTGGCACCCTTCCAGTTTTTCTCCGATCTCCGCCAAACTCTCCCCTCGTCCCTTTTGACGTTTTCCGTACGGGAT
>Ga0179593_1448598_pt1 | contig 36028 bp, 36 predicted proteins | sample CZODoug2_1_08_16_FD_185931 | JGI IMG/M metagenome (GOLD analysis project Ga0179593, IMG submission 185931) | Vadose zone soil fungal communities from Angelo Coast Range Reserve, California, USA - CZODoug2_1_08_16fungal (PacBio error correction) | ecosystem: Environmental > Terrestrial > Soil >... | reverse complement strand
TTTTACCCTGTTTTCTGTACGATTTCGGCCAATTTTGGGCTCCCTTTTTTTTTTTCTTTGTCGCGTCCTCGGAGGCACTTTTTCCATAAGATCTCTTCCCTTTTTGAGATTCCTTTTTTTTTGAATTGCCGATCTCGCCAAAAATTCACCCGAGCACGTGCCTTTTTTCCCTGCGTTTAACTTTCAGGGCGCCTGGCCTGACCTTTTTCAACTCGCCCCCCTTTCTTGCTCCCCCTCTTCGGGGCGCCCTAGGCGATCCTTTTTTTTCGGTCCCCCTCTCCGACACCCCAGAATCAGGCCCAGCTTGCAGCTTTTTTCCTTCTTGCGGCGCCCCTCTGCGTGCTCGTCGAATCTTTAATTGATGACAGCGCCGCGTTCCCTTCTTTTGTACCCGTTCGTTTTCTATCCTCTCTTGTCTGGTTTCAGTACCGGAATCGTACCCCTTTCAGCTGTGCCCTGGATCATTATGCACACTCGCCACCAGAGAGCCCCCCCAAGGGTCATTCCCTCCTGCGTAGTTTCAAGCACTTTTCTGTCTTTCGCACATTCGCGCAATTCCCTCTCCTTTTCCCCGTTCAAAAAGCTTCTCCGAGCTTTTGCTGCCAGACGGACTCTTTTTTACCTAAACCTTTTTCGATTGCAAAGCTGGTTTTTTTTTCTGGACTTGAGACATGATCAACCCCACCTTGCCTTCTTCCTTTTTCCCCCCACCGATGACCACTTCTCGGTTTCTTACCCCTTTTCCCCGTGAGCGCCGAGGTTGTGGGGTTTGGACGGACAATCCCCACGGACTCGTTTTGGCTTTGGCTTGTTCAGTTTCGTTTCGTCCTTCTTGTCCGCCGGGTTCTTTTCCAGCCCCTGTTGCGTGCCACCTTTATTTTTTTTTAGCCCCCAATATGCACAATTCGCCCTTGTTGCCGGCCGGGGCTTCGTCTCTTTTGTCTTGTATTCTTTCTTTTCCTATCTTGAAAGCTCCCCTTGTTTTTGTTTTCTTTTGAGAGGATTTGATTGACGGCAGTCCAGTTGAAACCCTTTACTAGGTGCCCCCGCTCCCTTTGGTTTTCCTTCAGACGCACTTGCCTTCCCACCGAAATGTAGTCCTCCCGTTTTTGTGCGCCCTGAAGCCCATCCTTGGTACTTTCCCTAGATTTCATGAAGGGCTTGTGACGGTTGATTTCTCCGCTTTTTGCCTCTTCCCCCTCACGGGATTTTCCTCCTCTTGTCGCCTCTCCGGGTTGCACTGTCCCGCAATCTCCCCTCTAGATGGTGCCTGTTCTTGACTTCCTTTCACCGTTCGATCCCACCCCCCTTTTCTTTTTCGCGGTCTCCCCGATTTCCGAATTCGCCTGGTACTCGAGGGTTCAAACCTGCCTCTCCCCGGGTCTCTTTTTTTCCAGTTGGGTTCCTTTCTCCCTCTCCCCTTTAAGAATTTCTTTTCTTGTACTTTTCCCGACGATTTTTATCCGACTTGGTGTATTTCCCCTTTTCACATTCCTGGCCCCTGTTTTCGGACCGTTGAGCTGCGCCGCCGCGTTCCCTTCTTATCTTTCCCTCTTTTCCTGTCATAATTTGTCCTCGGATTCGCTTAGGATTCCAGCCCACTTTTTTGAGTCGGCGTGCCAATTCTGCAACAGTTCTTTTGCCCCCCTTTTTTTCCCAGTCCTGCTATGAGATGCCCCCTTGGTTTTTTCCTTTTCACCTTACCATGGTCGGCTTTTTGATCGAATTGCCTCGGGTAGGGACGTTGCCACGATTCGTTTCCTTTTCTTTTTAGCCGCTTTAGCTGCCGTCCATCTTTGTGTTGGTCTTTTTTCTTCGGTTTTTTTTTCGACATAGCCTGCAGCCACACTTTTTTCTCATGTGGCCTTGGCGCGCCCTTCTCCGTACGACCCCGCAGTTCGCTATTGTTTATAGTCTCTTTTCACCCTCCATTCGTTTTTTCCCCCTCCCCCCGGGATTTTCCATTCCGGCCCCCATGGATCGGGCAGACGCTCCCGTTTTCATTTTTCTTACCGTGTTATCAAATCCAGCTTCCCGTTGCTTTGCACCACTGTTTGATCCCGTGCGCCTTTGCCGCCGTGCTTTTCCTCTTTTATGCCATTTCTTTTTCGGCATTTTTATCTGCCAGTTTTTTTTTCCTTTTCGGTTTGGAATCCCGTTATGCGAGCGATTGCCAGGCTTTTTGATAGAGCCTTCTTCCCTTCTTTTGCTTTTTTGTTTCCTCCTTCGCGCTTGACTCGGGGCAGCCAGTACCGTTGAGTCTTTTTTTTCTTTGATAAGGACCCCCCCCTGTTATTCAATCCTGTAATTTGCTTTTCTAAAATGTGGAGAACTCTACGATTTTTCTTAATTGATCACTGTTTTATTGACGAAGGACCTTTCTCGCATTTCTGTGTCACGGCTTACGAGTCCGATTGTGTTCTCCTAGATTTGCCGAGCTCGTAGTTTTGATTCTGTTTTTCCCGTGCCTGGGCTTTAATATTGAACCGGCTCTTGCTTCTCCGTGTTTTTTTTTTTTTGGGGTCCCCCTTTTTTTTTGTTTCTTTTTTTCACACCCCCCCCCCCACGTCTCCCCCATCGAGTCCGGTGACGGACCACTTTATTGCTCCCTCCCTTCCCTCCCGTAAGGTACGTTCGTCCATCCTCTTTTCCCCCTCGGGGTTATGCCCCCTTTCCCGTTGCATACTTTACTGCCAACTTTTTCCCCCCGATGCCCTTTTTGACGCGAAGGCTGAGATTCGGAGTCGACGGCATTTTCTGCTTGCACGCCTTCTTTTCGTGACACTTCTGGTGGACACGGTGCGACAGGGTCCTTCCTTGCCCTTTGCACTTTTTTCCCCTTCCTCTTTCGGCAACGGATTGTCTTGTCTGGGACCGGCTGGGCTGACGATTGACACCACGTTGGTTTTCCCCTTCCGTTTAGAATTCCCAGGAAGAAATTGGTCTTTTGTTCGCCTTTTCTTTTTATGCTTCCCGATGCTCGCCATGCCTTTTTTTTAGCCCGCGGGGGGATCTTTTTGATCCCTTTCTACTTCCGCAACCCCATGCCCGTCTTTCCCGTCATTGCTGCCGATTCCCCCTCCTCCCTTCTTTAGTTTCTTTCTTCAGGTCCCACTTGTTCCAAGAGCTGAACGGGGTTTTGGCTCCCAGATACCCTTCGCTTTCGCTTGGTCTTAACTTGCCCCCCACACCGTAGGTCTTCATGCGATACTCTGTCATTTCTTTGACATGCACGTAGTAGCCTCGCCCCCCGCCCGTTTGTCAGTTGAATACTTCAGAGGACTTTGCGGATGTGTCTGTACCTTCATGCTTCCTCCTGATCACGTCGCCAGCCCCCCCTCTTTTTTTTTGTTTTTAACCCCCAGCGCGAACGGTCCTGCCCCAAGTTTTTTTATCTATGACACTGCGGAGAGGGTTACCCGGCACCCCTTATCCGAAGTACCTTTTTTCGGCCTCCTCGTAGTAGTTCTCACGCCTTCTTTCAGGACTCCTTCGGTTTTGTTTTGGGGTCCCGCCTGTTGTTTAGGATTTTCTGTCATGTTTTGCCCGACTGTGATTTAGCTTTTTTGTTTTTTTTTTGAAGCCCAGCATGAGTCCTTGTTCTGCAGAGGTGATCCGTTGCTTTGGGTTTTTTCCCTCCCCTTGTTAATAGATGCCCCTGAGGATTTTGTGCCCCCCCCCCTTCTGTGACCCCACCCCCGGCCCCCTTCGAAATAGCTTGGTCCTGCCAGCAATTGTAGATCTTCTGTCGACTAGTAGGCCTGGCCCTTTGCCGGTTTTTTTCGCCGACCCCCTGACCCCCCCCCTCTCCTTCAGATTTTTCTTTTTTCTTAGATGTTCTTTTTCCTTCCCTTATTACACAGATGGTTATTTTTTGTTGTTTCCCGACTGTAACTTTTCTTTGCGGGATATGTGCGTTTTAGCGTCTCCCCCTCGTGCCGCTAGCGATCGTGCCTGTTTACTTACCTCTCTGTTGGACAAGGATGTTTGATACTTGGCCTGTCCTATGGCAGCGCATCTTCCCATGCCCTCCCCAGCACTTGCGGCACTTTACGCGCAATTGTCCCAACCTTTTTTTCGGTGCCCGCATCGATGATAGATTTGGTCGTCTTTTTGTTGCATGTGCCGCCGTTTTATTTTTCTTCCCTTTTGTTGTTGTTGACTTCTAGTTAACCCCCTTCCGGCACCTGTTTCCCACGAATAGCCCTATACTCAATGCTCCAAGAAAACCAACTGTTTTTACCCCTGCTCGTCCCCTTATCTTTGCATTCTGTGGTGGTGTTTCTTTCAGGCCTCCCCCCGTGCCATGCGTTGAGTCCAACTCCCCTCTCCACTTTTTCCCAAAATCCCTGGCTCTGTCTCTGCTTTAAATTTTCACGATCGCCCCGCTCGGAGAGAGCGATCTTGCAAGAATATACCTCCCCCTCCCACGTCTTCACTGAGGTTTTGTTCCCACCCCCCGACACCTCCCCGCTACCAGCGTTATCGACCCTTGCGGACTCCCTTCTCATGTCCCCAAAATTTCAAGATGGCCGTGCTTGGTTTTTGGTTCTCGCCCCCCCCATTCGGCGCCGGCGCACGTTTTTTCCAGTTTTCCTTCCGAGCCAGTAGTCTACACCATTCTTCAGGCCCCCTTTCGAGTCTCGTGTGCGCCTGGATGTTATTTGTTCCTCCGATCCCCCCCCTTTTCAGTATTCGGGCCGGCCCGAACCCCCGCGCAACCCTTTTTTTGCCAGACCAAACTGTGACCGACTCCATGTTTTTTTCAACCCTAACACCGCGCTCAAACGGTCCTTTTTTCATTTGCGATTCACCCCCGGCGATGGCGCTGTTTTTCATTGCATGCAGTCGTGGCCTTACGCTTCCCCCCCCCTGGCAGCCAGTCTTCCCCCTCCCGCTCGTTTTTGCCTTTCACTCGCACCCTAAACTTAGTTTGGCACGACTCCTCCCCCGTTTCCCCTTAACTTCTGTGTTTGCCCCCCCCTCCTTTTTTCGTTTTTGACCGATCTGTCCTGTTTTTCCCTCTTTTGCATACACAGCCGCGCCATGCGTTGGCCTTTTCAGGTAATTTGCAACTAACCCCTTATGCTCTTAGTGGCGCGCTCACTAAGTGCTTTCTTCCAACGTCTAGTCCCTTTTTTCCCGTTTTCTCGGCCGCGCCTCCCGTCATGTTCTGGTAAGAATGACAGATCTTGTTCTCACCATCCTCTGTTTTGACCTTTACGGTTTATCCCTCCCTTACTTCCCTATCCGGTGCAGGGAATTCGCATCGTTTTAATGGGACTTTCCGCAGGTATTTTCTTTTTCTAAAGCCCTTGACACCCCTTTGAAACACCTTCCTCAGGGCCGACGTTTTGTCCTCTTTCTTTTCTGTCATCGTTGGACAAGGCGGATGTCCCATTCTGTCTGACTTTCTTCCCTCCCTGTTTTCCTTCATACAATGTTTTTTTTGTTCTCGTGCTTCTTTTTTTTTAGCATACCCGGACGCCTCTTTTTTTCGTTGCCGACACCTTCTTCATACTTTGCACAGGTCCTGACTGGGGTTTCACGGGGTTTCCCCTCACTTTCTTCTGTAATTCCCCCGTACGTGGCTTTTTTTTTGTGCAGCCCTCCATTCTTTCTCCTCGATTGCTCGTGTCTCGTTTCCGAATTTTGGAATACGTTTTTTGGCCATGCAGAGTTACTGCTATTAACCTTTATTTTTAAAGTTTCCGAATTACTTACTTTGGTTTTTTTCCCCAACCCGGTAGGGATTGTACCGTCCCTTTTAGCGACCATTTGTTGTCGCGGGCTTCCCTTGCGGCTTCCAGAATACAGTTCCTTATACTTTTTTGGGCACACGATTTTTGAGCTCACAATGCCTCCTCTTTTTTGCCGCTCCCCCGTCTTCCTGCTCTGAGTCCCAAGCCCCCCTGATCCGCTTCTTTCCCTTCCCAGTCTTTCCCGCCCACACATGTGATCATTAGAAGATTTTTCCGCCTTCTAAATTTATGATGAACCTTTTTTTTCACTAAACTTTTTTTTTTCCTTTGAACGCCCTTTTTTCCTTCCTCACGACCTTTGCCGCTCCTCGTCCGTAGTTTGGAAGGGCTTCAGGAAGGGGTGCCGATCGCCCTAGAGGGTTTTCTTCTTCCTTCGACTCCCCCCTGATCGGTCCCCGCTCGCCTCCCTTTCTACAAACGACTGACCAACTGCCCCATCACCCCCGGTTTCCGGCAAAGATCCGTTTCATTCCTCGACTTTTTTTTGTTGCCCTCGTTGGCTCCACAAGGTTTTTTGGCTCCCCCAAAGTTTTTCCCATTCTGGATTCCTTTTCTTCCAACTTTCCTCTCGGTCTTCCCTTTCCATTTTTTTTCCTGCCTGCCCTGCCTTGAGTTTCGTGGTTTACTTTGCTGCGCTCCCATCGGATAGCATTTGCGCGGCATGAACTGCCTCGTCTGCCAAGGTCCCTTAGTTAATAACTTTCGCACTTTTCTCTAGATTAAACCCCAACGACTTTTCCCCACTCCCCCCTTTACTGCATTATCAAGCGGGTTGCCGGTTTGTTTTTTTCTTGGCTTCAGCTTCCGGCGCTCGATTCGCCGCAGTCCCCTGTTCATTTCCCTTTTTTTCCCCTCTTTCTCTTTCCATTCAAGTTCTCAGAACCGGCCAGTGAGCACGTTGTTGCCCCGAATTCGTCCCCCGTTTCTTTTCCCATTTTAGCGCATCAGCTTCGTCCAAGTATGCGCTGGTTTTTTTTTTTATCTCCGTTCCTTCTAGGCGTTTTCTTCCCTTCCGTTTGTCACCTGTGCTTTTATACAACCCAAGTCGGTTTCGTTTCTTTTTTCTTTTCCCCCCCCACACCTCCCCCTAGTGTGTCTCCGGACTGACCCCCCATCGTCGGTCGTTATCTTTCATTCTCACGGAGGGTTTTTTCATTGTCTATCGGAACTCCCTCCGCCTGACATGAACTGGTTTTCTGCACCCCCTTCCGGTCACCATCGAGATGTTTCGTCCTCTGGTTAACCGTTCATGGACTTTAGCCCCCTTCTCAACCCTCGGTACTCATCGGTTCTGCTTGTTTTCTAATGCCTCGCGTTCACCAAGCCCTCATGTCTACTTTCTCATTTTTTCTCCCAGCCCTCGGAATTTTCGACCCTGCTTTTTTTTTTTTCCCGGTTTGCTCTTTTTGCGTACAAACCCCCATTTTTCGTTTTTTTTTATTGTTTTTCCCTTTTCAGTGCGCCTGCCCAGGCCAATTCGTTGCTTGCAGCTTTCCTTCCCTCCGGCGGCTCGCTCAATACGGCCCTTTCCGCGCAACAACGTTTCAATTGGTTTCAGATTTTTCGTGTTTTTTCCCTATGTCTGTGTTTTTTGGCTCTTTTCACAGATATGGGTTTTTTCCTGCCGACTTTAACCACACGCTCGTGCATTTTAGCTTTTTTCGTTCTGCTCCTTTTTCTTCCTTCCCCCCGCGGACTCGTGTCCCCTTGAAAATTCCCCCCATCCTTGTCATGCTGGGGTTTTGCTTTCCACGGAGCCTACTTGGTTTGTTTTTCTCCTAGACACCCTTTTTTTCATAGCTGCCGCTTGTCCAGGTCTCCCCCCTTTCGTCCTGCAGCAGATGCTTCGTTCCTGTCGTTTTTGCCGTTCTTGAATTGAGTCCGTTCGGCCCATCTACTCAGTGCCACTGCAGTCTTTTTTTACCCCCCCTTTTCGCATTTTTGCTCTTTTGAATACGGCGCCGTTCCCCCCCTCGACAGGCTCTTTTGCAAATCCCCCGTACTTTTTTTCCCCTTTCCCTCGACGCTAGTCCCCAGCTGGGTTACCCAGTGTGATTGATTTTTTTTCGGGTCACTTTTTAAGCGTCTCCTCAAGCAGCCCCCCGTCGCGGGCAAGCGTGCAGCATTTAGTTTTTGCTCCTCTTTTTTGTGACGTCCCCGAGTCTCGCCCTCTGCGCCAGTCAGTTTCCTTTGCTCCGGCTTGTAGTGCGAGGTTTGGCGGCGTTCAACCTGCGCTTCCCTTCATTCGCGGCCAAGTTTTCCCCGTCATTTTGATTCGTTGACCCTGGCAAGTCTCGCCAGTTTTAATCTCTATCTTTCTTCCTCCCGTTTGTTTTTTTTTTTTTCTTCTCAGGCTCTGTGGAGCTACTTGCTTGTGTTCCTTCCGTCTGAACAAAAATTCCTGAGCCTCCTTGGAAGCACTCCCACCCTCGGCCCTTGAGAATGTTCCCTTTCCTGTACCCCAATCCTCAATAAACCCAATCCTCTATCCGGATTGTTTTCACAACCTCATTCTTTTTACCTTCCGTGATTTGACGCCATAGTCCCCGCGACCATCCCTTAATTTTTCTCCGGAAATCCTGATGCAGAAGTGACTTAACGCACTGTTTTCTTTTCTTCCCTTCCTCCCATGATTTCCCCTTCCTCCTCCCTCTCCTCACCCTGTCCCCCTTCGAGCTCTCCCTTTGCCTTGTTTTTTTTCCCGTTCCAAGATTCCCTCCCAGCCTTTAAGCGACTTGCCCTGATCCGAACTTACTGCAAACCCTTGCACCCTTCCCCCCACAGTGTCAAGCCCCGTTTACTTCTCTCCCCCTTTTTGACTTGTCTCCAACATTCGTTTTGCACCCCCTGTTCTCTTCCCGGCCGCAACGCTTCGCCCTTTCTTTTTGCTTTTGACATTGTCATTCTTTAGGACCTTTGCGTCCCGCGATGACTGCGTGGTGTCTCTGGAATCTTCTCTTCGAACAACCAACCAGTTCTGACGCCGTTTACCCCCCCCCCCCCCCCAGCTACTTGCTCGTATTTCCCGCCAGACCCCCCCCTCATTGGTGGAATTCTTCCAATCAAAGACTGCGCGTGTTTGCTCTTTTTAGCGTGTTTTGTGGATTTTTTCTTTGCTCCATTCGCGTGTCCCGCTCCGTCTTTTTTTCATGTGCCTTTCCCTTGTGTTCCCTGCCCTTGTTCGCATTTTTCAGGCGGGGAGTTTCTGTATCTTTTTTTTTTTTTCGATGAAGTTGCGATCTGTTTTTTCTCATCCTTGTTTTTGGCAGGCTTTCGTCCGCCGTCATGATTGACCTTTCCGGTCGCCTTGTCTCTTTGTTGCCGCCCCCCCCCGCCCTTTTTTCCTTTCCTCCCCACGAAACTTCGATCCATTACGTGCTGTTTTAGCTTTTAGCCATCTGTTGACACAGATCCTGACGTTTGCTGTTTCGTTTCGAGTTTTGCCCTATTCCAAGGAGGTCGACCGGCCCCTCTTTTTTACTTTCCTCCTTCATGCTGGCCAGATTGTCCCCTCTCATTCCGCCCATCGACCCTTTGGTGCCTGCGTTGCTGCCCCATACCGGCGATCACCATTCTTCTGCTCTTTCTCATTTTTGAATTCTCTTTTTTTATCCCTCCGGTCGTGGACATGCCCGCTCGCTCTTGAGAGTTGTGGCCGCGCCGGTCAGCCAGGGATTCCCTTCTTTAATTTCCATTGGTTATCGCATTTGTTTGCCTTCCCCTTCTTCACCTCTCTCCGTCCGCGTTTTTTGTCCATCTCTCTCTCCCTGCGATACTTGGCGTCCTGCATGCGCTTCTTTATTCCCCCAGTTGCCCCCATGGTTCTTCTTTTCTTTCCGTTCCCCACATTTGCGATCTCGTTGTCTGCCCGACCTTGCTTCCTGAGATTTTTTTTTGGTTCTTGGTTTTTCCTCCGAGGCACTGAAATGTCGGCGGCGACTCGTTTGAATTTGCTTTAGGTTTTCCCCCTTTCGCCGATCCGATCGAGCCTCGTCGCAGGGTTTTCCGATTTTCATATCTTGACCCTTGGATTGTGGTTATGTAGTTTTTTTCCCCATCGGTTTTTTTTTTTTTTTCTCACGTGCCGTGCTTTCCCTCTGAGTGGCATGGCGCACTTTTCTCAGGCCCTGCTAGTGAGTGTCCTAGCAGACTCTCTCGCTCCGTCCCACTCGCGGCTCGCCCTGCCCCCCCGTTTTTCACCTGACCGAGCTTGCGTAGCCCGAGACAGCTATTTGAAATCAGTGTCATTTTTGGGGCCCACCACCCCCTTTTGAGCCTCCTCTGGGGGGAGTTTTCCCGCCGCTTTATGTCGAAGTCCTTATGCCTTGCATCTTGCGGCCACCTTTTCTCTTGTCACTGTTTTTTGTTCTCTTGAGCGAGGTATTTCGGGATCGGATAGGCTTAGGCCCCTAGTTCCTTGGCATGACGGTTTCTGAACCCGTCATTTCCGTCTCCTATTCTGGCGTACGCGTTTCGTTCTTTTGTTTTTTTGTTTTGGGGTTGGGTTTTTTGGTTTGGGTGGGTTTGGGGGTTTGGGGGGTTTTGGGGTTTTTTTTTGGGGTTTGGGCTTTTTTGGGTGGGGGGGTTTTGGGTTTTTGTTTTTTTTTGTGGGTTTTTTTTTTTTTTTTTTGGCTTTTTTTTTGTTGTTGGTTTTGGGTGGTTTTTTTTTGGGTTTTTTGGTTGTTTGGGTTGGGGGGGGTTTTTTTTTTTTGGTGTTTTGGGGGGTTTTTTTTTTTTTGTTTGGGTTTTTGTTTGGTTTTTTTTTCTGAGGGTGGTTTTTTGATTTTTCGTTTTTTGTGGGTTTTGGGTGGTTGGGGGTTGTTTTTTTTTTTCTTTGTTTGGGTTTTTTTTGGGGGTGTTTTTGGTATGGTGGGGGTTTTTGGTTTTTGTTTGGGTTGTTTTTTTTTGGTTTTTTGGGGTTGTGTTTGGGGGTTGGTTTGGTGAGTTTTTGTTTGGGTTTGGTTTGTTTTTGTTTTTTTTTTTGGTTTTTTTTTTTTTTTTTTTTTTTTTTTTGGGTTTTTTTTTTTTTTGTGTTTTGTGTTCTGTTTCTTGTTTTTGGGGGGTGGGTTTTTTTTTTGGTTTTTGGTTTTTTTTTTTTTTTTTTTTTTTTTTTTTTTTTGGGGGGTTTTTTGGGTTTTTTGGGGGGGGTTTTTTTGTGGTTTTTGGGGCCGTTTTTTTTGGTTTTTTTTTTTGGTTGGGGGGTTTTTTTTTTTGTGGTCTTCTTCACGGTTTCTCCAACGGCACCTGTGATTTTCAAATTTTTTCTCCCCTCTTCCTGCCATTGATCAACATGTTTTTTAGGTGCGAGGCGGTCGTTTTGCAGGTCGGCGGTCCACTGTTGTTGAGTTTTTTGTGAATAGTTTTGGCGGCCTCGTCTCTCTTTTTCTCGCCGTTGCCCGTGCCTGGGCTTCTCCTTCCCTCATTTTCTTTTTTTGGAAGCTTCCTCACGCCCGCTGCAACACTTTGGCCGCCAGCGTCTTTGTGTTGCCCCCCATACCGTTGTGCTCTCGTCAATTCCTTTCTTAAGTTCCTTTCGTTTCTTTCACTTCCAACCCCAGTTTGGAGTGACCCTGATTTCCTATGAATGCCCTGTCTTCTGCCCCTTCTCGTTGAGCAGGCTTCGAGAGTCGTTTACGGTTTCAGCTGCTGATGCACCGCCAATTATTTGCTTCTCCCCTTCTGAAATCTGTTCTTTCCGACGTGTTAGTTCACTGGTCGAATTGAATTGCCAAGGTCTCATTCCGATTCGGCAATTCCCGGGGCCGTTGAGCTGGCGCTTTTGCTGGGCGATTTCCCTCCTCCCCCCCTTTTTCTCCCCCTTCGTTTTTTTTTGAAATCCCTCGAAGACTTGGTTGTCTTCAGGTCCGCTTGCATTTGTGACCGTACCGATGACAACAAGCCCCTGTTTTTGTAGTTTCCGTTTGCTTTTGTATTTCCTTCCTTATTTTTCCTGTTCCATCACAATCGGTTCACGTGCCATTTTTTTCGCGAATTCTTGCACGGTGCTGGGAATATTTTTTTGAGGTCCCTGTTTTTCCCCAACTCTTCTTTCAATTGGTGCTGTTTTAGCACCATTGACCGTCCGTGTCGTCTGGCCTCCCTTAAGTATCCCTCGTACGCTCACCGCAGATATTGCCCCTGCCCTTATTCTCCGCCGCACGACGTTTCCATTTGCATTACCCTGCTCTTCCCATGTGGTTTCGCACGAATTGATCGCCCCTTCAGGATGTTTTTCCCGCACCTCGTTGCCGATTCACCTGCTCTTGACGGTGCTGTTTTTTGTTTTTTTTTTTCTTTCACAGTTGCTTCTTGCATTCGCGGAATCGGTACCGGTCCCCTTGTGCCCTTGATAGAGTCTTTTGCTTTTTGCTGTGAAGGCGGCGCTTGCGTCACTTTCTGGGTTCTTCAGACTTGCTAGCGCCATACTTCCTTGGCCGTTCTGCCTTGATTCAGACCTTTCTTTCCGGTTTTTTTTGCATTCTGAAGTCGTAATGTGTTTTAGCGTGACCGTGCGCGTGGTTTCGCCGCCTTTCTAGCTGACCCCTGTAGGATTTTTTCTCCTTCCAAGATTTATTTTTCCCACCCCCCCCTTCCCCTTCGTGAACTCGCGTTTTCTTCCCTTTCCTGTAGACTTCTGGACTGCTTTGCCTGCCTCGACGGTTTTGCACATTTTATTGCCCCATTTTTCCGCCTTCCTTCTTCCCGTGCCTGGATGTTCCCCTTCCGCGACGGTGATACCCTCGGGTATTCTTTTTCGTTTTTTTGGACCACCTTTGATGTACTCTTTTGATGGTTCTCTGTCGCGTCGCAGCTGTTTTCTTTCCTCTCCCAGGCATTGTGGACCAGGCTGCTCGATTGTTTCTGGCGCAGCCTTTCAGCGCCCCGGACTGCCCTTGCGCCATTCTTTTTCCGTTTTGCCTTTACGCGCCCATTTCCACATTGGTTGTATGCTTTTTTTAGGAGAGGTTAGGCGTCCTTCCCTTTTTCTCGTGCTTTTCATCCCTTTTTCTTTCCCAACCTCCCGTGTTGTTTTTTTTTAGTCCTCGCTAAAAGCGTTTTCCCTTCGGCACGACTCGCGCTTAATCGCTTGTCTTTCCGACCCCCCACAACTGTTGGGTGACCATGCTTTCCGCACCCCTCTTGCGAATGCAGGATTGACTTCCCCTTCCTTCCCTCCTTTTCTGCTCCATCCTGTCCCAGCCATTTTTTTTTGACGTACTTGCCCGATTCGTAGCTTTCCTTTCCTTCTACGTCCTGATACCCTCTTCCAGTACTTAGTTCAGGCGTGTGGTCACCCCCACACATAAACACTCCCCCCGCGGTATCTTCGTTTCTTTTACCGACCTCCGGCAACGTCCGCGGTCCCGGGGCTGGTGTTTCATCAAGTCGGCGCTGTTGTCAAGTCCTTAACGTCCTCAGCGCCTCAGTCAAGTATCCCTCCTCATCCTGGCACGTCTAGGTTGTGGAAGCCTTTTTCTGGCTCCCCGCTCGTGTCCTCCGTAACCCTTTACATGTTTTGTCAGTGCCTTCGTCGGCTCCACCGTTTTGCCAACTTCCGTGGGTCCCTCACCAGGATTAGACCATGCTTTTTGACCCTCGAACATTCTTTCCTTCCCAAGACCATCCTGACTTTTTTTTTTTTCCCACTTCGGCCTCTAGTGTGTCTTCCATGCTCCCATAGTGCCAAAGTCCCCCCCCGACGCAGTCACCGGCAGTTCCTTCAGTCAATTGTCCGAGTCCTTGTCCGTACCCGACCTCCTCAGGGTGATGATCTCCACTGTACAGAACCGCTGGGGTATAGGTACGAAGTGGTGGTTCTTTTCTTTTCCTTTTTTTTTTTTGATTTCCGTTCGTGGCCCCAGCCGGCCATGTCCGTCGGCGCAGTTCATTTCCACCAATTCAACTCCTTGTGGTTGAGGCGCACGCTTTACGTCTTCCTCTTCCTTCTCTCGCGAGATACCTTGGTTTTCACCCGGAAGCCACACGGCATCCCTCATCCCTCCCAACACCCTCTCCCCTCCCCTATCACACTCTCCTCCTTTCCTCTTCTCTCCTTCACCCCTCCCCCACTGGCCCTTTACCCACACCCCCCACTCCCCCTTCAATTCTCTTCCCCTTCTTCCCCTATCTTACTCTCTCCCCATCCCTCCCAACCCTCCCTATGTCGTCTCACCCCCCCCTTCATCTCGTTGAAACGACGGCTCAGCAATCCATTCCTTGCCCAGTCATCCCGGAGGGAATTCCTGTCCTCAATGGACACGTTTTTTAATTTTAGGACCTTTCTCTCCGCTCTCCACGTCTCACCCTGAGACCCCACACGCCTAATTCTTTTCCATTTGCTTTTTTGTCCGTCTCCCCCCTTTTGTCAAGGCATTTGACCTTTTGCCCGCGATCCCCAACCGAATTTTGACTTTCTTTTCGTCATACCCACAAGTGGGTCGAGTCTTCAGCTAAGGAGTCCCCCACCCTTTTCTCGTCCTTCCCCCCCCCCTTTTCCCTTCCCCTGAGTCAAGACCTTTCCCCCGGTCCAAATTCTCCCCTTCCCCGGTTCCCGCGGGTGCCGGACCTTTTATCCTGGTTCAGCGCCATTTTCCGTTGCTGTGTTTTCCTATTCCGTGGACTCCGACGCTTAAGACTTCTCTTCGTCTACTAATTTTTTCATCGCATTGGCCATGCTAAGTCATGTGGACCCACCTTGCTTCTTTGTTGACCACTTTTCTGCTAAACGTCCCTACGCTTTTTCCTTTCAATCTTCTGATTCCTTTTTCGGTTCCCCGTTTTTTTTTCTCTTTCCCCGGGGGTTTGTAGTGGCTGAAGATGCATGCCTGCTTTCTCAATGATGTCCTGATACCGGCCCATTCTGGGCACCGCCTAGCTCACCTTTTCTTGATTTGCTTTTTTCCCACTCGCCTGAAGTTTTTTTTTGCCCCCTTCTCACAACCGTGACCGCCGCGGCTTTCCGTCCGACTTCCTTTTTCCCAACTGTTGATCAATCAGCCCTGGAGGTTTTTCCAAGTTTATGTTTTTTTTTTTTCACTCCCTTTCCATTTTTTGCCTGGATGTAACGAACCCCTTTCATCTCCCTTTGACCCCCGTTTGCCGTACCTCGTCTGTCCATTTTTTTTTAACGGTTGGCAGCCACCTATCCGGACGCTCTTTTGCCTGTCTCGCCTATCCTTTTCTTGTTTTCCTCTTTTCTCGCTTTTTACCACTTGACCCCCCCCCCCTTCCCAATATCCCATTTTGCCAGATTCCGTTCATTGACGTTTCTTCGTTTTATTCGCGTGCTCCAACGTGGTTTTTCTGCCCCCCCACCTTGTCCAGCTGGATCTCACGTGTTTTCCCAATATCCCGTGTCTGTCCTTATTTGTGCGACTCTCCTCTCCTGCCGGGCTTTTGTGGACGCGATTGGTTCCGGTGAGCGCATTTGCGCGGCATGCCTTTGTCAGTGCCCCTGGCTTTAGGAGCTTCTTGTGATTTTGTTAATCCCTCCACCCTCACCCCCCAATCCGCTGGCCACCCCTTGAATAACCCCCCAGGTTTCTTTTGCTTTTGCTCTTGATCCGGCTCGACCCGTTCCAGAGGTTTAATGATGTCTCCGTCGTTTTTAGGTCATTGCTCTTTTCCCTGCCCCTTGCTTCAAGCTATTCACATCCTTTTTGTGACTTCCCCTCTTTGAGCACGTCTGTTCGAATTCCGCCTACGTCATTTGGAATATTGAAGGCGCAATTCGACGCCCACCTTTCGCAGGTTCTTTCTCTCGCCGACGCATGTTCCCCGCGTGTTTTCGGCTTGGCTTCACTTACCCTGGCTTGCGGCTACCCCACCCTTTGCTTATCTCCTGTCAATTTACCCAAACCAGCCCTCTAGGGAAGCAGGCCTCTTCTGCACCCCCCTTTTGGCCGCGAGTCTTTTCCTTTTCCTTTTTTTCGGGTATCCCCACTGGCTCCATTGGACTATCGTTACTGCATTTTTTTGCTGCCCACCCCCCCGTGCAAATTTTTACGCTGTAATGCCTACTCCCCGGGGCCCACTTGGATGTTCGGCTTTCGATTATCCTCCGGGCCCTCCTTTGCGTCGAGCTTTTTCAAGCATCTCAACCTCCTGTCCTTGCTCCGGGACTCCCTTTGATTGGAGCCTCGCGTTAGTTCCCCCCAAGCTTCATGATATGTACCTGATGTTTTTTCCCCAGCACCCGGGACTGAGCTCCCGTTTTGTGTTGAGTTACTCTTTAAAGGGCGTCTTTTCGGGTTTGACAACCAACCTCGCGGCGACTTTTCCGGTTCCCCCTTCTTTTTTTTCTGCCGTTCCCCCCTTGCCAGGCCCCACCGTTAGATGAGCGCCAGATCGGGCCCTTCCCCGGGCCCGCTCGCTAAATACTTTTTCAGCCCCTTCGTCCACAACGTTTTCACTTTTTATGGTTTTTTTAACTACATTGCACTCCCCAATTGCTTTTTTAGCTGTAGTGGCCAACGCTTTGCGTGGACGAACTTGTACAACAACCTTCGGCAGCGGATGGCGCTCGATCTCTTTTCCCACCCCCCCTCTCTTTTTTTCCGTGAACGGCAACTACCGAGCGGGATCATGTTGGTTACTTCGTTCCGTTTAGACTCAGTTTGGTTCTCATGTCTTTCCTCCGAACAACCAAGCGTCACCTTTTTTTTCCCTTTTCCATGATTGCCCTCAGCAAGCGTCGTTTTCCCCGGTGCTTTTCCGTTTATTTCCATTGTGCGAAGTGCGCCACGTCATACCCTACCCTCTTTTTTTCCCGCGCCTTTTGCGTTGTCCACTTTTTGCACGCATTGTTTGCGACCTTTTGTTTTTCTCAGTTTTTTTTCAACCTTGCCAGTTTCGTTTCAGCACCCTTATTTCTCTTTTTTCCATCTTCACTTCTGACCGATGCTAGACTCTTTTTACCGGGGATTGAGGGTCGTTTTTTTTCGTTTTGCGTATTTTAAGCGTCGGCCCTTTCCCCTCCTTTGTTGCTTCTTCCTGCAGCTTTTGTCTTTTTCTGGTCGGGTGAGGGTTACAGCTTCGTCGATCGCCGTGCCGTGCCTCTTTTTTTTCCTTCCGGTTGGATTGTGTATTTCCCCCCGAGGTTGCTCCTTGGACCTGTTTTTCGCATTTTTCTGGCCCCTTTTCTCGTTTTGACCTTTTTTGGTTCCTCCCCTTCTCTTCTTCCCATTCGCCTCCTTTCTACTCTTCTTTTCTCATCTCCGTTCGTTTTTTTTTCCCGATCTTTTTGTCGAGAAGTGCCGTCCTTTTTGCGCGAAACCTTCCTTTCTCACCTTACTTGGCCCTTCGCGTTTTTTCCCCCTTCCAGCTTGCCCAGTTTCGTTTTCCGTTTCCCCCACCTCGCATCCCACATCCGCGGTTTTTTTTCACCTTTCTTACAGTTGCGATCAGTCCTTTTGCCGCGGTTCACCGCTTTTTAAGCCTGGCCGCCTTCTTTTTGCCTTCCCTCTTTGTGCGTTTCCGCGACTTTTTGTCCCGTCTGAGCCTCTAACAATGACGCCGAAGTCCCCCGCCCCCCCCCTGTACCCACGCTTTAGCCGCTCTCCTGCCTATGGCCACCTTTTCCCTCTTGCCCCCTAGCTCCAGGATTTGCCTGTCATACTTCCCTTCCAATTCAGAATAGCTGACCAACCTGTTTCCCCTCCCCTCTTTCCCTTCGTTCCCTGCATTTCTTTTTCTCTTCTCGCCCCATTTCGAATTTCACTTTCCCTTTCCTCCCCCGCTTCCCCCGGCAGCTTGACTTCAATTCCGACGCATTATCTTTTAGACCTTACCAAAGCGCCCCTCGGGCCACTCTGGTTGTTCTCTGGATGAGTTTTTACATTGCTACAGTCTCCGTGATAGCTTTCACCACCTCTTTTCCTAGCTCTGTCTTTAACTTTTGCACTCTCCGCTCGGGGTTTTTGTCCCCCCCCAAGAGCGCGCCGTTATGCCGTATGCTTTGTTAACTCTGGTGCCCTTTTCTTGTACACCCTTTCTTGCCTTTCCCCCGCCCGTCCTCCACTTGCTTGACATGTGTTGAGAAACCATCTTGACCCAAAATTGTCTGAACTTTGCCTTGCGGGTTGTTTCCTTTTTTTTTATTTCCCGTCTTGTATGAAGTTCCGCATCCCCCCCCCGTCTCCCTTCCGGGTTGGGTCTGGCTGGCGCTTTCTTCCGTTTGCCGTGATTGAGAACAATAAACTGTTTCTTTGCGACACTTGGTTTCCCTTTTCGTCCCCTTCCCGCTTTCCCCCCCTGTATTACCAGAACTTACGCTTTCATTCCTTTGCTGGCATCCGAGCATCGGTGACCCTCCTTGACGGTCGTGCTCGGATTTCACTCCATCGCTCCCCCTCTGCCCCCTTAACCTATTTTTTGAGTTCCTTTGCCCTCTCTTTCATTCTTTTTTTTTCCAGAGTTCTACTGCGCCGCCCCTCGGCCCTGGATGCGGCTGGTTCCCGCGACCCTTTTCCTGCTTCCGCGTTTTCTCCGCTTCTCGTTTCTTTCTTTTAATAGCTGTCGTAACCCCTCAGCTACGTTTCTAGCTTTTGGGTTCTTCTTTTTATTCACAGCCGAGGTGGTTCTTTCTTTTCTCTTTCCCCCTTTTGTATCCGTTCCTTTTGATTCTTTCCGTCGCGCCGCAGACTTCAGCGTCGTATATTTTACTAGTCCCAGAGCACTTTTTTTCGGTCGTTGATTCTCATGGATTTTCCTTTCCGAGGTTTGGATTTCCCCCAGGCAACAGTCCCTCCTCAGATGTCCGGTCTTTACCCTACCCTTGTTTTTGCTGCTGTCAAATCGGTGGCAGTCGACGAGGCACTGCCCTTCCTTCTTTTTTTTGAGCTCGAATTTCTTTGCCTTGTTAATTGCCGACGATCCGCGAGTTCTGCCGAGTGCGCCTTGATCAGCTTCCCCTTGATTGTGGGGATTTTATTCGTGTCGTTTTCCTACATAAAATCCCGTGTTTTTTTCCTTTTTTTTTCCTTTAACCTTTTGCGACTCCCTTCCTCCCGCCTTGCTCGCTATTTTCTAGAGGTTAAGACCCCTTTAAGCTCGTTGGCCCCACTTTTTTTTCCCCTCGGCGAGGGCATGATTCCCATGGATCCTTAATCCCGCTTTGATTTTGCTGTAGCCCTTCTACCGTTTTCACCTTCTTTTTGTTCCCCCCCCCCCCGTTGAGAACCTCTCTTTTCCCAGTCCCTTTCTCGTCCCTTTCTATGAACGGAACTATTGCAGGCAAATTTTGTTGACTCAGTTTTAAATTGCGTGTGGCACCGTTTTTTTTTGGGTCCCTCGCGGACGCTCTTCTTTCTGCCCCTATTCCCATGAAATCTTTGAGGCTTCGGTTCCGTATTTGATTCCAGCCCCTCCATTACATGATTCAGACCTCAGTTAGGCGTAGAGGAAGATTTGTTTGATGACCCGGAACAGGTTATCCCATACCGGAACCCCTTTGATTTCTTGTTCCCTTCCTTTCCGTATTCATTGATCAACCTTGTGCCGAAGTCTTCCTTCGCATTTCTTGACGTCACGTCTTGTACTCCCTCTCCTCTTGTGTGAGGCGCTTTTCTTCCCACCCAATCTAGGTAATGTTTCTCTGGTGACCGTGTCCCTGTTCTTACAGGACCTGTCTTTCGTTTTCCTTTTCTCTTCATTCCCCCGTTTTTCCAACCCATGTCCCAGCCCTCCGGTTCGGTGTTGGCCCCATACTGATTGTTCTTTGCCCAGCCCAGCATTTCTTAAGGGTAATTTCGTCGCCCGACAAAACCCTGCCTTTCCCCTTTGACCATGTCCGTTGCAGTAAGTGCTTGGCACCACCTTTCTATTCCCACCTTCTTCGCCTTTTTTTTCGAGTCTTCGGATTTTGACCTTCTCTGTTTGTCTGCACCGCCCCTCGTGTTTGCTTTCTCTTTCTCCCGCAAGACGTGACTCCATTCCAGGTCTCACCGGTTTTCCCCCAATGGTTTTCCCCGGCAATCGTCTCCCGGGCGCTAGTCCTTTCTTTTTGGGCGATCCCTAACCACCACGTTTTGGCTGTCCAGCCCGTTTCCCGAAAGTAAGGACGTTGGTTCCTTTTGCCGTTCCTACTTTTTTTCTGGACCCCTGCTCCCCCCTTAGAATTTTCCTTTTCTTGTCGCCCGGTGTGATCGTTTTTTTTAGCGGTCCTAGGTCCCTGGAATAAAGCCCGGGGACTGCCGCGTCTGTCCCTTCATGCCGTGATGGATGTTTCCCCCCACTTCCATTTAGTTAAACCCCCTTTCGGGTTTTCCACGAGATGAACTTTGGTTTTGTAGTCGGAAACAGATACCAGTAGCCTGTGTCTTGCGTACCGTTTTTTCCCCTTTATTTTTCCCTTTTCCCCCCCTACCTCTTCTACTTTTGAACCCGCTTAGTTCGCGTCTTTCCACCGGCGTTCAGTTTTGCATACCTGATCGCGGTCCATGGCGCGGCTGTGGTATTTCCAAGAACTTTTTTTCCCTTGATTCGGGCAAGCACTTTCGTTGCGATTCCGCCTCATTTTTCTTACCTTTGGATCTTTTCGGGCCCACCTTCTGCTTGCATGGGCCGTGTCCCCGCAATGTGCCTCTCTTTGCCTTATACGGTTTGTGTGACGTCACTTCTTGCTCTGTTCCTCTGCAACTCCCTCCTCGCTTTTTTTAGTTTTGCGTCTGAAATGCGGATCCGGGAGCGTTTCTCTTTGTCTTTTCCTGATTTCCTCCGGTTTTTTTGGACCACTCGTTGGATTTTTCGCTGGGTCGCCTGCGCATAAGTGTCCCAGTTTCGGTCCCGTTTTCCTTTTTTTTTTTCCACCTTTTCACAGATTCTCTCTGTTTTCTCCCCTTGAAAATTGTCTGATCGTTCTGCTCGCATGAGTCTTTTCTTTGCTTTTTCTCCTCTGACAATTGCTTGCCCCGCCCGCTGTCCCATCGTGATTTGGTCAGGTCGAAGGCCCGCTCCCTTTCCGCCCCCCCCCCCCCCAATTTCTGGTGGTGGACCCTTTCCCCCGTCTTTTTCATATTTTATAGGCGTTGTAGAGGGCTTGCGTCTTATACGTCTGCCTGGTAGCTCTTCTTTGTGACAAGGTTTTTTTATCTTCCTTCTTTGGCAGACTTCTCCTAGGCTGCTCTGAGCCCGAATATGTGCGTATCTGACTCTTCCTCCCTTGTTTTTCTTGTTTAGCAGGCGTTTCTGTCTAGATTTTTCCGATTTCCCTCCGTGCCCGTGGTATCTCTCTACTTTTTGAGATTTGAGATAACCCCGTAGTTGCACCTGCGGCCACTGAATTAGCGCCTCTCTCCTCTGTCAAGACACACCACAACTGTTGTATCTGGTCCGATGACCACGCTGGGACAGGCCCCTCCCCCTCTGTTTCTTTTTTTCCTCTTTTTCCCCCGACTCCCTCTGGGATCAAGGCTCTTTCCGTGTCTGCCAGGCACGAGTCCCTTCCTTGCGCTCGCTTACCCGACCTCCCAAGTACGAGTTCCCGTTTTTTTTTCAACAACACTACATTATACCTTTTTTTCTTATCTTTTTTGTTCACCTCCCTCCACGTTCCTTGGTTTTTTTGCATCCTTTCTCCCCTTCCCCTTCAAGGACATTCCAAATTAATCAGGTCGAGAATGAATGATCTACAATTTCCTTCTGTCAAGTGTATTCTCGGTCGTTCGTTTCCTCTTGGTTCTTTGATAATCTTGTAGTTGGATTGGTGTCGAAACAACGATCCCCTTCCCGCTGGTGCCACCCAAAGATTACGACGTAATTTCTGAAACTCAGAACACCCGCGTTTTTTCAAGTTATTGTCCTGGCCTAAGCCCCTCCTTAATATTGCGCTTTAGGGATGTGCAGTTTTAGTTATACCTCTCCCAGTTTTCTCTCTAAGCAATGGAGCCGCTGTTTGCAGTTACAAGTCTTCCCCGACAGGGTGAACTCTTTCCCCCTTCTTTCGAGCCGGTCTCGGCAACGTATTGGGCCGATCCTTTGCCCTGGGGCTCACAATTGTGGCCCCTCTCTTGTCAGTTTTTGCGAATTTCTCACCCTTCCCCCCCCTTTTTGAGTGGGAGAGTCCCTCTACCGTGATGTTCCCCCGTATGTCTGACCTGAGTTTTCCGAGCTACGTCATTGGCATATTCCGATATCTTCTTTCCCCCGCCCCCCAAAGTACTCTACTTTTCCACCGACCCCATAATCTGACCAGCCAGGTAGGAATCGTATCCCCGGTCACCTGGCACGCCGCTTCGTTTCCCATTTCTCCCCCCCGTTATCCTGAACACGATCCCCCCTTGAATAACGTCTAGGCGCAAAGTTTTGTCGAGCACGTTCCCTGTCCCAAGTCTTCAATGCTCCGCCAAATTTCCTTTTAATTTCCCTTTTGACGTAGGTTACCACTAGTTTTGCGTTTCCCCAGATACGTCCGCTCCTGGGAACCTTTTCCTTTTGAATCCCCGGTCAAGACTTACGGTCCATCCTGTTCTCACTGGCGTGACTCCTGATCGCGGTTCCTTACCACTGGCTTTCCTCCTTTGACTCGAAGTCGTAAAGCCTTCTCTTGCGTTCCTTTGGGCATCTGAACCGTTGGCCCCCCCCCCATTTTCCCCTTACCGTAATTTCCAAACCCGGATTCTTGTCCCTCTTTCTGCCCCCCCTCACTTTTTTTGGCTTTTTTTCTTCGTCTAACCCCAGCTTTTTTTTCTCCACTCAACGGAGGCCAGGTGTTGAAAGAAGCGGTCTGTGCATGCCGTCACCCCTCCCCTGTCTTATCCCTCAGTCCTGGTCACCTTCCAGCGCTCACACCTTAGCTCGATTTTGCGCTCCAGTTGAAGGCCCAATCCCTTTTCCCGCCAGTTTTTCCTTTTCCGGGCATCTCGCGTCTTAACCCTTCCCCCGCCCCCCTGCTGATAAATTAAGATTCCTTCCTGAGGTTTCACCCTTCAGAACAAAGTGCCGGATTTGACAACGAACTTTCGTCATCAAGACCACCCTCGGCGGTTGGCCCCTTTCAGGGCTTAATGATTTTCCGAACCTTCATCTGCCAACATACCGCTCGCGGTGAATGCTCTCCCCCTCATCACGACTTTCTTGTAACCTGCCCCGTCTTTTTTATCCCTACAACCGCCCCTTGACCAACGGTCCCCCCCCAACACCCCCTTCAAGCTCGTTTTTTCATCTGCTTAGACTCGCCCTGGCAACCCCCCCCTTTTTGTATCAACGTGTTTTTTGCGGTAACCAAATGTCCCTCTGGATTCCACGTTAGCGGGCTACTGCCGGGCCTGCTCTTTAATGCAAGCGCGCCCTTTGCTTTCCTGGACCTCTGAGTAGGGTCCTTTATCCAATAGGCCTCCCACCTTCATGAACTTGCGAGCAACTTTGCAAGGCCAGGCTCAGCAATTCACGGCACGGCTCCTCTCTTGTATCCTACTCATACACTCCCCCCCCTATGATAAGGACCTCCAATTGTGTTCATTTGCGTATGCTATGCCGATCGATAGTACATTCCCATTCTTCCCCTTTTCCTCACTTCTGCCCTTTCTTACCCTGGTTTATTGCCTCGGCTGCACCAAGACCAGCTTTCCGTGACCTCCCTTTCCTCGACCTGGCTTGTCTCCCACCCCCGAGGTTCTAATTTTAAGATTTACCGTTTTCACCAACTTTTGGAATAATGACGCGCATCATCCTTAAGCTGCCGAAGGTGGTTTTCTCAGCGATACGGCTTCCCTGTAGATCGTTCGCCGGCACCAAAGGGGTCCGCCCCCCAGTAGTTATATATTCGACCAAACCAAGAAAATGGAGGTGAACGGACTCCGACCCACCCCTATCTTTCCTTCCCTTTTTAAAGCCGCCGCAGACCGAAATTAGTCTACTTTCCCGCAGGCGATCATCAATTTTTTTGCCCGATTAATGCCCCGCGGCACTCCTACTTGCGGATTCGTTATCTCAATGCACCGATGGACCCCCGGCTTCGCAAAGTTACCACCCTTTCATTGGCAAGTCCCGGGAATATCCCCCGCGAGTCACACAATCCTTGTTAACCGCTGGCGATGCAGTCATCGGTCCTACAGTTCCGGTTTTCGGACGCTTCAGGTTCCTGGACTTGGCCCAACCCAAATTCGCGGCGAATTCTTTCTGTTTTTTTTTCCAGTTCTTTCCCCCGTTCCTGACAGTTGCCCCAACCCCCCCCTTGAGATTCTTGTCCAGATCCGGCCCCTTTCAAGGTTTCCCTAATTCGCCCCCCAGACCCGTCCTGACAAACGTCTCATTTTTTTGCAGATTTTCCAATACTGTCCCCTGCACCCCCTTTTTCCCCCGTCCGCTTCTGGCCCAACCCCTCCTGTGGAGGAGCCCTTTGAACTTTCACAACAAGATCGTTAGCGGAGCCGCGCCTTCTGCCAACCTCTGGTTTTTTTCCGTGAAGGACCAAATTTCAAGAGCGGGAGTCAGATTTGGGGTCCGGCTTCATTCTCCTGTTTTTTCTCATGTTCTTTAGTAAAGTGAACAACCACGTTCCCCGCGATTTGTAAGGTCAAAGCCTCGTCGTGCGCACAGGCTGCGTTCGACGGCTCGATGAATATCTCTTTTTTTTTTTTTTTTTTTTTTTTTTTATGTCCGCCCCCCTGTAATCCATCAACTCAGTGACGCGCAGTTCCCGTTTCTTGAGTCCAGTTTCCGATTGGGCATAGGTCTGATTTTGAAAAATCGCCTTAACAGTCGAGGGCCTTTCGGTTTTTTCCGATCAGAGATCTTTAGAAGCCCCTGGGTAAAAGCGTTTTTGAGTTTCCTCTTTGCCCCTTCGCTTACGGTCTTAAATGTTCGTCCCTGTTTTTTTGTCGTTCCCCCTGAGTTTAAGCATTTTTTCCACCTTTATGTTAGTTCTTGGTTTGGGGTTCCTCTGTGAAGACCGTGTTTTTGACGGTGCGTCCCTTCTTGTTTGTAAATCGGCGCGGCGGTGGAGGCTCTGTGGGGGAATTACGGGAAACCTGGCATCACCCCGCCACCCATCCACTCCCGCCCCGTCCCGTGCTTACCCGTCTGGCCTTTCGTGGCAGGGTTGGTCGCTCCTTTTTGAGGCCAGTCTCGAAATTTGCCCCTCTCTTTTTCCTCTCATCGGGGGGGGTGGTCTCGCTAGAGTTGGGGAGACGTTCTGCGTAGCAGAAAAAAAAGGACAGGACCTCTCCCCTTGGCCCCGACCAAGTTTAGTCGACAGTTTTCTCCCGTGTGCCCCGCGTGAAACCTGAGCAATAAAAACCCCCCCCTGAGAAGTTGTGCCCCCCCCTGCCGGCGTACGAAGCTTCATCCCCCCTATTCGGTAACCCGCTAACCCCGGGGTCGGCACGCAATGCTTGTCCCCCCGGTTTCGCCGCCTTACTTGTCTTGCGACGCAAAATTAGCCGACTCGCTTTCCCTTTCAACCCCGCTTTGCTTCTAGCCTCTCTTGATAGCTTGCCCTTAAAGCGCGTTTTGCGTCTTTAGCTTTTTTTTGCCCTTTGATCTCCCCCCCCCCCTTTTCAAAAAAATCGCCACCCCTCTGAAAACTTTTTTTCCCCGCCCCGACCTGAGAGGCCTGCATTTTCTGTCATGACGTGGCGTGTCAATTTCAGAATAGCCCCAATGTGACAGCCGCTTCAATGGACTTTTCTTTTTTTTAGATTTCCCCCCCTCGCCCTCCTCTTTGAAAACGCCGTGGTTGTCCGACATTTATCACCAGCCGTAACTCCTTGACCAAACTCCCTCCGATCTTACTTTTTTCCGTTCATATCCCCGCGCGTTGGAATTGCGGAAGGCCCCCACTCATATAGAGTCTGCGCCGCTTCAGAGAGTGTTTTTCAGTCTCCCATCTTTCCTCGCCCTCGCCCTCCACATTTTTCCCCCATTTGCCATGTATTTTCGCTGCAAAATTGAGCAACCTTTTCCCGGGGTCTGCTTATTGTTAGCGAGTGTCCCTTGATTTCCCTTCATCTGGTTCATCTCCGGTTTTTTTGTGCATTGCTTTCTTTTTTTGCCGGCAGGATTGAAAAAGGCACTCTTTCTCCACTTTTTGGTGGCCGCCGTCCTCCTTTGCTCCCTCTCCCTCTGTCGCATTCCCTTGCGGTGCCCAGGGCCTCTCCCCCCCCCGTTTTTTTAAGACCCTAATGAGGGCTTTTTAGCTCGCGGCATATCCCCAGCAGGCGCATATTACACGCTTTTGAGATCTTTTGCGCCCCGTCTCGGTATGCCTTCCGTCCAACGCGACCATTTTTTTCTGATTTTGGTGGACGGCGGATGTCGATCACCATTCAGTCTTCTCCCCGAGTTTTTTTCATACCCTCATTTAGGTTATACTGACCGCTTCGCTTCCCTGTACTCTTGGGTCTCTGCGTTCGAGGTCTGTTTTCTTTTCGCTTACACTGGGTTCTCCCGCTGGGTGGATTCCGTTGCCCTAGAGCCTCCCCCTCCCCCCCTCCTCTTTTCGTATAGCTACCGACTTCACCTCGCATACTTGGCTTTTTCGTGTCCTTCATGATCCTGAACATGTGACGGGCTTCTTCTTTCCCCAGCTTTTCAGAGTCTTTGCTCCAAGACAGTTTTGTCCTTTGAGCCCATTCTTGGTTGTTTGCATCGCGCGGCACTTCCATGGCTTCCCCCATACATTCCCTTTGAACCTTCCCTGTCCTATCGATCAGATCTTCAATCCGCATTGCTCCCGCTTGATAGCTTAATAGGTCTGGGTACGTTTTGTCTCCATCGTCTTCATCATTGCCGTTTTTTTTCTTTTCCATTGGACTTGGCCCTTGCGCCCCCCCTTTGTCCTCGAACCAATTCTCCAGTGATAGTCAGCCGAAGCTTCCCTTCTTACTCGGTTTCGGACACCATTTCTTCCGGAAGAACGATGATTTTTTGTCTAGCCGTAACTGATCAATTCCAGCTCCTTTTGGGGCCCCCCACCCGTTGTCCTCCCCCCCCCCCTATTCTTGACCCGCCGCCTCTGGGTAGACGTACCTGCAGAAGAGAGGAATCTTGCCTTAATGGGTTTGATTATTTGCAGTTTTTACGCGAGGTTTGGCTAAGCTAGCTTAGCGTGCTTCGTCGGATCTTTCGATTTCCCGAATCTTTCTATGCCCTTTTTACCCTTCCTTAATCCCTTTTTTTTCCGATTCGCGGTCGTTACGCGTTCTTGTTTGGGTGGGTATTGATGAAGTGCACGGTTCCGTTCAAATCTCTCAAATTTTGATCCTTTACATAATGACCTCTTCTATTGGTAATTGATCAACTTCTTCTGGCAGTGCTTTTTCGCGCCGGGCGGCCGGTTCCCCTGCTTGTACTCGAGCAGCTTTGATGCTCTTGTCTAAGTCCGGTTCCTTTTAGACTACGGGCTTTTTTTTTTTTTTTGAATCCCTTACAGGGTTCACTGTCCGTTGTCTTGTCGGCATTGCTATAGACTTGCCCCCCCCACCCCTGCAGTCGTTTTCCGGCCCCTCCCCTGGTTAAGACAGTATCCCCTCCGCCACTTAACTACTTTGTCTGAAACTTTCGTCAATAAGCCGTTGTTAGCCATCGTGCAATGATTTTCCAAATGTGTATACACCCTGATTCTCCCGCCTCAGGTTCCCTCTCCTTTAGGACCTCTGTTGATGACCAAGTAGTGTCTTGACAATAGTATTGGTCTCACTCAGGATCGTTTTTTTTTCCGAAAATTCCTTTTCCCTGTCTTTCCGCCTTTTTCGTGTTCACGCGGGCCGGCTCTTCCGTTTGTGCGAAGTCCTCTAAAACAATTTTAGGTCATCCCCCCGGCCATTTCCCTCTTTCTGCAGGTCGCCTGAGAGATGCCCCCTTCCCTCTGCTCGACCCAATTTAGACTGCGGTAGTCTTTCGCCGGTGTTTTGACGGTATATAGGACTTTCTCCTGATTGCCGCCATTGAGCCCCTGCGTCATTTTTTCTGCTGTGATTGCTGGATGCCCTTTTTTCTCTTCTCAACGAGTATGAAGTGGCTGTTTAGAGTACGATAACGTGCGTCGTATTGGCTTTTTCCCGTCAGAGAGCTACCCGCGTTTTTTTTTTTTCCCCCCTCTCTCAGTTTTCCCAGAACTTTAGCTCCACCGCTTAAGTTTCATGAACAGCGCCGCGTAAATTGGGGGAGCTTGGCCTAACTTGAGCCCCCTTTCCTTTCGCCAATTTCCCCCCTTTTCCGCAACGTCTAAGTGCTTTTCCCGTTGGGACGTGACACCATTTAGTCTATTCCCGGTGCACAGCTCGGACCATTGCGATCTGTCCTTTTGCCGTTCTTGAACTCCTGCTGCATTCCTCGGCAGAGCCATCCCGCCTGCGTTTCGGCGTACGCAATTCTGCCCCTGTGCTGGTTCCTTGCGAAGACAGTCTTTTATCCTTTTTGGCTATGGCCCGGCCTCTGTCTTGGGTTTTTCGCCGCCCGAATACTGCCCAAGTGTAGGGTGACCTCGGCGGACCAAGGATGGAGCCCCCCGATTCCCACTGAGATGTTGCCTGAATGAAACTTTTTGGAGATCTTCTTGCATCGCCCTGCTTCGTTCGTCAGCGTGCCTCGAAATTTGCCCATGCAGCAGGCACTCTACAGTTTCTGAGTTTTTTCTTCTCCCCGTTCTCAAGATGTCTTCGAATTTCTTTTGTTTACACCGACTGTGAAACTTCCGAATTTCGCTGGATCCCCTGTAGCGTCTGACCCCCTCGCGATTAGTTCCCGTCCCGACCGAGCTGCTGGGGAAAAGCTTCCCCTCTCTTGGCCTTCGCATGGCCTCTCAGTCCTCTTTGACTAACTCTTTCCCGCTTGCTTTAATCGCCCGCATTTTGTCTTTGGTTGGTCTGTGCGGTCCCGGCGATAGAGCTCTCCTTTGCCTGCAGGTGCTCCGTGTTATTCGCTCTCTTTTAACCCTTTGTTGTTTTTGTTGCGATATACCGGCGGCAACTTCGATTCGGGCCTTTCTCCTATCCACCGTGACACCATGACCCCCCTTTTCTGTCATCATCTTGGGCGCATATCCGGATCCCCCCCTCTTCATGTCTGACTGCCGTCCCCCCCAATATATGATCAGTTGGTCACCACAGGCTTTCCTCTGAAGAAAGGCCCCCTGAGCGGCTCTCCCAGCTCCCTTAAGCCGATACATCGCACTTACGTATTTTCCTTTTTTCAACAACTCCCTTCTACCACTTTCCCCCTCATCCGTCGGCGTATGAAAATTCACCCCCCCCCCGAGATTTCTTGCGGCTGGGGCATAAATTTTGCCTAGTCAATGCCATCCACTTGCCTAGGATCACAATTTCATTTCCACAGTAGAGTTTTCTCTTTCAGTAATGGTGTCTCAAATGGTGGTGCCCAATCCTACATTTCTACTCGGGGAGTCTCCCAAACCAGACAACCTCCTTTTCCCTGGTCCCACCTCTAATTTCATGCTGCTGCAACTCTCCACGAGCTCACCGTGGCTCAGCCTCAGCCGCGGCTCTTTTCGCTGCAGGTTCGTCTCCCTTCGTTCTCCTAATCCCCCTCCCCCCGTTCCCCGAATCCCATACTCCTCAATGTCTCCTCCACGATCTCCGAAGGGTGAAAGGATCATTGGGACAGCCCCTTCAGTCTTTTTCTCCACCTTTTTCTTTGGAAGGGCTCATCAAGTTTTTCTGGATCCAACCTCAGCCTCCATGTCCGCGTTTCAAAACTAAACTGATGGCGAGTCCCTCCGTTTGCCAATTAATCGTCGGTTACCGGTCTTCCTCCGCTGCTCCTTTCTGTTCAAGGTCCAGCCCCGGTCATCTGGTTTCTCCTCCACGGTTCCGTTGGACAGACTTACCTCATGGAGCTCCATGTTCCTTCTTCCCTGGCACGGCGCAGTAGGCCCCCCCCTATTACCCTCTCCCCTACCCACGTCACCCCGTCTCACACGGCCGCCTTGCGGACGTGCTCCTACGGTCATAGGCTGCACGGACATGCCCCTGCCGACCAACTCCCTGTACTGGAGTATTTGAGTCTACCAACGTGTTGAGGCGTTCCTCCCCCCGCTACCTCGACCCTTCCCTTGCAATTGCCGTACCATCGGCTAAATGTCCTTGCACGGTCAATGCTTCTGTTCTTTACTCCCCTTATTTCTGTTTTTCCCGACTTCCTTTGGCGGTGTTCCCGCCCACTGCCTGTGAAGTAAGGCCTTCTGTCGGAGTCCATCTGTGGGCATCCCCGGTTCTCAGCCTTCTAACCGTCCTTCTTTTTTCGTCGATGCCGACCGTAACCGACTTTTTGGTCTTTCTCGTCATCCCCCGGTCTGGATCCGGCACAACCGGGCGGAACGTTTTGGGGGATCTTTGCTAGTCCCCTCTGCGGACCTCCCACCGACAGGTCCTTTATCAATACGGGCAAGGCTAGTCCCAATCTGCTTACTCTTTGCGCCTCTGCGCCCCTTCTAGTTCACCAGCATTCCAGACGGCCTTGCGACCGCTTCGCACTCCCAAAAACACACATGTTTGATTCCCCCAAGCGGACTCGTCTCCAATTGATCAAAGTGCCGGATTTTACCCCCAAACCCTTTCCCCCCCTCCCAATGACCCCAATCTGGTCTTCCATCTTCCTTTCTCGTCTCATGTTTAATGTGGGGCGACCAACCAGCGCCCTTCAGGTCATGTCTTCCTAGAGAGCCTCGTTCCTCCGTATCCGCCTTCCGGCTATACACACAGCATTGCCCAATTTATTCCCCCTAAGATTTTCCTGTTCACTGCTTTCCGAATCGCCGGTCTGCTTCCCACACTCTTGATCCCGTTTGGTTGGCAGCCCAACTGCCCTCGGATTTCCTCACTGTCCTCGTTTCAATATGTCTCGTTCACGGATCCCTTTTTTTCCGCATGAATTCGTGGGGTTTTTCGCGCCTCTGCGCGGTTCTCTACTCACCTCCTCGGCATTGACTTGCTTCCCTTTTTCCCCACGGACCATGAAGGAAAAAAGGAAACCTGTATTCTGCTGTTTGAACCCGAACGCTGAATACAAAAACCCCCCCATCCGCTTCCGTCCTCTCTCACTCCCTGGAGAGGACTGTGCTCTGCTCTTTTGATCCTGGCATTCCAAGTACCGGACTTTCGCCCCGCCTTTTTTAATGAAGGCTCTTCCACCCATTAGTTCATTCCCTCCCGGGTCTTCCGCAGGGACAGTGGATTTTTTCATTTGTTGCAGATCGCCTACGTCACACCATCGGCATCAGATAACATATCCGCACGCGCCTTTCTTTAGGATTTCCTACCCTCCTTCCCCCAGCTGGTCTCCTGGTCAGGATAAAGGCTTTCTTCTCCAACCAATTTATATCGTTTCTCCAAGTTCCCCCTAAAGCGGCGTTTAATCCGTTGACGAGGACCCCACCATCCAGAGCGCGCCCTTTCAGTATCTTCTTTCCCCTGCGCCGATCTGTGGCAGCCCTCCTTCTATCATGAAAAATTTGATTACTTCTTTAGTAAGCATGCTTTTCCGTCTTCTCCCCCTTCCCTTCCCTTTTGACTCCTACCAATTATCTCCCCGTTTTTCATTTCTTTCTGCGCCTCTTTTTCCCTGCCCTCTCTCCGGCCCTTTCATGATATTGCGCTGGCTCGATGCCATCAGCGGAATTGATTTTCGACCTGGTCGACGCTTCAAGTTCTTTACTCCAACCCCCCATTGTCCTCTTGCATATTCATGGTTTTCCATTTCATTCTTCCTGTGGCCTTCCCCATTCCACACGAGTATGCATATCGCAAATCAATCCGTGCCCTGCTCGCTCACGCCCCCCTCAACCCACCTTTCCCCTTGGTATCTTTTTTTCAAACTCCTTACCACAGTGATTGACTTCTCCCTCGTGGTCCAACGTTGGGCCCGCACTATTGAACCAACGATCTGCTCTTAGAGGCCCAGTACTTTTCTTTTTCCCCCAATGTTTGGCTCGTGGCCCGGACACAGGCCTAAGAGAGGGAGTCCTTCTTTTTTTGGCAGGAGTCACTTAGATCTTTTTCATGTATCATTTCAGTCCCCCACGCTCCCCCCCCCGGCGCGTACTCTTCCATCGCAATCTGCTTTCTCCTCTTTTCCCTTTTCTTAAGGCGAAGGCCTCCTCATAAAGCATGAAGTGCCCCCTCTACACTTCAGCATTTGTGCCGATTTTTTGCATCAGGTCGGTTCAGTGGCAAAGCTGAAAGTCTTTTCTGTTTTGGTGTTGCCCTATTTTAAAGCGAGATCTTCTAAAAGCGGGTGTTTTCCATTTTTTCCATTCTGTTCGGTGCAGTCCTTTTTGCGTTCGCGCACTTTTTCCCTCTTCGTTAAGCATATTCCCTCTTCTTTCTTTTTGTTAGACTTTCCCTCTTAGTAGATTCGAAGCTTGAGCCTTCTGTCCCTCCCCTTGACGGATTTGTTCGAGTTTGACGGCGGCACTACCCCCTGTCCGCATTTTCTCTGCCAAGTTTTCCCCTTCCTTTTTGGTAGACAATCTTACCGGCATTCGCTCCCGCAGATTCTTTTCCTCTCCCACGGTTTGATTCTTCCTCTTTTTTGAAATTTCCCTAGTATCCTGACCACCCCATTCCCGATCCCCTCTTGCCTAAATTCTCATGTTTCCGTTCGTCCCATCAACCCCACTTTCCTCCGTCTTCCCCCCCGTCACTCTTCCGGAAGACGATCTTTTTCACAGACCTATTTAAGGAATTCATCAGCCCCCTTCCTTGACGAGTTGCGCCCCCCGGAGAGGGGGGTGTTTACGTTTTCCGCTCTAATCTCAAACTTTCCTCCTCGACCATCTCCTAGTCCTTCAAATCACCTTTTGGTAATCTTTTCTCTCTTGAAATTGCACACGTAACTTACGGGAACTTTCCCTTTTCAGCTACGTTTCCTGATCAGACTTCTTTCCCACCACTTCGTACTCCCAAATCCTCCCGCTGCGCGTTTCCCTTTTTCTTCCTTTTAATTTTTTTTTTTTTTTTTTCCCACACTTTTTTTCCTCGACCCCTGCAAGCAACGCTTCTCACATGTACCCCCCCGACGAGTAGTTACAAATCGCTCTTTTTGGAACGTGGTGTCTTCTGGCTCTCGAACCACAAAACCTTCTCCTTCCGTCACTCCCTTCCCCCCCCCCCCAATATGCCTCCTTCTTAGGTAAACTTTTTTCCCCTTTTCCAATACAACTCTTGGTTGGAAGGGCATTCCCCAGATCGATCGCCCTCCCTCTATTTTCTTTTTCACAATTAGGCGCCGACCCTCCTTTTTTTTGCTAGTCCCTCTTTCAAGAATGTGCCATTGACCCGTAGTTGAGCACCCCCTTCTCAAAAAATTGATTAACTTGTTTCCTTCTTTTCTGAGCCTCCCTTTCGAGAGCATTTATTCTTTTTTTTGAATTTTCCCGATCCGTGTTGGCCCTGGGCCTTCCTAGTCCTTCCCTGTCAAGTCTTGACAAACCCATTGACTCGTCGTTGCCCTTTTCCTCCTTTAATCAGGCCTGCAGCCCCTTCCACTTTAGCATTTTTCCTCTGGAGCGCCTCCATCGTTGACTTAAATAGATTAAGGCTTTTTTTTCCTGCGGAATATTAAAATCAGTGAAAGCCTTCACTTTTACTCGGTTGAGCCTTTTTTCCTAGTTTTTCGTTTTAAGAGTGTATAATCATTTCCACAGTAATCTCCGATGTGCCTGACTCTTAAACTTACAGCTTAAACCCTTCATGATGTCCTCGGTACAGATGGTCCGAATTCGGCCAGGCAATAAGCTTTTTCTGAAATCCGCTTTCTCTCCTACGATGGGTCTTCCCTTATTCCGGGGCTTTTTTTTTTCTTCGCGAATCTCTTGGTGTGTAGCCCTCCAGACTTTCTTTTCTGGCCTCTCCTCTTTTTCCCTGCTGCTAAAGCTTCTACCATGCGTTCTTTCTGTCGCTTAGCTCCTTCCTTTATTTTTAGACATTGGTGACTTCTCTGCATTATTCAACAGCGTGCTTCTTTTCCTTTTTGGTGGCCATACCCCCTTTATGTCAGTATCTTGACATCTTGTTTCCTTTCTCCATTTCCAATGGTTCGGCGCCCCACTAATTTGCCTCCCAATTTTCACTGTCTCCTCCCGATCACCTCCGCTCTGTCTCCCCCTCTTTATTAGCTGTACTTCGGATTTTGGGTTTCGTACTTTTGTGACCATTCCTTATACCTTTTCCTTCTTTTTCCCCAATGGGTCCTTGTTCCCCCTGGATTGCCGCGCAAAATGCGTGCTCTCGCTGATAGGCACCCTGGGCAGCAGCGTTCCCCCCACTGTAAAAACTCCCGGAGCCTTCCTCCGGCACCATGGATCCCACCGCATACAGATAATGATTACCTCCCTGCTTTCTGGCGCCCCCCAACACACGTTGGAGCCAGCTCTTTTTCCTCAGAGGTTTCTCCTATAGACCCTTGACTTCTTTTCCGGCACCTTTTATTGCAGTGGTCCCACTTTTTTCTTCTCCTTTTCGCCCGATAGTCCCTGCGCGTCGACTCTGGCCTCGCCGCCCGCTGAGCGTCGTGGATTGACTGGTGTCTCCAGTCCGACGCCTGGCGCGACTGAGCGGCGGGCTCTTTGTTTGCTGGGAACGGTCTGGTCCCACATCCGGCACCTTTGCTCCCTTTAGAACCCTCCGCTGCTTCTTTCCCAACCTGTTGGCGTTGCCAAGGAGGTTTCCGCGTCAGTGCGTCGGGCGGTCCCTGGCTTGTCCTCTCCCCTCTGTTACGTTCTCTCCCAGATCTTTCCAATTGGCCTCGCGTTTCCTTGCATGGTCCCCGTTTATCCCGGTTTTTTCGTGGCCGCCGATCTTCCCTTCTCCGTGACCACCCCCCCCTGGGCGGTCCTTCACGGAATCCCGATTTGAGAAGAGTACCAGCGCCCTTTTCCCTTTCCCCTTCATTCACTTTTCCCTCAAATACTTTTATTGCCCATGACGTGGCATTGAATGGCCCCTATGACACTTCTTTCTCCCTCCTAGCTTCGATCCTTCCTTCCATTCAGCAGTGCAGTTCTTTCCTCGTGTCGGACACTCGGAGTTAGTTCTTGCACTCCTTGCTTCCCCCCCTGGTAGAATTGCCTTTTTTCCCCCGTGGCTAAGTTGTCAACAAGGGCAAGGCGATTTCTCCGCCTCCTCCGCACCCCTTTTGGTATGACTCCCACGTAGCAAATTCCGACTTTTTACCCTTTTCCCTCCTTGCAGGCTATTGAAAGATAACACTCTCCGACAACATTCGCAGCTGCTTTTTTTCTTTAGCCTTGAGTTTTTTTTTCGCTGGTTTCTCTTTGCCTGGCCTATCGTCATTCGTGAAATTTGGTCATGCGACTTTTTCCCTTCCTGATTTTTTTCATCTTGGGCGGTCTTTGTCAACGTCATGCAGGGGCTGGCCCTTACCCTTAGCTCTCTTTTTTTGCCCCTTCAAAGGCTTATCTTCTTTCTATACTGCGTCACCGAACTATACTTTAAAAGCACTGTAGCTGCTTCTCATCGCCCCCCCGCCTCCGGTTTTCCGATGCCTCCTCTTACTGCGTCTTTTTATGTCAAGAAATTGATTATCCTGCCATGATAGCGTCGCACGACACTTCGTTTCGTGATCCACTGCCCCCTTTTTTATATCGGTTCAAAACTTTCTTCCCGTATCTGGTGTTTTTTTTGCACAATGCTCCTTTCCTCAGATTGTCTGTGAATGGTATTCGGTAATTGCTTTGACCTCCTCCTTCTCTCCAGCGCTTTTTCTTCTTCTTTCAATTGCGAAGAGAACCCTTTTTTTTTGCTAGACGGTTGTTTCTTTGCCCTAGGTCAAGGGTAGTCCTGGTTGGTACAGAGTGACAGTTGCGTCAACCGTCTTCTTACCCAGGGTATTTTTCTTTCTTCAACCCCTGGTGGAGCCAGGATCCCCCGATCTTTTTCCCTCCTTTGTACTGATGACCCTTTTTCTCATATCTGGCTTCGACTGAGGTCGTCTGTCCTTGCCGCCTGGGCTCACTTGTCTTTCCCCCCCCTCTCTTCCAGCGTGACTTCCTTAGTTTTCTTTCCCAGACTTACCGGTTTCTCGAATTCCTGTTGTTCACACCGTCTGGAAATCTTCATTTGATGTATCGGTTCCTGCGCGTCCTCCCCCTCTCTTGCTTTCCCAGTCCCATTTACCGGGCTTTGCTGGTGACCAGTTTTTCCCTCTCTTTTTTGGATTACTTCGCCCTGAGCGTCCCCTGATCCTTCCAGTATTTTGAGTTGACCGGACCTCCTCCCTTTTTTTCCCCCACGTTTTGTTGTCCCCCGGTGAGAAGGCAGTTCGAGGCGCGTCTTGCTCCTTTGCTCCGG
>Ga0179593_1356604_pt1 | contig 36029 bp, 36 predicted proteins | sample CZODoug2_1_08_16_FD_185931 | JGI IMG/M metagenome (GOLD analysis project Ga0179593, IMG submission 185931) | Vadose zone soil fungal communities from Angelo Coast Range Reserve, California, USA - CZODoug2_1_08_16fungal (PacBio error correction) | ecosystem: Environmental > Terrestrial > Soil >... | reverse complement strand
CTCTTTTTTTTGTTCACTATCTCAGATGTCCTATGAGGCTCCATTTCCCCCCGTCCCCCTAGAGATTTTAAGAACTAGGGAACAAAATTCTTGGCACAATATCAAATGCACTGAGGGAAGAGCCAAGTTTTTTTTCGAGTATGTTCCCTTCCTTCACCCTCTCTCCCCTCTGGGTTTTTGTTTATCCCATTCTCTTGTCAATGTCTGTCCCCTCCCCATGAGCCTTCGTCAATGATGTGGTCCTACCCATTCAATTTCCCCGTTTGGAAGTGGGTGTCTTTTGTTGTCATTTATTCTTTTTCCCCAGAGGACCCTGCTCATTTTGGCACGCGGACCTTCCACTCATCCCCCCCCCTTTGTCATACATTTTTTTTATCCCCCATGCCCCTTCCAATTTTTTCACTTCCTTGGACAATCCGACCTCACTATGATATCTGGAATGATTTCGGAGTTTGTCTCCTTTCTTTCAATCCCGTCCCATCCGTTCCCGTACACCCTCACTATCCCACTAAGTTGTGTCCCCAAACTGTAAAATAGTCAAAAGTCGAATCTTGTCTTACCGAACCGAGTTTTTCCCCCCCAAATGAGATATGATGCCCCCCCCCCCCTGATCTAGGTGGTACCTTGTCTTCTTTCTTTTTTTTTCGTTTATTTTTGTCTCAATCCTCCAAATCCGCGAACCCCTGTAACCTTAGTGCCGCCCCGGCCGTTCCTGTACTCCTATTTTTGTCTACACCTACGTCCCCCCCCCCCCCCCCCCATTCTTCCTTATTTTTACTTCCTCTTTTGTTTTTTTTGAGTCTAAATGCACAATCTCTTGGGTACAGGGGAACGGACATTTTGAAGACAATAAGAGTACTTGGGCGTGCGAGATCTTGGGCCCTTATGTCCCCCTTCCACTACAAAGAAATACGACTCCCCCCTTTAGCCGAACTCAACCCTCTCCCCCCCCCTCTTTAAACCCCCTTGTTGTTCCCTAATCCTTTTCTTACTCTCTTGGCAAGATTTTGCCTTGTTTCTTCCTAGCACGAGTTAGCTGTGGATAGGGTTACGCCTGACCCCTGAGGGAAATTCTGTGTGACTACTAAAGCTCACTCCCCCAGACCTTTCCTCAAAACTACCTGCTCCCATCCAGTCCTTGTAATTATTCCACTGAAAGTCCCTACACAACGTTTTATGTACCTTGTCTACGTATTCATGAGGGTCGGGTCAGGAAGATTCACTCCAGTGCCTTTTTGAACCCCTCTGTCTCAGCCCCCCAGCCCGGCAAAAACATTTCTGGGACCTCATACGATTGCCCCCATTCGATCTACAGGTAATATTGAACCCCTCACCCCCCCCAAAATGTCTCTATTGACCCAATCCTTTCCACTTTACAAATTTCCCCAACTGAGCATTTCTTCTTTGTTTTGTTATACTATTTTCCCTTGTTCTCCCTTTGCTTGTCTTAGTACGTGTGGACCTTTTCTTCCCCGATGATCATTCACAGAGATCCCCAAAGAAACATCGAAGTTTTCCGTCCTGGATAGGGAAGTCTAGGCCGACCCCCTACCCCTGTTTCTCATTCTCCCCCCTTTTCCCGTGCCTTGACCTGGTTCTTCGCCTTCTTGTGTGCATTGACAGTTATCCTTTTCACATCGGCTGCTTCTTGCCCTGGGTGTCGTCCTAGATATCCTTCTCCCCTAATATTGTGTATATTCCATTACTTAGTATTACCTGATTTTCTTTCTCATTTCCCCCCTGGTCGTCTCCATCCCCCTTCTCTTCTCTCTCTGTGGCACCCGGTTCTCCAGACATCTGCGCAACTACGCCAAACAAAGAGCTGCTTATCAACGTGACTTGATTTTCTTGATCAGAATCCTTAAAACCCCCAATGAGTCTTGCTTACCCGAATCCCCCTTCACTCTTCTGATAGTCAGACAATGATTGTATAATGTTTCCCACTTTCTCTCCCGCCCCTCTCTTCCCCAGAATTCGGCTTAAGCCAGTCTCGCCAGATGTCCTCTCCCCCTCCCCTTGCCAATTTAGATTTCAGCTTCATGCTGGTTGGCGGATTCGCAAACCTTTCTCCTCTTTGACTTTTTTTACTTTAAATAACCCCCCTCCCTCCCCCCTTTAACATTAACCCCGAAGGTCATTTGGGGGTAGTTTTGGATCTCACCAGAATATTATCTCCTTGTGGACTTTATGTGTGACCTCTTGGTTCAGCTTATTCATATTTTTTTACAAATTTGGAGTTAGAGAAATTCACGTTCCTTTGTCCTTTACTTTTCCCCCCCCCCCTTTGTTGGTCATAACGACACCCCCCAGTGAAGGCCTTATTAAGGTGCCAGACGCCCCTTGGTTACCCCTCAGCTTGTCAATCACGACCGATCTTCAAGCGGCTTCATGTCAGAGTATTAATAGAAGGTGGTGTGTCTGCCGACCTTCCGGTTGTAGGGGCAGCTAGTGGCTGGTCCCGGTTTCAAAAGAGAGGCTCTTCTTTGCTTTTCCTCCCAGTAACTCTTGCATTCCATCTGGTTGGCTTTAGGCGGCGCGATTCGCCTCCTTCGCCCCGCTCCCTGCACCGTCGGTGTGTCAACGTTTTTTACACCGAGCTTTCATTGCCCGTATTTTCCACGTATACTTCGGACCTCTTCGGCCCTTCCCCGGCCCGATTCCCAAGCGCGGCATGATATCGTGATTTAAGTAGGTGCCGCTCCTGTCACGGCTCCCCCCCACAAGAAGATTTTTGTTTCGCTTAGCCCCCCAAATTGGCCTTCACGCCCTTTACCAGTCCCTGTTGAGGAGCAGGATTGGATGTGCTTTTCGGCTGCCCCTTCGCCTGTTAGGTTTTGCGCGCGTGCGTCCTCTTTTTTTTTTTCGGACTCTGACGGCCCGTCGTTCAGAGCACGTTCTGGTCCTCGATTATTTTAAGCGACCTCACGCTCCTGACTGCTCTGCCGCTAGGTCTGCCCCCCCCCTCTCGCCCCACTACTTTAACCGGCGCCCGCCCACGCAAAGACCCCACTTGGCGATTACAGTTCACTTCGGCCATGTACCCACCACCCCTAAGTAAGGCTCAAATTCGCCCCCAGCGCGGACTACTGAAGGGTTGAGAGTTCCCCCCCCCCGTTCGCCCGCCCCTTTGCCCTCCTCCACTTTACCCAGATATTTTCTCTCCCTCATGATTTCTTTTTTCCTGATCTGCGGGACCGCGGCGGCCGATGGTTGATAGGCTTCCGTTGTTTTAGTTTCATTTGTTCCGTTATCTGTGGTGCTCTGGACTTGCGTGTCCTGCCCTTTGACGTGGAAAATGTACTTCTCTTTCTATGCTTTCCTTATAGGAAGTCGCCTTGAGGGGTCCCCTTCCCAGGCTACCAAGAATGATGTTATTCCTCCTGATTCTTTTGTCCCGCCTCCCGCACACTCCAAGCCCATTGCCTACAACAAGGTGAGTCCAGTCATATTTCCCACCATCCGCTGTACTCTTCCGGCCCTTTTCCTGCACCTCCCCCAGCCCCCCCCCCCTTCACCCATGCTTCCCCAGCCCCACAGGCGCGAGCGACCCTCGACATGTAGTCGCCCGCGAGAATAAATTACGCGCATCAGGCCCTACGGACGTCCCGGTTGTCCCTCTGTGGACACAATGGGAATCTTTTTGTCTCGGCCGGTGCCTTGACGAACTCCGACGGAGTCCTGGAGAAAGAGAAACAACCTTTTTAGCTCATGACGCACCCTTCCCTGCTGGCCAAGTACGCGAGGCCCCCCTATTCGTTTTCCTGATGTGCGGAAGCCTTTGGGTGCCGCAGATAACCGGGGGCTACCGATCAAACCCTGCAGGGCTCATTTCCTCTCCTGGAGTGGATCAGTCCCCCCTTCCTGTGAACTTATTTCCTTTTTTTCCGCCGGTCCTGAGTTTCCTTACTTCCATACGCCGCGTAAAGTACGAAGAGAACAGTTGCGTGACTTGTTCATTTATCCCGCCACCCCCTCTCTTCCCCCAAATGGACCATACTGCCCGTCTTTGTATCTGCCTTCCCGGCCGGTTATCCGGGCCGCCCTTACCCCCGCCTTGATGGAGAAGACAATTAGGGCATCCCGGCCCTCCCTTCACCCCGGACTGACGCGCACTATCTTTCCCTTTTTTTTTTGTTGTGAGCTCTTCCGCCAAGGTACTTTGGGTGTTGGCCATGCCCGCCATGTCGGATGTCCCTTTCTGATGGGGCCCGTGGAGACACCCTGCGGCCTCTCCCCGACGATCCCTGTGCAACCTTGGGGAAATGGATGCTTTGGATGAGGGTTTGTGCTTGGAAAAGTAGTTCCGACTGTCCCCCCCCCCCCCCGCAGCAGGATGGACCCCGTTAGTAGTCGGACCACCAGCATCCCCCTGTCCACACACGAAGGAGGATGCGTATTATCTTTTTTTTTTTTTTAATGGCTTTTCATCCTTGACCCGTTGACCTTCTTGCTAGTTGATGATGACGTAACTGTGGTTCGATCGTAATCCGTCACCGACACGGTGTTTTTCCTCCCGTGTGAAACTGTCGCCGGCCCGGTCGTCCTCCTTTTCAGACCTCTGTCCTTCGGTCATGAGCCCTATTTTTGCGGCCTTTTTGCCCCTTGTTTCTCCGTGCGGCTTTACCCTTCTAGTATTGTTCTATGAACTGAATGTCAGTCCATTTTTCGGCACTTCCATCTCCCTTTCCCGTCCCCACGGATGTGGGGATGTTGCTCCTACAGATCCCCTGTTCTTCCCCTCCTGTCTGACCAACGTGAGCGAGCGGAGGGTACGAATCCTTTCCTGGTTGGATTCCTTGGTTAACCCAGAAGGGTGAAGTAACCTATGGTTGAGCTTGATAGTGGGCCTCTACCCTCGGTGTCCCACGCAGACACTCGTCTTCTTGGTGCGCGCTCACCCTCCAGAATCCCTTCCGCGCTCGCTGCATAAGGCCCTTGAAGTTTCCCGGCTCGATTTTTTTTTCCCCTTGCCTCTCTAAGCCATTTACGCTGGTCCCCTCGCGCGAATTAGTTTGGTCAGCCGTAAAAGCAAGCTTTAATAAGCCAGCGGCTCCCGCCCGGCCCCCGCTCTCAGTCCCCCTCTATCAGCACTATCCGCGACGAGCCACTCAGAGCACAGCTGTCCCTGCCTGATTCCCCCCACTGATCCCCCTGATGGCGTCCTCTTCATGCTCCATGTGCTTCCTGGCACCATGACTGTTGCCACATTCAACCCCGACCCGTCACCCCCCCCCCTCACCCCTCTCTGGATGGACCTTTTTCGGCTTCTTCAACAGTCACGATATTCCTCCGGTGATGTTCACACCGCAGAGTACCAGGCACCCGTCCCAATTTTCATGGCGTTCGGTGAATTTCCTCTGCAGTTTTCCTAAGAATCCTGCTCCCGAGAGCCTCAAAGAAGCCCCCCGATTGTCCCCTTTCGAAGTTTCGCCATTCTTAAACCTTTTCGCCGCTTCCGAGTTCAGGTAGTACTCCCCAAGACATGATTTGCCCCCCGCTCTCCTAACTCCCTTGATCCCGGCACGCCCTTCGGCCCTACCCTTCCGGCGACAGGGGTGTCCGTGAAGTGTGGCTTTGCTGGCTGCTCCCCTCGCGGACTTTGTTGTCCGCAAGATGCGCCCTGGCATGAGTTGGGATCCTTGACTCCCTCCCTCGCTCCTCTCCCACATTGTTTCCCTTTTCTTTTGGTGGTGTGATCTTGGCTTTTACGTTCCCATTCCCCCAAAAGCATCTCTTCTGACTAGAACTACAGCGCTTTCTTTGTCTCCGTTCCACCCATTTCCCGACCACTAGCGGCGCCTGTTCTGACCCCCCCCTTGACGCCGCCTACCATACTTTGCCCAGCCGACGGCTGGAATCCTCTTTCCGATGACAAGACCTCTCTCAGCGTGCATGTACCCCTTTCCCCGACTTCCTACAAAAAAGAGATGGTCACCCCCCGGCTCACTTCAAAATGGTCCCTTTAGATTTCCTTCCCGTCCCCTTTACTTGCGATTGATGCCCATCGTTATTTTGTGCTTAAATCTGGTAGGGTTATTCCCACCCCTACTTTAATTCCCCGTTTTTTTTTTTCCGTTTGAACAACCCGGTTCCCCGCAACATTTCCAAGTTCTTCCCCTTTCCTCTCCCCCCCAATACTAGACCATCGCATCATCCCATTCCCAAAAATAGAGCAAGAAACCAGAGCCCTTTCGTGCAAATGATTTTTTTCCCCTTTTTCAGGACATTTGTCTTCTCTCTTTCTTTGATGTGGACCCCGTTGTTCGGTGTTCTTTGGCTAGGGGTAGTTCATGAGAGGTCAGGGCGGAATCTCCCACCCCGTTGAGCATGATCTTCTTCCTGTTTTCCTTCCCCCCCCCTAGTTTTCTCTTACTTACCCCCTGGATTAGTCTATGCCAGCTATTGTCCCCAGAGTATGTACTCGGTACGTGAATTCTAGAGTGGTACCCCCCAAGCGTGGTTTCTACAAAATTTATTGCTGTCGGTGGCATTCAGAATCATTTTGTTTTTTACCCCTTATCTTGGTGTACCAAATTCCAATATTACTATTTCTTTCCCTGCTCTTTTTCTGCCCCCTGGAGATTGCGTCCTGCTTGGGGATAGACATGAAACACGTGGTTCCCCCTTTTATCTTTTTCACGGTATCTTTTACGCCATATCCCCGTCGTCGTTTTCAGTGTGAATCCTGTTTTGGTAGCATCAAACCTTCCCGGCAGCCGATGGGTTGAGTCCCTTCCCTGGATTTTTTCTTCCTTTTCTCTGCCCCCTTCCTTCTTGGTCATGGACGCTGGTCTAGGCTACATTGATAAGTCGTGGCTGAATACTCTCTTTTCTCCATCTGATTCGTGCTGTTCTCTTTTTTTGTTTTTTTCCAATTTCTCCCCTTGCCGCCTTCCCCCCCACCATTCCTCTTCCCCAGACTAATCTAGGTACTCCATCTTGGTCCTTGAACGTCTCTTTCAGCCAGTGTCTTCGAAAAGGTGTAGAGGAGGGTCCTTTTCCTTGGGTCCTATCTCCCACTGGTTTTTTTGTTCCTTTGTTATCACATTGCATTTCTCCTAGCCCTAACATTAGTTAAATGTCCTTTCCTCATGTTTGGAAGTGGCCGGGCTGTTGGTTTTTTCTGTGACGAACATGTGGTTCCCTAGGAAAGGATTAATTGGGACAGCCTGCCCTTACTCCTCCCCCGTGATTCCTACCTTTTCACCCTCAATGTTATCTTCTTGTTGACTGGCAAATTCAATTGATTTCTGATTAGGGGGAGAACCGGGAGTGGAGGCCATGTCATCGCATGAGCTTCCTTAGGGGGTTTTTTTCCTTACATCAACATTTTAAATTGTTACACTTCCCCCCCCTTTCAACCTCGTCCCCTTTTGTCAAACCCTGCAATAGTTGCCAGTCGAGATTATTATATGCTACCACCTTTTTGTCCCCCACAGGGCCTTCTCCCACCAAATTCATTTTTTTCACTTTCTGAGTGTTCTCTTATTGTCTTTTGTTTATTGTTGTATCACATTCCCCCAGCTACCCGCGATGAACAACGTCCCCCCACTCTGAAACTGGATTGCCTTGACTCACTATTTCTTTTTCCCTTTCTTTCCCTTCCCCTTCTTTTATCTTTTCTCCTTATGTGGTTTTTTCTCTATCATCTGGCGTCATGAGTTCGCAAAAGTTGTGAGGTTCCCAGGGACCCCCTGGCAGGCCCCCCGAGTCTTAAGTTTTTTCGAGCGATTGACAACACTCCCATAACAGTTCTGACCAATTCTAATCCCTGGTTCACCCCAGACAATCTTGTTTTTGGCATATATTTCAGTGTTCAGGGATCCCCCCCACTCCCTTGTAGCTATACTCTCGGATTTTGCCCCGGATCCTCGGTTCGGCTTGAGTAGTGATTTGTTACGGGATGTAAACTGCCCTTTTTGACCTGACTCCCTTTCTTTTTCCAATTCGATCCTTGACAGAACATACACCTCCCCCTCCTCACTATAATAATTTGAGGATTCAAAAGGGGGTACCCAAAAAAGTACCTTCACCCACCAGTGGATTACCTTTTACCCAATTTCTTCTAGGGATGCTTTTCTCCCCCTCCCCCTTCTTCCTTTTTGCCACCTTTTTTTCATGTTTTCTTATTAAATTAACAACAAGACCCCCAGCGATTAATGACTTTTTAAGTCCCTTTCTTTGCCTCCTTTCCCTTTCTTACAGTGACCTCTTCCCCTCCACCACTCCCACACCATTGGGAGATAAGGACAAGTCCAGTCCCCCCCTATCATGAAAACAGTGGGATCCCAGTGGCTCGTCAAGTTTTTCCCCCCGTGCTCCTTTACTTCTTCGGAAATCCATCCCTCTTTTCCCAGTTGGATTTTTCCTTCCCTTTGGACCACCAAATTCTCACCGAAGTTCAGTCCTTGTTGTCGTGGAAAAAGGTCTGCGGTCATTCCATGTCGCCACTTTCCCTCCCCATCGTTTCTTTGCCCTCCTCTAACGTTTCGTGTCCTCTTCTCGACCCTCTTTCGGGATTGAGTACTCATCACATCGTGTCCTTTGAGTTGTTGCTCGACCATTCAAATTGAACACTTCTGTGGTGACCAGGGCGCTCCTATCCCAGCTCCCCAAATTCATACGTGACCGGTCTGTCCTATGTCTCCTTCTCAGTCCCTCGCAAATACCTTACAACAAGAGCTGCTACCTTCTTTCCATGTAGTGAATGGAGAACCCTACTAGAAAGTGACCCTACCACCCCCTTTGATCGGCCCCCCCCCCTCACACTCCTTCTTTAGACACTGTGCCCAGTAAGGCCCTGGTGGTCTTTATCTGTCAAATTCGCTACATAGTCAACCAGACATTAGGCTCCCAGCCCAGCTGTCCTATCCAGATGTGTCGCACCCCCCTAACCGCCTACAGAATCTTTCCTCCCCGGTTTCGCCCTCTTCTCCCCCCTGCCCTCAGACATGTCACACTCCACTCCCCCCGAGGAAAACCGACCTAATTCTCCCACCTCTTTCCCTACATCATTTCTCTTGCGACCCTGCCCCCCCATGACCAATCATTTTTTAAGACTTCCTCCTTTTGAGATTTTTTTCCCCCCTGTGATTCCGCGATGGTTCTAGTTATGAGAGAAAGGTATCGTTTGCATGCTAACTCCAACAGTGGAGGACCCCAAGGACAATTGTCCTGTGCCTCTTTTTTTTTTTTTTGTGTGTTAATCCTCATCTGTTCCCAACTATTGGCATGGCCCTTTCCCGAGAATTACTGTCGACTTCGCGAGCCCAAGGTTGAGCCTGTCTGCCGTGGTTGGTCTAGTTTGAGCGGGTCCTCAAAGTCCTTGCTGGTCAATGTTTTATTTCTCTCCCAGCTTGATTGTGAGTTCATGCCCGGCCAATACAGGTTTCTGGAGGGTACAGGGGGATTAGGCGGCGTTCTCCTCCCAGGCTCCCTTAGATTTTTCTCCAGTTGATTCCCTTCAGGGTGTCACCGTGGCTTCAAGCCCCTTATGCCGTTTTACACTCATTCCAGGCTGTCTCTTTCCCCTGGTTCCGGCCTTAAAAACCCTCACTTTTTTTCTCCTTAGCTTACTAGGTGCCGAGGCCCCAGCTCAAATGACGTGTCCCTTCCGTAGCACCCCTCCCTTTTAGCCCCTTTTGTGTACTCCCTGCACTCCCTTCTCTGCCGCGGAGGACCCAGTCGCGTTTTATTGCCATGTATGGTCTTGCGGCGCGCCGCTTGTTTCTCTCGTTCTTGGTGCGGAGTTTCTGGCACTTTCCGTCGGGCCAGGCGTAAGGACCCCAGTCTACCGCAGTCTCCCCTGCGCTTCCCCCGCTCCTTGGATGAACAACATGATTTGGGACCCTCTTCATGTAGCTCCGTCCGTGACATATTTGTCACCAAATCTAGATAGGAGGATTTTTTCCGCCGTCCCGCCCCCCATCTTCAGTTATCCTCTATTGACTTTTCGGATACTTTCTTCTTTGCCGCCGAACCCTAGGAAGGCATGAGGATACCTTAGCAGACGCCTCTAAGGTGAAAGGCCGTGACCGCTTCCTGTCCCTGAGATTTCATTTCTGTCGTCTTTTTTAGTTTGAAGAATTGACATGGATTTAATCGTGTAGCTGATCGCCTGGCCGGGTGATTCTTGCGAGTAGGAAAACGAGCCCTGCCGGGGAAGGACTTCCCCAGTAGGCGTTAAGAAGTTTTTGAGTAAACGAAGACCCCTAATCGGGAAAAGTTTTTACTCGCTCTCTTTATGCTCCCGTCGCGCTACCACAAACGTTTTTTTCGCGGTTCACTTCCCGATCGGCGACCCAAGCGGTTGTCATTGTAGCGATTTTTTTCACGATTTCTCCACGTTAAGTCCTTTCGATGCGCTCACCCTCTCACGTGCGCCCTGCTTCATACATCCGCGCGATCTCAATCCCCAACCTCCGGAACCCGTCATGAAGTAGTTGGACTTTACCTGTCCGCTCATTGTGGCTTAGCTGATCCTGGAAAAGTTCGTCACATGCCCATCCTCACACGCGCAGTTTTGACCAGCCGACCTTTTTTATATCAATAATGCCACTAGGGGATTGAGGCCTTTCCGTACTGCCCTACCGGTCGATAGTGGCCTTCTCTAAGCCACCCCCCGGCGAATAAGCGACGATCCCTTGACATGGATGATGCACATCTTGACTTAGTATCATGCGGCTCCTTAGTGACCCCCTTCGAAGAAGTTTCCGGGGTGACCTAAGTCTACGAATACCTTTTGCCCCCTCCCAAGGAAGGCCGATCCCACTTCATCTCCCTTTCATTTATCCGCACCCCGCCGATCCACACAGAAATGTTTTGAACATAATTGATCGGATTCCCTTCCGTGCCTTTCTTCTACGGAGCCAGCAGATCGGGACACTGCGGGGCCGTACCTTCTTTCCCAGGACAGCATTCAGCTCAAGGTTCCCTTACTTCCCCCCCCATCACTACTGTGTTGAGATTCGCAATATTTGCCATTTCGTTGAATTCTTTCCCTTGCTTCCCCATGTCCTCACGGTGCCTGAGGGTATTTAAGATAGGATCCACCTTCCTGATACAAATCTATTCCCTTCTCACCATTGGGCCCCTTTCATCGGTGGATCCTTCTCGGAGTTTGAGCAATCTTCCCTTCATCTGGGTGCGACAGAGGGACTTCCGGCTGTATAATCAGCCTGAACCGGATTCCCATTTCCTAGTAGTTTTCACAGTAGGATCCGGCCAATGTTTCACTTGAGAAGGGACCCCTTGTGAAAGGTCCCGCCTTTGGTCGATTCTTCCCGCCCCCACAAAACCAGAAATTGGCTCCCCCTTCCTGTTTCACAAAATTTTAGCCGGAAATTGTTTCATCCGGGGGTACACGGGCCCTAAGTTCAATTCTCTGTTTACCATTCGGCGGTCCCATTCGAGGACGAGTTTGACATGTACTCGAATTGTAATCCGTAGGTTTCGTCGTCACCCGTTCTCAGCCATACGCCTCTTCAGGGTTCATTCCATTACCCTTTACGTCCTCCCGGCCTACTTTCCTGATAGAGAGACATGAGTTTCTCCCTCTAGCGCACTTGAGCGAGGTACCCGAGCTTGAGACTCCGGTAAAAGCGGCGACAACACCGATGTGGACCTTACTTCCGTTATTCACGAGGTTCCCCCTTCTGTTGAGTGGAGAAGAGAGGCTTACCTACATCATCCACGCTCCCGGTCCGCTCTCCCTCCCCTTTTTGATAGTGGACGCTATGACACGGCCTCTAACGTCAGTCAAGACCACTTCTTGCTCTCCGCCTAAATCCCCATTTTTTCCCTTTCACGGTCCCGACCAGTAAGCAAGCAAAAGGTGACCTAACGAAAGCAAGATCCACCCCAATTCTCCATCTTACGCCTGCCCAGTCCTCAAGATTCTCCCTAACCCGCCTCGGGTGCCAGCGAGGTAGTTAAAGGTACACCACCTTCTTTTCATGCGTGCTGCTTTCTCTTCCTCATTCCTAGTGGATGAGAAACTCCCTTCAAAACTAAACCTCCTTCGGTGTCTTCCTGTTTTCTGCCTTCACTGTCTATTTGGGTGTTTTACTTGCAGACGCTTCTTACTTCAGATTTCGGGAGTACTCTTAAGTTTTTCCCTTATGCCTTTCCATTGTTTTTGTTCCTGAATATGGAGGCCCGGATTTTCTCCGGTTCCTCCTCTCTGTCGACCTTTTTGTTTTAGGGTAATTGGACCTTTTCAACGTGTGCGATCTTCAGATGGGAAGGTAGACTAAAAAAAGACCTGATCCGACAACACGCGTGATCGCCTTTTCAAAAACCAACCCTGCACCCGAGAGGCTCCGGCGGCGCCTCCGGCGTTGCGTGGAATGTGAAGTCAAAGAGATGAGGACAATTTCGGCTCTGTCCAGATTATTCCGATGTGGCTCCGTTCCCTCGACCCCCTCTGCCCGCTTCCCTTCCCGGCACTTCACTAAGTCATGTTCCGGTCTTTGGAACTTTGTCCCGGCAATCCATTTCACCAGGACAGTTTCCGTAATTGGGTTCAATTCTTTGCCGACCTTCCTCTTTTTTCTTCTCCCGGTTTTACAACATGACTTGTGCCCCTTCCCTGGCGTCTCTGCTTGCCCTCGGTAGAAGCCAAGAAATGGCACAGCCCTCGTTTCGGAGGGCCCCTCTCTGTAACGCCCCTCTCAATAAAACTAACGGTCTTCCCCGGACCCCACAGATCTTCGGCCCCCAAACCGGTATAGATCAAAAATGGTACTCTCTGCCCATGACTTCTTCCCGTCTTTCCCCGATTCTTCAAGTTTAGGTTCTACAAGCTTGTTCTTCTTTTACAACGTCCTGTCTTAGTCCCATGGTGGTGTTGAGGGTCCCCAAGTTTGTCCGCAGTCGAGCTAAAAGGACAATTGGGCCCCCGGCTACCATAAGATCCATCGTCGGTCCTTCCCCTTTTTAACCAAAATATTCTCAAATACCAGTTAATTCCGTTCCCTTGGTCCAAACTTCTTTTTCTGTTCTTCATCCCCTCCCCCCTGATTTATGTCTCTTCTTGGAACACTTGTTTTTCCCTGTGTTTTCTTTAAGGTGTCTAGTTGTTGACATTTCTGTGTTCCCCGATTCACACCGGGTATCCCTTCATCTTTTATTAGAATCCACTTGTGGTCTTCAAAATAGGAAACTTTAGCCGGAATGTCTTTTCCCATCTACTTTTTTAGATCTCTCTTGATTGGGAACTCGGAAAATTCACGGTGTTCTGCTGTTCCCCCATTCCCCCGTGGTTTCCTGGGTACTATTACTATGGGTTTTCTCGTTTTGTTCCCCCTCCCCCTTCAACTTCTAAATAGGAGCTATTGTTGTCCTTAAGTATTTGCGTTCATCTTTATGAGTCATTAGTAACCCTCAAAGTGCGGTCCATTGTTCGGAGGATCGCCCTTAAACTTCCCCCCTTAAGTTTCCCCTGCGGTGGAAGTGTTTGACTCCTGGCTCCTTGGCACAGGATCGGAGTCCGCTGTTCTTCTACAAACACCCTTACCTGACAGGCTTTTTCTCTTTTTTTTTCCCACTGCCCCTTTCCCCCCTTTTGGTTACCATGGTTCCCTGTGTCAGCGGGGATTGAATTTTTCTCAAGAGTTCACGTCATCACCCCGGTCCTTGAACAAGTCTTTGATGTTTTTGGGGTTGGCCAATCTTTTTGTGCCCTCACCCTTTTTTTCTTTTTCCATTCCCCCTTCCCTTCCTCTCGTAACCAGCCTATACACATGCGGGCTTTCACGAGCCCCTTCTCCTCTTTTCGGGAGACCATGTTTTAGTATGGACGAATGGGTCAATCTACAATTGTTGTCTTTTTTTTTTACCCCTTTGATCTTGTCCCTTTCTATCCCCCCTTAGACTTCGTCCGAGTCACTACCCAACCCCTTTTTTTGACAAGGTGGCCGGGTTGTGCGGCTGAAGAACCTTATGTGAAAGTCGCTTTTGGGAAGATGCCAACCCTTCCCTTGATTCCCCACTTGGTTTCTCCCACGACACCCACCCCCTTTATGACCGCCCTTTCCCTTGATCTATTCTGGACTTCTTTGGAGCAGGTAGATTTTATTCCTGTTCTCTCATGCTTTTCTTGGACCATACATTTTTTTCCCCACCTGTCCCTTCCCGTACCCTCTAGTATTCCTCTAACCTAATGGTACCGCACCTTGCCAAAGTCGCTATATCCCCCAGAGTTTGGACACGAAAACACTGAAGAAGTTGTATGTGACTGAAACCTTGGGTCCTGGTTTTACCCTTTTCCTTTTTCCTTCTTGTCTTTTTTTAGGTTTTATTTTTTAACCCTTCCAAACCCGTCCCCCCCCTCACTTATTGTCTGGAACAGTTAAGTAATGTAAATAATTATTATCTTCACTCCGTCTCTCTCTTTAAATCCTCCTTTTGTTTTGTTGTTCTTCTCTACCTTTTTGCCGTCTTCGTTCCCCGAGAGGCGGGCTTTACGTCACCAGTTAGTGCGGTTTACATGTTCCTCTCGTGGGACAGGTTTGAGTGACAGACCGTACGAAAAAGACCCATAAGGTAACACACCGCAACAATCCCCCGTTGGGGTTCTTCCTGTCCTTTGTCCTTACATTTTTTCTTCCTTCTCTTACTTGGGAAAGCTTATGTTTTCCTTAGCACTCGTCCTTTCTGTCAGTCTTTTAGGGTGTGGATTCCAACTGGGAAACTTATGTAAGTACTCTTTCCAATGCCCACCCTCTGACAGTGACGAAATCCCCTCTCCACCTCCCTTCCTCTATACCACATTGAATTTTTAGTCTCCCTTCCCCCCTTTGGATGTACATTTGGTCTACGTATGAATCAAGGTAGCGAGTGTAACGATTTTTCCTCGGGAAATAACCAGACTTCTTTCCTCCTCCCCCAGCCCAAATTCCTTCATGTCCCCTTGCCTGTCCATGGCGATCTCAGAACAATATACCTGTATCAAAGACAAACAAACAAAAATGGTCATAGTTGGGCCAGTATTACGCCCTTCTTTCCATATTCCCTTAGCACTGTTCCCCTTTTTCCAGTGGTGTTACTAGGTATCTATTCCGATTTAGTGTGATGGATTTTACCTTCCCTTTCTGGCATCTATCTTGTCCACCCACCAACCCCCCAAATTTTTCCTCTGATTATTGACCTTTTCCTTTAATCCCTCCCATCCACATGTGAGTCACATCCCGGACAGAAGGTGGAATGTGCAGGGGGATTAACCTTGACGATCTTGCATTTAATCTTCCTCCCATCTAATTTTTCCTTAAAGGTCTTCACCTTCCCACTACCTTTGGATTGGACCAGGCACGATCCAAAAGATCCTTCTTCCTGCAATTGGTGCACATTTATTTTTTCATTTCTAAGATTCATTCCCATCTGGAGAACACCTCCCAAGATCTGCTTCCAGTACATACGTTTCCTTTCGGTAATTGAGAAACAACCCTGGTTTTTAACCCCAATGAAGACCCCACCCTCCCATTCTCGCCCCCCCCCCCCTCCACTGCACCAAGGTCCTGGTCCCCCCCTCCTCCTCCCCCCCTTTGGCAGGCTTTTTAGGATAGCCAGAGCCCCCAATGCGGTAGACCTAACCGAAGGGTGACACCTAAGTCCTCTTCATTCTCCTTTTTTCCTCCCTTCTCCCCCCGCATACGAACTTTCCGACCACCCGTGACTGCACCTACCCCCCAACCTCATGTGTCCATCCCGTAAGACCTCATTTCCTGCATGACTGACCTGCAAAATTTTTTTCACTTTCTTCAATCACTTTTTTCTAGTGACTCTTTTGTTACGTCTCGATGGTAGTATTGTTATCCGTCATAGTTACTGCCTTAAACATTGAGACCCCGAACTACCCCCCCCCCTTTCCTGGACCCCTTCCTTTTTCCAATAACTTTAAAGTCCTATTTTCATTGCCCCCCCGATCAGAGCTTCAGCGGGCACCGGGAGAGGAACATTGTAGCGGAGCAGGGTTGTTACTCCGGTCTCCTCTTCCCGGTGGTTCTTTCTCCCTTTCTTTTTGACATTTTTAATGAAAGCTGCGTTCCCTGTCCAGGAACGCCCGCGTATTTCCAGCGGACGTAGGCGTTGAACTTGAGTATTTACAAGAACGAGGGACTCCTCCTCCTCTAGCTTGCCCTTCACCTCATTTCACGGCTAAGACACATGCACCCGACTTGCCCCGTACGATGATGATGTCCTCTGGTACTGCTCAGGTCCCGTATCACCACCTGCTCTTGTCCGACCTTTCGTGACTCGTTGAAGAGGTCACGGCTCCCCTCCAATCCCGGTATCAAGATAGAGAAGAAAAAAGACATGAGAACAATCCCTTTCGGCTCCCCAGTCCCCTCAAGAATTACTTAAGGTCACGTGAGACCGCGCAGTAGGTTGATTTCTCTCATTTTATTCTTTTTTTTTCGGCTACCTTAGCTTCAGATGACAATTGCCCCTCCGGCCTTCGACGGCGCACAGAGAGGATGCCTTCTAGCAGCAGATTTTCTCCCTCGAGACACATTACCGTCACCGGCGTTGACACGACAATTTATCAGGCCCCCAGTGCCACCACCTGGTAATATCGTGTCCGAGTCACCCGGCCCCCATAAATAACCTTACTCCCCCGACGCGATGATTCAAGTCTTTGCTCCTGGCTTTAACCTCCCTCTTGCCTGAATGAGGCTCTACCGCGCAGCACAGTCATTTTTTGTGTTTCATACTTGGCAGGGATCTTCTTCCTCTATGATTTTTTCTTTCCTCTTTCGTCCCTTCAGTTTAGTTCCTTGTGATGCCTAGTGTCGGGTATGATCGCCCCAGTGATTATGTTTTTGGTTAAGCTTCCCTTCCTACGAGTTCTCGCCAGGCCGTTTAGAGAGGGCAGTAGGATCGTCCCCCTCAGGAAAGGCGACTAACAGATCATGAGGAGTTTATTGATAATTGAGTAGTCCCTCGCGATCGGTTCTCACACCTAACGCCGTGGTACCTCGGTGCCTGGCATACATTAGGAAACTCTTTGTTATTCTTCAGGTTCATAAATATCCACTATGCGGCTACCTTCTCCCCGTGTTCGCGAGCAGCTACAAAGTCCCCCGGAGAACATCCCCTCGGGACATCCTTTCTGACTTCCCTTTCTATTAGTGTAACACCGGTCTATATTGCCGGTTGTGACTGACGACATCGCTCAAAGTTTCCCCTGGAAGAAGCAATAGCCCCACCCGTTCATCTCATTGCCATGAAATTACGACGCTAGCTTGCGGCCCGACCTTCCGGCGGCCAGTTACCCCTTCTCGAAATTTCCGCTGACTACTTGCCATACCTGGCTTGAATCCGCTACCCCCATACGAGCTGCTCGGCTTAAGGAAATTTTTTCCTTATAATTCGGATCCTTTTCCCAAAAGTGACGACGCTTTCCTTTTTTCTTCCGGTAGTTGAGTAAGAATTAATACGCTAACTTCCTGCCCCACTCCTCTCATCTCTTAATTGGTTCAGTCACCCTCCGATTCCCCCGCCATGGCACAGGTTTTTTGAGGAATACTTCTTATGCAAAGTTCTTTTTCTACTTTTCCCGTATCCAATCGAGAATAAGCTGCCCCTTGTCGGGGCATTTCAATGGCAAGCACAACGTGCCCATTCCATATCTCTTTCTCCCCTATTTTTTTTGCGTCGAGACTGGAAGTCAGTCGGTTCCTTCGGCACTGATGCCAGTCCGGAGGAGTAACGGGATTTCAATTTGGTCGGTTTTGACTTCCCCTCCCGGAGACCGGCAACGGAGGTCATATAAGAAGTGACCGCACCCCAGGGGTTTGTGGATCGTTTTTTTCGGTACACCGAATGAGTACTTGGCTTCCCCCCTTGCGATTAAGTAGCAGCCGTCGTAGTCTTTCGGACTCAGCCGAACCCACTTCGGACACAGGAGAATTCTCCAGTTTTTCCCTTGGTTTCCCGCTGATTCCTTCCTGATAAAAGTCGCCGTGTAATTCTCCCCCATTTCGCATACTTCCTCGTCTTGATGTCGTTCCCAGGGTTTATTGATCCGGGTACAAAACGTCGATAAGGCTTGCAACTTGCCTTCCTGCAGAAACTGTCCTCCCGAAGGCCCCGGATGGCGGGACCGTGTTCTTTTCCTTGGGCTTGCGCCCTCGTTGCCAGTTATTCTTCAGGGTTTACTCCGTGCGGAGTACTCGAAAAGCAATCCCTCCCCTCTTCTCGGCTTTTGCCCAGGCCCCTCGTGTCGAACCCGTTGCCCGTCAGAGAATCCCTCTTAGGGGGAGGGTATCCCCCTCTCCTCCCTCTCGGTTATCCCCCTCTCGCAGCCCCAGTATTTTAGTGGTAGTACTTCCTGCGGCCTACGGCCGTGGATTCGCAGTTTTCTCTTCACGTAGTAATACCCGTTGTGGGCCTGAGAAGTAGTCGAGCAAGAGGTTATTCGAGTTGTTACTCCAGTGTCTCCCAACCTACAGCATCCATAGCTCAATCCACGCACTAAGAGTCTTTTTCTCCTTTGACCTGATTCACTTTCCGCAAAGGATCTCTGGCCCCTTTGTCGTCTCCTCTTAACAGTAAGTTCTTTTTTCTTTTCCCCGCCCCCTTTCAACATCCTGATTGATGACTCCCCCCATAGACAGACTGAACGCCAGCAGTCCAGAGGAAATCCATCTCAAGGAATGACTCAGGTCTAGCGACGGTCCCTGTCCATGTGCACGTTTGAAAAAGGAAATTCCTGTTTTTTTGTGCTGTACCCTATGCGTATCTGTTTCTGTTACCCAATTCATCAACCCAGTAATCACCACGAGTATTACTCCAGTAGTTCTTTCGTTTTCTTGACCCCAGAGATTGACGTTTTGTTAAATTTCGTCCCCCTCTGGCGGACGTTACAAGCGTAAGCGTTTGTTTTAAAGTCCTGGTTAGGTAATTAGAGGAGGGTGTCCCCTCCTTTCTGGGCGGCCCTTCTCCGGTCTGCAGTTTTCTTCCTAAGTCTTATCTGGCAACGTGGCGGATCCCCCCCAGGGAGTTAGGTCCCCAGACCCTCGTCAATTCGGTCGAGAAACTGCGTCTTCCTGACCTCGCCTCCCCGCCGGTACGTTGCCGTGAAGGGTGAATACCGTTTTCTGATTACCCATATTTTCTCTCGTTCGCGAACTTGCTTACCTGTTTCTGCTGTGGAGTCATTCATCCGCCAAGAGAGGAAGATATGCAGCATACGGTTACTGACCAAGAGTCAGGGCTTTTCCCCTGGGCCTTCAGATCCAGTGTTCAGGAATCTAGAAGCTAGTTTTAAGTCTCGTACTCGGGTATCTTTCCACCCTACTTGTTTTTCATCAAATGTACCTGCAGTTCCCTCTGCCCACTCTATAACCTGTCTTTTCCTTGCAGACTCCTTCTTTCCCTACAAGTAACTCCGAGAAATGCTTTCACCGCACAACCATTTCACTCCCCTCCTTTTATGCTTAAACCAAAAGATATGAGCAATTTTTCCACCAGAAGAACATACCTTTCCCCTTCCTCACCTTCCTCCCCCGTTTCTTTTCTGATCTTCCCCATGCCCCTAGTAGTTTGATAAAATGCGGTAAGTATCCCCCGGATGTCGGGTAGTTTGATGTTTCTCCCCACAATTTTGGCTCCGATTATTTTATTCCTCCCTAACATACTGACAATCGACTTACTCCACTTTTTAAACCCCCCCCCATCTATACCAGAAGTACCCCTTCCTTCTGCCCACAATGATTTTTGTGCAGCCACTCCTCGATCACTCTTGTCTTCGCCTCGGTTTTGATTGTGGGGAGGTACATTCCAGTCCTTATACCTTTCCTAGATTGTTCCTTTTCATCGCAAGGGTAGCTATGTTAGTATCCCCTGCGTTTTCGTGGTCGTCCACATTGATAGGACGCGGTTAGAGAATGTGCCCTTATAGTAGTCTCCCGTTCCCCCTTTCCTCTTCTAGGGAAAAAAGGCCTTTGAAGTATTTCCACTATGCGGTTTCTGTTTTCTAAGTTTAATCCTCAATGTGTTTTGTTTATCTTTTCGTCTTTTGCTGTCTCCCATTCCTCAATTCCTTTCTGAATGATCTATATTTGTTAAATGGTCTGTTTATGTTAGTAGTTGAGTTCAGATGTTTTAGTTCCCTACGACCCCCTGTTTCCCCCTTTCTCGTCATCACGGAGTCCTTTTCTTTTATCGCCTTTAACCCTTATAAGGTACGATTTTCATTGTTACTACTGGTTTGTAGTTCAAAGTTTTCCCCGATGTTGTTCCCTTCCCGTCCCGTCTTCTTCTTCTTACCCGAAACCATCACCTGGTCCTTTCAACTTTCCAATTTGACCTTCTTTTATTGCCTTCTCAATAGAAGTGTCCAAGAAAACCAGGCTGATTCTTTTATGTCTTGTTTGCATATATGATGTAAGTGATTGATCCATTTCCACACGTCCTCCGCGAGACATAAGAATGGTAGCCCCTAGGTCACTCCCACTCATTTCTCCCCCGCACGTTTTGGCGCTCCCCTGTCAGCTTATTGCCCTGAACTAAATACCAATGTGTTTTGATTTTTTGTTGTATACCCTTCCCATTGGTAAATGTAGAGCGCCGTAGCATTTCTTTTAATGAGTTAACCCCTTTACTGCATCCTTTTTTTTTAAGTTGCATTGATTTGGGGATGAATAACTGATGGTTTTTCCCCTCTTTGATTCCTTGAACTGGACTTCCACACTCATACTTCTTTCATCATTGGTGATCCCTCCCCTTTTGAAGTACCTTTCCTTTTCCTCCTTAAACTACTGCTTCCTCTTTCTGGAGATTTCTCCGGTCGCTTTCTACTGTCATAGCATCGATTAATAGTAAAATCACAGTTTCCCCCCCCATTTCCCCCCCCCTTAACCCTCCCCTCCTCACGCTAACACGTGGCTAGTAAAAATGAAAATCTTCCCACTTTCGCTGAGTATCTGACTACCCACCGAGTTTTTCAACGAAAATGCGCCCTCACCCCAAATGGGGACTTCTGTTCTTTTTCCTCTCTTTTTCTTTTTTTTTGTTGATTCTGTCCAGATACGAAACTTCCCCCCCCTCCTCTGTCTCCCATCCGTTCCCTGTCAACTCACTCTTGTCACTCAGGCGTCCCCTCCTTCTCCTCCTCTCTGAGTTTTTGCGATAGTCCCTGTTAAAGTGATCCTCATTGGTATTTTCCCTCCCCCTTTGGCATTCACGCGTGAGGGGTAATTTGGATATTGGGGGACGGAGGTTGGCAACAAGAAACGAACCCCCGACCCTCTCTCGACAAATAGAATAGGGTTAAACCATATGACCGCCTTTCATTCCCTTTTCTTTTGTCCCCCTCGTTTTTGTATTCCTATACTCTTCACGATGCAGGGCCTTACTGGTAGCTGACTCTTTTTTTTCCGGTTGTTTTTTTTTTTTCACCGGATGGCCCCTTTTGCTAGGAACTTCAAGGAGCTGGACCGTTGCGCATTACCTCGAGTACGATCTCCCATTGAATGGGCTACCTCCCTTTCCAAAGTTGTCCACTGGGGTCAACACTGTATGTACGGGGCATCTTGGAATGCCTCTTCCAATGACCCCCTCGGCCTCGTGGAAACCCCAGCCGGGAATAAAAACATGCCTGCGCTCAGCAAACCACATTGCCCCATTTCCCAACCCAATCGACTTCCGGCCCTCTACACTCGTCTTAGACATGCAACCACTACCTTGTAACACCCCCCTCCAACTTGGGACCCCCCCTGTGCCCTACTATGAACAGTGGATACCTCCATCTGAGTTTCATCGAATTCATAAGTTGCCCTATTTCTTTCTTCTTCTGTACTTTTGAAAATGGCTAAAATACGGCCCAAAAAAACGTCCATCACCGCAGTTCCTCCCGGTGTGGCTTCGGAAATTCTCTTAATTAACCGCCTCCTATCCATTTAGCTTATCTCCTCATTTTTACCCAGAAGTGTCACTGTTGCAAGCACCTGAAGATGATTTCTCATGACCATCACGGTTTCTCCTTTTGCAAAGACAAGGAAAAACCCCTAGACCCCCTGATAGTGACTTTTTCTCTCCATTCTAATCTTCTTACTATCTGTGTTCAATCGGTATGTATTTCTAATACAGTTTTCTACCTCAACCTCCATTACCCAAGGAGCTTCACCTCCCCCACCCCATTTCTTCCCCCCCCCCCCCCTGCTTCCCCCCCACCCACTCCTGACCCACCCTATCCCACAGACTTCCCCCAATTTCTATCCCCCCCCACCTCCCCCCACCAGCAAACCCCGCCCCCCAAATCTCTTCGAATCTTTTACCCAAGACCAGTTCCCGCCGCAAGCCGCACAAACCCCTTTTTTCACTTGGCTTACTACGCCACCCGCGCCCACAAGACAACCATTTCCCCGCACACCTTTGTCGACAACTCAAACACCCCCCCCCCGGGTCTAAATAATCACCACTTTTCTCTCCTTTCATGACCCCTCTCTCCTTTCCCCCAACACCTACCACGTGAACTAACCACCCCCCCTCCTGTGCACATTCCCCCCTCAAGTTCCGGAAATCGGTGTGGTGCCTTAGACACAGTTACAGTCTTTTCATTCACCTTTTTTTTTTTCTCTTTGCGGTGTCAAATTTGAGTTTCTAGTTCTCTTCACTTCTTAAGTTACCATTTTTTAAACTGATGACACCCGGTTCAATCTCCCCTTCTTTCCTTTAGGACTTGTTTGAATAATCCTCATGGCCCGACCCGATCTTCCTCCCTTGCTCCCTTTTCATTCCCGAGGCCCCTTTAGCGGTTTTCATTTAGACAGCTGTGTTCCTTGTCCCCGTGAGATGGACTGTTACTGCCTTTTCCTCGTCAGTCTTTCATTTCGGAAGTGAACTCACATCCTAATTACCGGTGGCAGTTCTTCCCGCGTATTCCCTTCTCCGTCCCCCCCCTTCCCCCCCACGTTTCGCTCCCCTCCTCCGCCTAAGCTGCTGCACACTCCAGGGAAAAGCCTTCATAAAGCGCCCCGCCTTTCGCTGCCCCTCACTTGTCCCAGCCCCGGCCCGGTCAGCCTGCCAGCGTATTCCCTTACGGTAACCACCAGACGCGCCCTACTGAAATTAGGATGCTTGATATGAATTTCAGGTTCCTCTTGCTACTGCCCCCCCTTTTCCGCCGGAATGTATTTGTTCGCTGCACCCCCTCCCAAGCTTGCCTCACTTTAATGGCTTTAGACCCCATTCAACTCACGGTGCTTCAGCACTGGAATTGAGGCCGGCCCCCCCCCCCCCCCCTTCCCCCCGTTTCCTCCCCGCCCCACGCCCCCCGCCCCCCCCCCCCGCTCGCCAGCCCCCCCCCTCTGTGTCGCACCGCGCGGCCGGGGTTGTCTAAGTCCCGCGCCCCCTCTTCTCATTTAACGGCCCCTTGACATTCTCCCGCAAGAGAGGTCCGGTTCCTTCACTTACTCTGGAATGCCAGCCCCCCCCCCCCCCCCCCCCCCCCCCCCACAGCCGCAAATTCAGTCCATTGTTTTGTGACGGTTTTCACGCCCTTAAGTGAACCCTCTTCCTTCCCCGGGAAAAAAAATATAATCAATTCCCCCTAATCCCCCCCCCGCCAGCAGTCGCGCCGCACATACCTCCCCTCTCTTTGAGTACGGATCCCTTTACATTGCCGCCAACCACAGACACAGCCGATCTCTCCTCACAGACACGCACCTCTTTGTGTTCCTTTATCTTGGAATGAAAGCAGGAGGCCAGATGGAATGCCGGCTGGCGTCTTTCGTTCCATCTTCCTTCTCTTCTTGGATCACGGGAATGGTATGTTTGATTCCTGAAGTTTACCTTTCTTTAGCAGCTTTTACCATTTAATTGGCCGACATAGACAGTATCGCGTCGAGGGGCCCGTTATCATTACAGTGTCCTCTCTAAGGCGGCCGAGCCATCGTTTCTTTGTATTCGCGCTCGGCAGACCCACGAGAGTGGTACAACGACCCCTCCTTCTTGGTTACCCGTCGGCGAAAAAGGCTTAAGAATCCCCTTCTCTCCAATAGTCCCTTCCCGCTTTAGTCCTCCTACGCTCAGTGCCAGATTTTGAGTATCACCGCGGATTTGTCGAGCATTCAAAATACACTAACTTATCCTCCTTAGGGTTTCTTTTTCCCCGGAACTGTCCTATATACCGGTAGGTTTTTTGTTAGTCTTCGTGTAGCGGGCCCCGGTGATCCCGGGGGGTTCGGTTGGGGGTGTTTATTTGTGTAGTGGGGGTTTTCGTTTTTTTTTGGGTGCTTTCTTCTCTGCTGGTTACACTCAATACACCAGAATCACTGTTTCATCCCCTACATAGCGAACCTGGAAGATCAGGAAATTAAGAAGGTACAGTTGAACTTAGAATGTCCCCGTACTGGATTCCCTTCCTTTCCCCGATCGTGGCTCCTTGGTTTTCTCTCCTCGAGGAAGGCAAAGGATAGTCCTCAAAGTCGGCCTTTCCATCTACGATTGAAATGGATCAGGTAACCTAGTCGGATGAGAAGGTTGACTTCGCTTACCCCCAGGAAGCTCTCTTTCTCATACTTTTTTTTTTTTGTTTTTTTTTTTTTTTTTTTTTTTCCCATCCCCCAATTGTGTTTAGTAGGATTCCTGCAGATTACGCCTCCCGTCCTGACGGAACAGTATTGAGTACCTGGGAATTTTATCGAAAACGAAGTCCCAACCCCTCCCCCACTTACTTCCTTGTGCGGCCGGATTTTGACAGGTCCCTCTTCCCTATCTAATAAAAACTTGGCAACGTCTTGAACTCGACACCTCGGGCCCCAGGTTACGAAAAAGGAATGGAACGTTTCTTCTCTCTCTTTTAATCCCTTTTACACTTTTAATTTTTTTGATCTCGACCTTCCCGGTAGGAGGTGCGGCGTTCCCCCCTTAACTCCATCGTAGTGCCAACTGGAAGGTCTGTTTGGTTACCTTCTCTTACAGGGCACGCTTGCCACCAGTACCTTTCCAGACGCTTTTTCCATTTGGGTGGCATGGGTTGACCTTCTTTCTTTTCGGATTAAAATAAGCATTCGCACTCTTCGTGGTCGGCAGGTTGGAAGGACGAGGCTCAGTACTTGAATACCCCTCCCAGGTGCACCCCGGAAGCCTTCCGTTGTCCTTGTTAAGTTACAGAATAATTACCTGGGGTTACCTCCGGTACTGCCTGCCGATGTTTCTTGGATACGTCTTACTATTCCGTTGAAATAGTACCCCAGGAGGTAAGTAACTCCCCGTTCTTTCAGGGCCCATTAATTCTACATGAGCTTTATTGCAAGAGGGAGTTAGGCGGTATTGAGTACGAGGTGAGTTTGTCGTCTTCCCATTTTTGGATCCGTTCTTAGGATTTTCGAAGTACAACGTCCGCCTCGAACTCCTCCTCTTCACTGTTTCCGACCACTCAAAAAGAACTACCTTGTACACGGTCTGTTCAGCTACTGAGGTCGAGGGGATTTTGGGGGATTTTTGACTCCTCCCACGGAAAGGAGGTGATCCTCCGAATTTTCTATCAGGAATCCGGACCAGGTCCTTCCGGAATATTAGAGAATTCCCCTCCCTTAGTCCAGTCCCCCCCCCCTCTTTTTCTACTTAGAAGTATGGTTCACTTGACCATTTTTCGATCGGCGTTGCCTATCGCGATAAAGAAACCATTCTCGACCTCTATCTGGCCGCCCCCCCCTCTTCTTGTCTGCATGGCGTGTTGATCCGCGAGGAAGACAAGACGAACCTCCCTTCAGCCATGACATTAAAGTACCCCGTTGCCGTGTAACCTCCCCTCCTTTTAGACCCCGGACAGGGAATGTTCCGCCCGCCCCTCTAGACACCAAAAAGCAAGCCTTTCTCCTGTCCCGAGGCAGGAGACCTCTCCCCTGCCAGCATCATGTTTCACCCCCACCCGCTTCAGTCTAGGATAAAGGCCCCCACATATAAAGTGTCATTTTGCTTGCGCCGTCAGGCCTATGAGTCCCTGTGCCTTTTCTTGCCCCACCATTACACCGACGGGCTCGCCCCAGTACATCCAGCTTAGTTTTTAGTCTTGTCGTGGACCCCCCCAGGTTGTTTTTTTTTGTGTCGTTTCCCCTCCCCTCGATATCTCGTGTTTGACCAACTGAAGATGATCTACTTACTCGTAATTCTTCTTTGTCCATAAGTTTACTTTTATTTTATCTCTTTGAACCATGGAGGTGAGCAGTCAAGGGTTTCTTGAACGTTCTTCATTCGCGGAACTTTGTAACCCCTGCTGCCCTCTGGGAGCACCCCCTACCCGTGCGACACCGCTGCTGCACGTCAAAAAGGCCCCGAGCCCCCCCCGCTGTGTCTTCCCATCATGAACTCCTGCAAGCCGGCACTCCTTTCGGTATGTTGACCTAGTCCCCTCCTTTCTTAATGCCCCTTTCGGGGTTCTCTACCCTATTGCCCTCGGGAATGATGTGGAGTTCCCTCGGTTCACTCCTTCCCTCTGGAAGAAAGTTTCGAACAGACTTTTTGTTTTGATACTTTTTCCCGTGGCCCGCGCACCCTCCCCCAGTCAGTCATGCCCGAATGGGGCCCCTCCCGCGCGTTTTTTTCTTTATCTGGTTAATGTTTGGTGAGCAGTTGAAAATTGCTATTGAAGCTCTCTTCCCTTAGCGCGCTGTCCCCCATCCCTGTGACCACGCCTTACGGGACTGAACGGCGTCCTCCCCGATTGAGTCCCCCTCGACCCAGCCATCTGTCCGGACGACAAAAAATTTTCACCCTGCACACGAATGGGGCTCTCCCATAAACCAAATTTTGAGTCTCACATTTCTTCCAACCACGCCAAGAAAATATCCCCCTTGTCCTCGCGCACTGAAAATGTTATCCACCCCGGTTTTTCAAGGACCGAAAAATTCCCGTGCTCCAGCTGTTAAACCTCCTGAATGTTCCCCCTCTTGGGTTGTATTTATTCCCCCCCCACCCTGGCTCTTTCCCTGAAGAAGCGAACGACCCCTCCTCCAAGGAAATCTATGAATTTCTTAAACTACAGATTAATAACTTTTTTCCCCCAAATTATATACAGCACAGTTACATCCTTCTTTTAACAAGGATGGTCTTGACTACTTACAGCAAGATGTATGATGGTTTGTTCCACAGGGTGGCGTTTTTTTTACTGTGGTCTTTGTTTTCCCCCCTCGATGCTTTTTTGCTCCTCGTCTTTTTTTGGCGCATGATATGCTTCGTTGTTCACCCCCCCCCCGGTTTTTCACAGAGATAGGTAGAGTGTCCTTTTTCTTCCCTCTATGGACTCAGAGTATGATTCTGTCTGAGTAGTAGTCCTTTTTAAATTGACTATACCAGAACTCCCTCCTCTCCCATGTTGGGGAAATGGTAAACTCTGTGACTTTCTTGTCATTAAGAATTCAATGTTCTTCTGTGTTCATTCCTCCCCCTTTTTCCTCTTTTGCCTGCTGCAGCTCTCTTGTGTCATTTGTCCTTTGCGTTCAGGGCTTCCATAGACACTCCTGCCGGGTTCACACGTATCGTCATCAGACTTCTCGCCTTTTCCCTCTACCCACTTGCAGTTTAGATGGAAGTTCCTGGTCTTGGGTCACAAGGATAGGTTTAGATTGGTGTGCGTCGTAAATTAAATGCTAACGGCCTTTTTTTTCCCCCCTGAACCCCGTTCTATCTTTTTTTCAGAGCTGTTCCATTGATGTGACTTCACAGTGTTTGATGAAATCTGCAATAATCGTCCCCCCCGAAAGTCCCACACCCCACAAAGGACTGAACTGTGGGATGTTCTTTTTGTTTTGAAAATTTCTGCATTCGCACGTCCTGGTATCCATACAGGAGAGAGTCATACCCAGAACCTCTTGCCTACCCCCTTTTAGGGGTCCATTGAACGAAATTCTAAGCTTGGCTGTTCGAGACCTGTTTTTATGTCCCGGATGTGTTTTCCTTCTTACAATTGTTTACCGGATTCCCTTCCGTGATTTTCTATTCTTCTCGTCCGTTTTCCTAACTTTCCTAGTGGCCGGTGGCTTTTGTTTGTGCGGCAGAAGTATCCCGACCCCTTTCTCTTTTTTCAAGCTCCCTCCCCACACTACCCTGATTCATACTGGTTTCCCCCCTTCCCCCAACACTTTGTTCATGACTGGAACCGAACTATGTCCTGAATGCGGGGGCTCGTAGATTGCTTCATTTTATCATGAGTTTTCCCTTTTCTTCTGAAATCACAGTTGCATCTGACCCCCCTGTACTCCCTTCAAGCCCTTACTAACACCCTCCCCCTAGGGCCCCCACTTGAGTTATGAATTTGGACAACCCCCTCCCCTAATATTTCCCCCCCTGCTTATGCTTTCCGTCTCGTCAGGGCGTGTAGGATACTCATCGACACCTCTCTCCGAAACCCCATTATCCTTCCCCCCTTTTCCCTTTCCCCCTGTAACTGCCTTCCACTTCATGTTCCCCCACATTTTATTCCTCTTTCGTGTTTTTTGGCTATACCTAACCTTTTGAGACGATGAGGTACAGGGTTTCATGGACAGTGTTTTTTTCAAATCTTAGGTCGGGGTTTCTCTGTCAGGAGTTTCCCCCCACAGCCCCCACCCCCCCAATCCCGGACCCTTTATCAAAGGGCCCCCTTACAGACACCTGTCTTGCTCATATAGCAGTTTGGCTCTTTGTTTCACCAAAATCAGGGTTATAAGGGTCCCCCCTCTTCCAGGGTTTTGCCTCTCAAATGTTAGCTTTGACCTTTCTTGAGGGTCCGGGCGTTTTTATGGGCCCAACTGAGACTTCGTCCTCTACCCAGGACCCTTTCCGTCAAACAAAATCCATCTTCCCAATGTTCCGCCCCCTACTTTCCCCCCCAAAGGGGTTTCCAACATTACCCTTTCCCGTTGGCATTGGGACAAATTCTCATCAAGGGGGCTTCGTGGAGGAGTATTACCCAATCCTCAGGGCATTCCCCCTCTATGTTCTCCTCCCTCCCCCCAACCTCCCGCAAACCTTCCAACTTCTTAATTATTTTTAAGGCATTGTCCTTCTCCTGTGCGTTTTCTCCCTTTTAAAATATTTCCCATTGTATACACCGCCCCACAAATGTCTAACCCTCTTCTCCCGCTACAACATCCTCTTAAATTTACTATAACGATCTCCGTTATCTTTCCTCCCCCTCATTGGGTAAACGGTTTTCTCTATTTTTTTTTTTTGACGGTGGAAATTTCACCCCTTCTTTTGTCCAAGAGATGGGCCCCCCCCATTCCACAACGAAGGTACTTTGTTATTTTGACGAAATCCCCCTCCTTCCCCCCCCTAGAGTTCTCTCCCTTCTGTGAACAAGTTTAACTGTGGGGCCATCCACCTTGCCTCTTTCAGCTACTTGACTACTATCCCAATCCGCTCCGCTACTGCCCAGACCAAGGACACAGACCCTCCCTTTTCTCTTTGACAATGTAGATCATATACCGTACGTGCTTACGAATCAAGTTTAAACTTTTTCCACTTTGTATTCAATACGCAACTTACGATTCCCACAAGATTTTTTACTTTTTCTTGAGGACCTTGATGACACCTAGAAAGGCACCCACTTTTTTCTGAATACCCTTTTCCTAAAATATCGCCTTCCAGACATACCAATTGTGTGGTTTGTCCCATCGTCCTTCCTCTCATCTCTTGGCCGACTTCGTCAGCCAGACCCTATCCAGCTTTTTCCCACCAAGACGGGGCGAACCTTCAGATCATCCATGGTGTTTCCTGAAAATATCTCCTTTTTCACGTCCCCTAGCCACCGAGGAACACTCCCCCGAACCCAGTTTTTCCACTCCAAACCTCCGGATGCCCTGATCTGGCGTTTAACACATTCCCCCCAATCATTGGGCCCCTCCCTGACAGACTTTTTCTGGACTTTTGGTAAAATTTTGGAATTCGTGTTCTAGTATTTTGTTGAAAGCACTTTTTCAACTGCCCTTAACTTCTGGCCCTCCACGTTGACTGGCTAGGACGGTGGCGACGTACACAAGCTGGTAGCCCGCCCCCCCCTAGTCGGACTCGAGGGATTCTCTTCTTTCCCGCCTCTGCCCCGGGTTTCTCGGCCGGGGTGTTGAGAAGGTCGATCCCCGGTGGGGTCTTTTGTTCGCGGACTTTTTGGCCCTTCCCATGCCCAGATGTTCGGGCGTTCGTGGTCCCCCTTCCCGAGGAACTCCAGGGCTTATTCGTTTGCTTGCTCTTCCTTCGTTCGCCCCGGGCCTGCCCTCCTCGAGCTTCATTTTTCAAAAGGGACCTCCCCGTCTGTCGGCCCCGTACTTCCCCCACGTACGTTCTCCCATTTCTTTTTTAAGCTTTTTTTCCCTGTACTTTCCGAAAGCAGGTCATGATTTTTTTGATCGATCGGACTCCCCGGTGCCGTATTTTCTGTAAAGCGGACTTGTCGCGGGTAGACGATTGACTTTCTGCCGGTAGTGCCAGTCCCATCACGCCTGCGGGATTTTTTTTTTAGACGATGAGTCTTCCTCGCCCTTCTTTTGCTTGCTGAGTTGCGGGGGTTTTTCCCTGCCTCCAGACAGCGGTCCTCTATTTTAGTTTTCAGGGCCGGAGTCTTCGACGTTTCGAGCGTTCTCCCCCGGCCGAATTCTACCTCCGGGATTCCCGCAAATGTTACGTTTACTTTTTACCCGCATGCTTCCCTTTCCCCTCTTTCGTCAGGGCCATTGCAACCCCGATCATCTTCGGCTTGTCGTTGAAGCTCCGATCCGGGAATAATCAATTTTCGGTGCGTCTCTTGCTTTGGGGCCCCGCCCACCGCTTAAGCGAGGTTTTCACTCTGCGACCCCCGCAATTGCTAATTGTTGGCCGTTCTGGCGGAAATCTGGCCTTCTCTTGGTACTTGAAGGAGTGAGATGTCTGATGCTTTTATAGGGGAGCTTTTTGCGGACGCCATGGCATTTGAGTCCCTTCCTTTGGAAATTACTTCTCTTGCTAGTGTCCCGTGGACTGAGTGAGTCTCCTCTTAGAGGTTCAGAGTCCTTTCTTTCCCACTAGAGTTCGGACAGTTTTTATATATGTCTGATGTCTTTTTTTAGTGCAGGATCCACATTCTACAACGAACCTCAACACCCAACCCCCCCCACCCCCCAAACCCCCCCCTGGTCACTCTTTGTTTTCGCCATATTAAAGCCATTTATTACTCGCTTTGCTTTTCCATCTGGGACGTCACCTTCCCCGTCCTGAGTCCCCTTCCCGATAACGTGGCGTGGACTTCACCTTTATCTTTCCCCGCCTCTCATCACCCTTTTTTCCCCTAAAGTAGATCCCCGTCCAGGTGTTCTCGTGGACGCCCCCCGGCCTGTTGGCAGCTTCTCTTTGACGGCCTCCCTTCTCCCGCAAAGATTACACTGTGCCACGAAACTTCCCTCACACGGGCCACCTTTTGCAAGACTACCTTTCACGATTCAAGTTTTCAGGCTGAGCGTGGCGTTTCGTTGAACAGTTTTCCGGTTTTTCTGGTTTTTAGACTACGACGATTTTCCCGTATCTTTCTTTCCCCCCTTGCTATCCCTTCCCCCAAACCCGAGATGATTTCCCGTGATCAGCCCCCCTCGTCGTGTTTAGTGGACTTTTAGTTGACACACCGGGACCCTCGATTTTTTTTCTTGGCGTTTGCCCTTTTTGGACGACGAATAAAATGGGTATCTCTGCCCCCCGCCCCCGCCAGACCATTGTTTAAGTCTTGCTTGGCCCTCAGCCACCCTCCCCCCTCGTTAAGCATTTTCCCTTGGATAGGGAAGTACATATTGCCTGTCAGCCAGGAGCGCTTGACCTTTCCCCCCTCCAGTTGGAGAAGACATGGATGCAAGGGCGCCACTTCACCAGTAACGTCTACTTTTTTCTTAATACTTTTTCTTGTTCTTCTTTGCATTAAGGTTCCCCGGTTCTTTTTTGATTAATTTTTGCCCCTGTCCCCGTCGGGCCCGCGGTCTTTTTTTTGCTATTTATTCTCTTCCCTTGAGCGCCCTCCAAGCCTAACAATGATTGGAAATGCGGAGGGTTGAGCTTCGGGTTGCTTTCCCCCCCTTCAAACTCGCAGTCAAGCACCCCGCTCAGCCTTTCCCCCGTAGCGTAGGTCGGGACCTCGCCCGGAGTGGCAACTCCTTTATTCCGGGTCTTTTGGATTATTCCTTCATTTACCTTGACTCACTGGCTCCCGCGATGTTGGTTGTAGATGATCCGTAAAGGTTGTCCATTATAAGTTGAAACATCTTCGATATTCTCGGCCTTTGGGCCCAGTTGTTCCTCCCTTTTTTTCCCCCTTTTCTGGAGTTTTTTCCTCGGGACAGGCCCGGCTTTATGAATGCTTTGTGTCATTGTCGGCAACCCATGTTTGGATCCGTCCTCCTCTTTTTCCGGCTCATCCCGCCTCGGGCCTGTTTTGCCGGCCCCGACCGGTTTTTTTTTTTTTTTTTTTTTCCAGTAGTCACGAGACCTTTTTTACATGTGTTCTTTTTCAAGCATGACGCTGCTCCCCACTGTTGAGCCCTAGGTAGGTGGGGTTCGGCCCCTGGGATTTTTCTTTTTTTTCGTGTCTCTCCTTTAAAAACTCCCTTCTCCTTATCTCCAGAACGAGTGGAAGATCTAACTAGGAACTTAGGTGACCGGTCGGTGGCGAGGGGCGTCTTTCAAACCTTCACTAGGCTGACCTGCGCCTACGGTTGTATCTCCCTGCGCTTTTCGAATGGAAGCGCTCTTCCTCTTAGCCCACATGTTTCTTCTAGTCCAACACCGACGTTCCAAGCCTAGGAAGGGCTACCCTTTAACCTCCCAGCCGAACGCCAGCGTTTAACTGGACCGTCGCCACTATCCAGTCAATAAGGGAAGGACCTCGTCAAGATTCCCCCCCTTCAACCCCACCCGATAATGATTTTGCTCCTCGCTAGTCCTTTCCTTAAAGTGACGTGGCCATGACGTTTTTATAACGACCCGTCCTCCAACTCTGCGGTATCTGTCGATGGGACTGCAGTGGTTGACCAGCTTTCTTTCCCTCTATGGGGGTGACTTTGTACCCCTCTCTTCCGTGCGTCTTGCGTTGAGCTGTTTTTTGTTTGCACAGGTCATGTCTCGGCGGTAATCATAGGGGGGATTTCCACCTCCTTTAGTTCCGCCGTAGAGATGTCCTTACGCCTACCCCATCCTCACGCGTTCAGCCCTTCCCCCCTTTTTGATCTTTCCCGGCTTCCTTTCATTCCGAACCCCGAACTGACGCGAACCCCCGCACCTAGCACTCCCCCCCCCCTATTGACCTCCCACTGGTCTTATGACTCCTTCCCCCCCCCCAAACCTACCCCCCCTTCTTCGCCAGACGTGCCTTTCCTTCAAGTGACTGGTTCCGCTCCGGCTAATTCCCCATTGGGGTGTGCCCCCGCGAACGCTTATAGGCTTTTCTTGTTCTTTTAAAGAGACCTCACCCCCCTCCCCCATTCCAACGAAGGACTTTTTTCCATTCCGTTCCTTTCTTGGAACCTGTTCCCCGGCAGAACCTTCCCCAAAGCATCCTGCGTCTTACGTGTTGGCCACTTTGCTAAATATTTTCGTAGTCCCCGGGACCCTTACATGTCAGCCACTGTCCTCTATGCGCTTGTTCCCGGTAGCAGAGAACCAGTTCTCCGTGTTTGCCCGGTCATGCTCTTTCCTGGCCACTCTCTTCCGTCGCCTTAATCATCGGGATGTTCCAAAATGGCACTTTAGAATGTCCTCTTGCCCCTCCCCCACTTTGTGTTCGCCTCTCAACCCCGGCCGACTGTCACCAGCGTGCCTCTGCGAAGCAGGAGTGATCCCATCTTCGTGCCCAGCCCCCCTTATCACGTCCCCCCCTTGGGTCTAAACAACGCCTGCTTTCCCCCTTACTTTGGGTCGGGATTTTTACCTTGGCCGCGTTGAGCATCGGCCCTTCTTCTTAGCACCCGGAAAACTCCATCTCCCTTTGTTCCCCCCACCCTCTTAAAAGGCCCGACACCAAGTCCTTCCATGCTGCTCAAGGGACTTGTCAGTGCATCCCACCCGAGACACGTCCTGACTTTGAGTAGTTTTTCTGTGTGCCCCTGACGCTACGGTGTTGTTGTTCACTTGTCTCTGTTTTCTTTAATTTGAGTTTCTTTTTAATCGTGATGAAATTCTTAGATCTTAGTTGTTCCCATACCTTATCTTTGTTCCACAGATCATTAATTATGGCTATCGAATGTCCCTCCCATGGGTAGAGAGTAGGAGTTGGGGCCAAGATTCTCAACCTGTTTTGAACCTGGCCCCTTGTACGTGGCCATGCAGTCACCTATTGACTAGGTTTTCATAATGTCCTATTTACCTTGTGTACGTAGTTAGGGTTTGTCCTACGTCACCGGCTGCCTTTTTCTATCGATACTTCGGGAGCGGTTTTCCTCTGTTCTGGACTCCTATGAGAGCCTTTTTTTGGGGGGTTGACACTTCTCCTTCCACGTCCCTGGGGGATAGTTCGCTGGAGCGAAGGCCCCACCGTGCGGTTCAATATAAAAATGTACCACCTTAGAGGTGAGATTGGGGACTCCTTTTTTACATGGAGGGGAGACTTCCCCTGAGGTACCTTCCGCTATCCTGTGATCACCCCATGTGCCCCTTCCCCATCTTCGTGGTTAACTTTCAATTCCAGAAATCTTTTTTCTTTCTTCCTCTTCCCTTTCCTTTTTCGTCCCCCCCCCCCCTTCCCCCCAAAGTTTTTTCCCCCTACACGTAAGAGCTGTGCTATTCCACCCCCCGATTGTCCCCCCCCCCTTCACGCTTTTCCGTTATTCCGCCTACCCCTTTAAGTCGGTTATGAACACTTCCCTCAGTTCCAGAGCACCCCAACCCCCACCCTTCCAACCTTCCTCCTGTAATTCTTTTTTTTTTCATTTTTTTCTCCTGGTGGGAATCATGATGATTCTGACCAGCCCCTCTTCTTTATGGTGCCCCTTCCCCACCAAATTGAGAATCATTAATCCCTATAACCACCTGAGTTGACCCTAAAAAGAACTTTCTCATTTTGAGGTGATAAGTATTCCAGGACTTTTTCCCTCTCTCCGTTTGATGCTTTTGTTTAACAAAGTTCTAAGTTTCAGTATCGCGTCCATGTTCCCCATTTCGGTATTACCAAACCCATTCTCATTGTTGCGTTGGCGTGCTTCTTTTTTTCGTCCCCAGAACTGTTCTTTTGGCCCCCCCAATAACCGGACCCAGCGGGCCCTTCCCCCACTCTCCCCCCTCCCTTTTCTTGTCTGTTTGTGTATAAACCACTGTACCATCCCACACTTTGTTCCCGACTCTCTTTCCCCCGAAAGGATCTTGATATGGGAAGAGATGTGGCCCCGGGCTCCAGTCGTTCTCTTCACGGGGGCGCCACTTTCTCTTAACGATCACCACCCCTCTCCAACCCCCCCACCACCCCAGAGCCCTCGGAGAGTAGCAGCGTTTTTATCTTTTCTTTCAACCCCTGTCGGTCCTCGTATTTTCTTAGATTTTCGACTTACGTTAGACTCTTTCTCTCTTCAGATCCACGCCCCTCCAGGTCCGTATCAGGTAGCTCCCGTGCTCCCTCGAATTGTTCTTTCGCGTTAGTTTTTTATTCGGATTGATTTAGATTTTTTAGTTCTAATCATTCTTTTTGCTCTCTTCTCTTTTCGTATTATTTTGTGACTTTTTCACTCCCCCCCCCCCCCCCCCGAGAAGGTGAGATTTCCAATGTCCTCCTCTCATCCATCCTTGCAATTCCAGGACTGTTATAGTCACACAACCTTTTCCCCCCTCTCCCCTCCTCTCCCCTTAAACCCCCCCCGAAACCTCCCCTCCGCCAAACTGCACCACACCTTCTTTTAAAAAGGCCTTGAACACATCACTTTTTCCCCCGAAAAGGAGATATGATTCCCACCATGTGGTCCGAGGTTCCCATGTGGGTGAGCTATTGTCATTTCCGCTCTTTTCTTTAGAGTTTCTTTCCCACGCCTCCATACACCCCGGAAACTCCCCCAGAGTTGTCCCCATGTCCGTTCCCTTCCCTTCCTCTTTTCTTGACCTTCCGTACC
>Ga0179593_1437445_pt1 | contig 36042 bp, 56 predicted proteins | sample CZODoug2_1_08_16_FD_185931 | JGI IMG/M metagenome (GOLD analysis project Ga0179593, IMG submission 185931) | Vadose zone soil fungal communities from Angelo Coast Range Reserve, California, USA - CZODoug2_1_08_16fungal (PacBio error correction) | ecosystem: Environmental > Terrestrial > Soil >... | reverse complement strand
CCTTCCATCTGTCCAGGAGCTTTTTCCTTGGCCACCCTCCCTCGGCCCAAGAACCCGCCGGACTAACCATTAGGCTTTTGGTTTCTGTGGTTTTTTTTCCTACCTTTCCTTCCCTGACTTTCTTGATCCTCGGTCCCAACGGCAGCCGTACGCACTTCAGTTATTTTTCGAACCTTTGATGAGGATTTTTAGATTCGACCTTCTTGCGGTCCCTTGAGTCCCCATCCCTTCTCGACAAAACAACAAGGTTAGTGTCTGGTGAGGCCAGGACCGTTTGTTGGCTTTCTTGGCGTGCCCAGTCTTTCCTGCCCGAGTTCAAGTGTGGCAGCCCACTGTTTGTTTTGTGAGGGCATCTGCGGTGCGTAGTACTTTTCTTCCTTCCCTACCAAATTCTCTTGCGGATCTGCGAGCGGCCGGCCAACTGCCCCCCTTTTTCCCCCTCCCTGCGAAAGCGGATTTCTCGTTTATCTGCCGTGACCCTTCCCCCCCCCTCCCACTCTCCCCTGTTTTTCTTTTAAAACGTTTGCGGTACGTGACTTTTTGAGCCGCGACGTGGCTACGCTCTTCCTCATCATTCTTTTTCTCCCATTAAGATAACCCCCGAGGTCTTTTTTGTGGAGACCACCCCGCCCGAACGATAGCCCTCCCCTGGTAGTATTGCATATAGGTTTTTTTTAGTGTTCCTCCTAAAAAGGGAAGCCCGTTTTCGTGTGTTCTGCATGCAGGCCCCCGGATTGGTCTTTCTTTCCTCTCCTTTCCTCAACTTTCATGGAAAGTCATCCTTTTTTTCTTTTTACCTTGGACGGGAGAACATAGGCCCCCTTGAGTGCTTCTCTTATTGGCTCCCTCCTTTTTCTTTATCCAGGGCTGATACCGACCCGTGAGTCCGATTTTTTCACTTTTTTTTTTTCAACTCTCTCCCCATTGAAAACCACCTCCACTTCATTGCCTCCTTTTTCCCCCCTACCTTCGGTGCGATTCGTCGGGTTTTTTCTTTTTCTCGTGATGATTATCAGCTACACCCCCGTCTTTAACTTCCCTCATTTTCCGACTTGGCCAGTAGATGCCATGTTTCCTGTTTGCCCTTTCCCAAAACTGCTGGCTTGGCCGTGGGTGTTAGGGGGTCCCCTGCAGACTACGATCCCCTCCCTTTGGGGTCACTCCCTTGGCCCAAAATTAGTCCAAGTAGTTTGTCCTCAATTTTTTTTTGGTTTTATAGTATTTGTCCGCTTCTATTTTTTGGACCTTGGCTTCTGGGACCTCCACCCTTTTTGTTTTTCTTTTCCCCCTGTCGTGGTGGTAATTAGGGTTTTAACTCTCTCTTCTTTTCCCCTCCCATTTGTCCCCCTCGGTCCGTCGACCATCTATTTGCGAGTCCCGTTAAGACATGCCCAAGGTCCCCTCTTCTGCAACCTTTGATGACTTCACATTCAGCCCTTTTTTCCCAAAACTTCCGTCTGATTCTTCCATTTTTTTTTTTTGCCGACATGAAAAATTTCGTGTCTGTCTTCTTTTTCCTTTTTCCGACCTTTGCATGAGGGGCGAACTTTTATGGAAACCTTTTGTTTCCATTTTGTCCGTCCCCCCCCTACTTTTTTCTTGTCCTCCCTCCCTTCCTTTGTTTTTTTTTGGTGAGGAGTGAGTATAGGGGGGCCCCCCCAACTTTGTCACCCATTCCCCCCCCCCCCCTAGAATTCTGCCGCCATGCAGGTCGATTCGACTCCTGGAAAACCCGGTTCCCCGCCTTCCTCCGTTGCAACCCATCTGAAAACCCAAAACCATTCTGTCATCTCTCGTTTTTCCGTCTTTCTTTTCAAGGAGTGGCGCAAAGTGGGGGTCCATCCGGGGGCAGTTTCATTTAAATGGGTATTTCCTCCCCCCCCCCTCTTCGACCCTGCCTTTTTTTCCCCCTAAATGATTACCCCTTACTCGCGTTAACAATGCGTTCCCCCCCCACCCTTTTGGAGACACCCAGGGTTATTACCCGAGTCGTAAGCCTTTTTTCTTTGACCCCCCCCTTCGCGAACCCCCCCCCCCCCCCCCCTTTCAACGACAACGACCTGGAATGGGCCTGTGTCCCCAACCTAGTTTGTCTTCTGTGCTTGGGCCCTTAATGCTAGCGTTGTCCCCGAAAGACCTTTCCCCCCCCCATCCCCAACCCTGTTATCTCCCATTGCCAGTCGGAACTAGTGTTTCCCAACCATCGGTTTTTATAGGTGTCTGTCGCGTATTCTTCCCGACCAACCATCCCGTGACTGCCCCTTTTCTCCTTTCCCCTGGGATTCTTCCCCCAGAGGTCTGTGAATGCCATGCCTTTTTTTGTGTCCTTTTTTCCCCCTCTCCCACTCATAGCACCTGCGACGGATTTTTCATTTTATATCGGTACCCAAATGGAGCCATTTAAGCTTTTCTTCTCATTGCCCCCTTTTGCGGCTTTCCTCATTTCCCACTCCATTACCCCCATAGCATGCCATATGTCTGAAGGAGTCACTCCTCCTGTTACCTGGCCGGATGCCTCCCTTGGTGAAAAAACCTTCTCTTGGATGATTCTTCGTTTCCTCTAAATGCTATCCCCTACAACCCCCCCCTTTCTTCGAAAAGAGTTTTCTCCCCCTTTGCCTTTGGCCCTGTTGTGCGCTACGAGTTTCCCTTTTCCTTCGAGGGCGAGTCGCCATCTTTTTGCTCAGATTCCCCGCTTTCCCCCCCACTTCACACAGAAACCACCCTTTTCTCGGGGCTTACCTTTTCCCTCAAGGTTTTTCCCACAACATTCGCTTCCCCTGGGCATGATGTTCTTTTTTTCTTTCCTTTTTAAGGTCTTCGATCCGGCCCCCCCCCCCCCCCTAGATTGGGTCTTTTACCCTCCTGTCCTTTTCCGTACTCAGACGGAATACAAGTCAAAGTGGCTTTTGGCTGGAATTTTTCTTCCTTGAAAGACCTTTGGTCCCCTTTCTTTTCCCCTCGCCCCGGCCCCCTTGTTTGGTCTTGATTGTCCTCAGTCACGTTGCTTATCTCAAGTCCCGTCTCCCTTCATGTCTGATTTTCTGTCAAATAGTGACGGTGGCCCATTCGCCCGTCCTGCAAAGCCAGATGGCCGATTTGTTCTTTTTCGTTTCTCCCTGAGCCTTTGATTTTTCCCCCCCCTTCCCCTTTTCCAGCTGGTTGAATAATTTTCACTCTACTGACCTGCCCGTCCCATACCACCTTCCCAACGTCCCCCCCCCAAGCCAACGCGCTTGACATCTCCGCGTTTCCCGAAACTGTCCCATCTTCGTCTCACCCACTTGTTCCCTCCTTTCCGACGGGCTAAGATCTTCATGATGTGTATTGCTCCATATTTTTTTGCTCACCGGCGGTCGCCGTTCTTTCAGGTCCTGCATTTTCTTCCCCCCCACCCTGTTCTTTCTCCGAGGAAACAATACGTCGGTTCTTTTTTCGCTTCCTTTTCCGAGGTAGATGCCTCCCCTGTATCCCCCCTTTGGTAGTATCGTGCCGGCTCCCCTTTTCCCCTTCCCCTTTTTGGGGTTATTTCGGTAACGGTTTCTGGCAGTCTACTTACTTTTTTCTTCGGGACACGCTGGTCCCTGAGGTGCGCCAAACCTCTGCCCATCGTTAGTTAGGCTCTTCTTTTTTCCCCCCCCTTTTCCTGAGTTTTTTTGGCTGTCATGCTTAACCTCCTCAAGACCGTGTTGTTTGGTTTGATTTATCGTACCGCACGAGAGCCTCGTACGGTTTTCGCTCTCGTCCTTCCCAATTGAGCTTGTATGATCTGATCATTGTTGAAATCGCTTTTCCAGCGGCATTTCCCAAAGGGTTTGGCTGGGCCGGCCAAAGGGACGGTCTCGCCCCCTTTCTGTAAGCCCCCGCTCCGAAACCAATTACCCGGTTCCTTCCTCCGAATTCCCGCGGGACGAAGCTGAACACACCCCGGGCCTTTTCACATGCCTCTCCGCCCGTCACTTGTGTAGTCAGGCGGGTAGTTTCCGGTTTGAACCCCCCCAACCCAACCCCTGGCCGCCGGTGGGCGCGATTTTGCCTGGGGGCGGGGGTTCCCATTTCGACTATGATTTTGTTGTCTTTCCGTTCGCCCCTCGAAGGGCGTCGAGCGGCTGCTGTCTGAGGAGACGACTCCGTTGTAATCCCCCTCTCGGGCATGGCCCAAATTTTTGGTGTACTAGGCTACCTTTTTTCTTTTTCCTTTTCCCTGGATTACTACCTTCCACAAACGTTGTGCCCACCCTCTTTCCACAACCCGATTTTTTTCCTCCCCTTTTTCTTTTTCCTACCTTTGTTTTTTTTTGTTGGTTTTTTTGTCCTCTCTTTTTGGCAAACTTTTTGTGACCCCCCCCGTTTAGTTAGTTTCTCCCTTTGAGTACCCATGTGGGAAATTATGGATTCCAAGGCGGTTTCATTTTTTTTTTTTTCTTCCCAACCCACACAACAATTTCTTGCCCTTAAGCTGCTGCCCCCCCCCTTCGTCGTCTTTCCTGCTCTGGACATTTACAGCCTCCTCGACGTCATCCTTGGCGTCAGCCCGTCACTTGCCCCAAACGGGACCAAATTTCCCCTTTCCCCCCCCCCTCCAAAAATCGCCCCCGCGCGTACCTCTTTTTTTTTTTTTCCCGCCCCACAGCCGTCGTCGAAACTCAGGCTTTCGACAGTTCTTGTCAAGCGACCCGGGTGGTCGGTCAGGGTACTCCTGACCCGTGTTGTCGCCTTAGGTTTAGTCGGTGTCTACCTTCTTCAACCGGATTCCCGGTAAACTTCACGTGTTGTTCCAACAACGGGATTTGATTTCCCCCCGGCTGTTCCTTGAAGCGCTTGTCCCAATCGATAATCCTATCACTTCACTTTGGCCCTAACGGGCTCTATAGCGCCCCCTTTTCGGCAACTGCACACATTATCCCCCCCTAAAACCCCCGCATTTTCCGGGTTCGGTTTCATTTACCTGCCATTCCCCAGTATTTTTTCTTGTGAACCCCGTTTCCAGCCTCCGGGATGGCAATTCAGGTTGTTTTGACCTTTTTTTAAAATGTTCTTTCTTTGAATCTTTTTCGCACCCAACGTGGATTCCCCCGACCTTCCCTTCCCCATCCGTTGCTGGCATTAGGGTTCGACATTCTTCCCCCTGTGATGCGTGGAGGGGCGTCCATCGAAATATTGTAATTCGGACCTGTTTTTCTGGGTATACCCTGGAGGGGTCTCCGATGGGGTTCTGCTTCCTTCCCCACGTCCCTTTATTTGTTTGGGTCGACACGCCCCACGCTCCTCCTCCCTTCCGCCGCTCCTCTCCCTGGCGCAATAAACCCTTTTCCCCTTCTCTCCGATTCGGTCTTGTCAGTTAGGCCGTCTACCACTTGACGAAGGTCCTCTTTTGTGTGGATCTTTTTCTGGTCCGTGTGAACCCAGGAGGATGTTGCGAGTTTTTCGAGGGGTGGTTCTTTGGTTTGTGGTAGTTTCGGGGCATTTTCCTTGGTCTTTTTTTAGGTCGGGAAGGATCACTTGGGCCAAGGCTTCTCCCCCCCTGCCCACGCGCCGAAAAATACCCGCGTTCCACTCAAACCTTTGGTGTGCTTGGCATTCTGCTAAAGATTGGTATAACTTCAAAGAGGCTTTGGATCTCCCGCCCCCCTGTTTGTCCTCCTTTGCCTAACTCCTTGGGCGTGTTATCCCCTTCGAACCACTTTCTGGTCTCCTTTTGAGTTCCACGGCTGTCTCCAACCTTTGCAGGCTCTCTTTTGTTCCTTGCTTCTGGTTCGTGCAATGGCAAAAGTTAGACCTGGCCCCTCCTCCATTGGGTTTTTATGTCCTGTCGGTGGCTTTGGATTCGTAGTTCCCCTTCCCCCCCGTTGCCCCCAATCAGTGGCGGATCTTCCTGGGTCCCAGAAAGTTCCATTTCCCCCCTTCCCCCTTCCTCTCTTTCTCGTCCTGCCGATGGTCCCTCTTTCCCACGGACCGCGGGTTTCCCTTTTGTAGACGTCGAAAGGCGTCGGACGTCTGCGACTATTTTTCGCGTCCTTGCCGAAGCTTCTAGAATATAAACGCCTGTTCTGTTTTTTTTTACCACTCCGGCTGACAACGCTCTACCCGGTTGGGGTGGACCTCTTTTTTCCGATCCTTAGTCCAAGCCAGTCCATGGGCCGCCCCCCCCGCCGTCTTGCTTCCTTCATGTCTCGGTTGACTGGTCTTTTATTGCCCTAGATGACAGGCATGGGCAAGTGTCTTTCACCTTTTATGTGGGAGTGGAACGTGAGAATGGTCCGCTCCTTTTTTCAGGGCTTATTTGGCGACCAGTTCCACTCGTAATACATTTTTCTGCGCTCCCTCAGCCCGTGCGTTCTGAGTGCCTCTTTTCCATCCCGCACCATGAAAACCCTTTGCCTTTCTTCCCCCACCTTCACACTACTATTGTGTCTTCTTTCTGTGCCCAGCGGCTTTTTTTTTTTCCGGCTGGGTACCGCGAACCCCCCTCGCCTCCTTTTTTTCCATAAACTCCCCAGTTCCGGACCGGGGGGTTCGGAGCTCAACCCCCGGTTTTTTTTTTTGGTAATTGAATTATTATTTCACCACTTGGCATTTTTCCTTCCATTGGGAAAGAGTGACCACCCCTCCTGGCTAGATACTATATATGGGAAACAGTGGTGTTTTATTTCCCTCCTCGTTTCTCCTTTCTTTTTGTTTTGTTTTTTCTCTGTTTTTGTCAGTCTTGCTTTGGACATTAATTTCTTTGAACACTTCCCGTGCGTTTTTTTTCATACTCGGCTGTAACGCTTATTTTTCTTTTTTTTGGTCTTCTTCTGGGTTCCAATCTTGTTGTCGGAATTTGTGCTGAGTTTCCCGTTTTACTTGAACTTTCCCCGGGTCCCTTTTGCGAACTTCAACAAAAGACAGGATGTGACATGAATTACTGAAGATCAGTGAATCATTTTTTTTTCTCTTTTTTCTGATTCCCCATTCGTGCCGTTTCGTAGCATCAGTCACTTTCCCATTCCGATTCTCCAAAGGTTTTTTTCTGCCCCCCCCCTTGGTTTTTTTCCCATGCCCCAACAACTCTTTCCATCCTCCGCGTTGTTTTTTTGTTTGTTTTCTCCTTCTCTGCTGTTCCCCCCCCACATTGGCGTCAAAACAACCGTTTTTAGGACTTCTCCTCTGCAGGGTCTCCACCTTTCCCCCCCTCAACGCACGAAAAATGTGATTAACCAATTCAAAAAAAACCATGATCCTTTCCTCTTTTTTTCTCGTTTTCCCCCCGCTTTTCGTTGGAAGAGCGTGCAACAGTGTTTGCTTTTAATCTTTCTTTGTTTCGTTTCCCCTAACGTTCCTTCCTCCCAAAATTCGTCGTTCTGTTCCCCAGAATGTCTTTTCACACGAACTTTTTTCCCTCTTACCCCGGCCCCAGTCCCACCCCTTCGAGGACCACATTTTCTTCCCCCCGCGGTCAGGTCAAAAGGCCGCGGAACCGGCGCCCCCCCCCCGCAAACACCTGTCGTCCCCCCGATTCGAATGGTGTCACTATTTTCCAAAATTAGGGAGGGGCTTCTTTCCCCCCCGGATTCAAGCTGCAGAAGTTGAATTTTCCCCAATACCCTTTCCCACCATGGGGTCCTACCTCTGGCCTTTTTGAATTGAGTTATATCGTCTGTGTTGTCAGCGTTTTTTTCCAGCGAGCCCTTCGTTTATCCTCCTCGTCACATGGACGGCTGCTTACAAGATATTTGCAGATTGGCCCATGCATTTTGGTTGCATTTCCCTATTGGTCCTTTCCCTTATCCCTGGCCAAGGCTGGATATTTCCCATTTATACGAGGACTGTAGTCGTGCTGCGTCGGCATTCAGGGGTCTATTTCTTCCTTACCCAATCCTCGTCAACGTTGATCTGACTGTCCCTCTCTTCACGCTCGTAAATCGTGACCCAGTCCCAAGCCGATTGATGTCGTTGTTAATGTTTTTTTTCTGATTCCCTCTGAAACACACACTATCCTACGTGCCCCACTGGCGTAGCCCACTCTTCTCTTTTCAGGAGTGGTTGCAGACCAGCCTTTTTATTCTTGGTTTGCGCCGGTTTCCTTATTCGGCCATTAGTTTTCCGAGACGTTTAGATCGAAACCCGCCCGGCCACCGGTTATTCGGCCGAGGTCATCGGCCTTCTCGGAAATCCCGTGCCGTCTTTCTTTTTGTGCTGGGCCGCTCGTATAGAAATGCGGGTGCTGATAAGTTTTTCAACTCCCTTAAAGCCTGACGGCCTCACATTTGGCCGGTGTTTTTTGTCTGCTCCGGCGAAATCCTTGCCTTTTTTTTCCTCACTGGTGGCCGGTGCCACCCTCTTATTGCAGAAAGTACTCTTCTTGGGGTGACCTACCTGGACCAGAGGTACTCCCATTACTCCCCCACTTTCCTTTCACTTCCCCTTTGCGGCGATCGTCTAGATTTGACAGGAGTTCTCCTTTTTTGAGAGTGAAAGACATCTTTTTCCGATCTGTGCAACGTTGCGTTGGCTTTTTTTTTCCTTTTGTTTTTTCCCTAACCGGCCCCTGGAAGATGTGAATCACGTATCCCCACCCCATGCTTTCCTACTCACCGGCCACGCCCTCTTCCACGACCTAATCTTTAGAGTCCCTTGTTCCCCTTCGTCCCCCCCTGACCTTTTTTTCTTTTTTTACTGGATAACTGCTCGATCGCATTGTTTTTTGTGGTTCAGAGGACCTTTAGGTCCAACCCTCGGGTCCCTTTGGGGATCGGAGTGTGATTTGTTTCTCCCCCCTTGTGGAGCAGGATCATGAGACCAAGTCCTGCCCCCCCCCCCCCCCCCCCCCCCCCTTATATGTCTCACCGGAGTCCGCTGGCCCGTAGGGTCGATTAGCTTCAAGGACATTGTCGTTTCGACCCCGAATTCAAGGTCACGTCGTTTTTTTCCCCCCGGTTCTCAGTCCACTCCTTGTGTTTTTACTTTCATTTTCCCCACCGCTGGCCCTTTCCCACAAACCTCGCCATCGTCGAGCGTTTGCCTCCACCCGCTGGGAGGCCCTTGGGCCCCTTCATTTTCTTTTGCCTCCCCCTTGATCCCGTTGGTGGGGTGAGGTCCTATTGGTTTTGTGTTGACGCTCGGGTCCCCCCCTTTTTTTGGAGATCTCGTCGTTCCACTTGCCCCTTTTGATCTTGAGTTCTTCCTCCCCCACCTTTTCTCGGACATCACCCCCGGTGGCTGGGCTTGCCACCCTTCCTAGGTCCGCGCCGGTGTTCTAGGTAATTACGAAAAACCCCTCTCCTTCTGCCACCCTTCTTTTTTTCCTGGCTGCGGGACTACCCCCCCCCTCCCAAACCCCTTTCCTCCCCCATGTTTCCCCTGCCCGCGCGTGTCCTCCCACGGGTTTGGTTTCTGTGCAAGACCCAAAAGGTATTTCCTTGTCGCCGTCTTTGTTGCGTCTGGCCCCCCGATATTCTTTTGGGGGCTGACGTCTCCATGAGTTTCTTTCTTCCCGAGCGTTTGTTTTTTCCTGTGCCTTCCCAGTCTACGTCCTACGGGGCCCATGACAATCCTTGAATTCGGTTTTTTTCTTTTTTTTTTTTCCTAGCTCCCAGGCATTGGATCACCTTTTACCTTTCAAAAGATTTCTACGGTCCCCAACCTTTGCCCCCCCCCCCCCCCCCCCCAGCAACTCCCCTCTTTCCCTCACTAAGTTGTTGTTGTTGTTCGTCTCAGTTTTGTTTGTCCGGTGGAACTGTGTGTGAACCCTTAGTAACTCTGTGAAAATGGAACCTTTCTGTTCCCCCAATCTCGTGTGATCCAGGTAACAAAAAAAAAGCCCCCCCAAAAACAAAGGTACTTATTTTCCTTTTTCTAGATTTTCATTGTTAAAGGATTTCTTCTTTTTTTTCATTTCAATGAAGCTCTGGCCTGGATGATGGTCGAGGGCGCGTCAACGCCCCCCAAACAGAAGGTTGGGACCCCACATTGCCCGCCCTCCCAAGGCAATCGGCGCGGCTACCCCTTTTTTTTTCGTTGGGGTTTTCTGCACCCAATCTTTTATCTACCAAAACCCTCTGCGGATTGTTTCTCTTGTTTTCCCTTGGCCGTGACCAGGGTTTGCGCTTTCCGTCGCCTTTTCCCAGGCCTTATGTTTCGTATTACCATTACACCGTGCGCGCCCCTTTTTCCCCCGTGTTCCCGCAAACCCCCCCCAAAGCTTCTCTTATGCCCGCTGGACCTTCTCGCTTTAACACTCGATCAGATCACCTCATCTCACTGGGGCCCTACCCGTTCTTTTCATCCCCTGTAGCAACCCTGCCTTGGCCCAGCAACTTCCTTTTCCAACCCCACGATTCCGGCCGTTCGGTTTCATTCCGCCCCCCCTCCCTTTTTTTTTTTTTTTTTTTTTCACAGCTGGTCCATCCCCCATAGACAGTGCCCCGGTTCTTTTTTTGTCTCTTTTCGCCACGTAACAGGCCTCGGGCGTGCGGCTTTTGAGGAGTACCCACCCCTTTTCCTGTGTTCTCCACGACCTCAGACCCACCACGCGTTGCCTTGAACACTTTTATGCCGCTGCCTCCGACGCCAACTGAGTTGGATTCCCCCCCACATAGCCCTCCCTTGCCAGATGTACCCTTTTTCCCGCAGCACGCAAGGGCTTTCTCCTGCTTTGCGTCGCACTTTTCCTCGACCAGGGATGTAATTCCCCCTGCTTGTCATTCCGTTTTTTTTCTCTCTCCACCGCTACGTGCACATACAAAACATCCCCTGCAGATAGGCTCAGTTTTTTTCTCCTTTTTTTCAATTTCCCTTCCCAAGGTCGCACGGTGTGGGACGGGATCGGAGAGACCTGAGGATGTAGTATCTGACTGGCGGTTTCCGGTTTGTAGGAGGCTCAGTCCGCTGTATTTTTGCTTTCTTTTTTCTTTATTGATTCCCCCCATTGGCGGTTTTCAACAGGCTCTTTCCTGACACCGCGTTACAGGGACAACTCCCGTTTTGAACTGGACCTCCTGGGTCGCCGCGGGCCGGGGTTTTTCCCCCTTCTTTTCCGATTCTTTAAGTGTCAGCGGCTCCCCCGATCTCCTTCGCCTTTTCCCCGTGACGGAAAAGTGAGCACGTGCGTCCCTCTTTCTTTCCATCGGGCCGGCGAAATTCGTCAGCTGCATCGCCCCACCAACAGTTTTCGGCGATGGTGCGGGCAGACCCTCCTTTCGTTGCACCAGTTCACCGGGAGGTGCCCGGGTCCAACTGGTCCATTGTGTTGATTCCTTCCTTTGACACTTGGGGTTTTTTACCCTTTTTTTTCCTTTGCCTTAATTTTTTCCTCCAACCCGATGGCTGATCGCCCTGACCCCTCTGGTCCAAAGATCGCAGCGCCGATTTCAGTTTCTCTCTACTCCTGTTTTAAATTCTAAAGTCCCCCCCCAGAGGTGACTGGTTTTTTTTTTTGCCGTTGGCCCTCCCCTCCCGGGTCGCGCGGGGAAGTGATGTGGCCTTCGCGATGTCCCCCTGCCCCGGCCGATAAAACGCGAAATGTTGCGCCACCAACTTCCCGCCCCGTCCCCCCCCTAAGTTTAGTTATCTTCTGGATTTCGGATGGATATGTTTTCGTTGTGCTTCCTTCCAGCTCTCCCCCCCCCTGGCACCCTTCTCGTTTGTTTTCCCGCGGGCTTACCTGGGTCGGCTTCTTTCTTGTCCTCTTTATTGGGAAGTTCCCCAGTGTGGCGTATGGGTATTCTTCCCCTTTTTCTCGATACCGCCCCTGAGGGCCCGCTTTCCTGCAAGCTTCTTTCTTTCCCATACCATAGGTAATACAAGGCTTTTTGTACCCCTCCCTTTTGAGTCTTAGTGCCTTAAGGCTCACCAAAACTTTCTTTTTTCCCCTCTTCTCATTTTTTGAACTTCCTCTTCAGCGAATTGGTGCGTGCGTTCTTCTTGGATGTTTCTCCTTTTTAATTCGCCTAACAACCCACAGATTAAGCCATCCCCCATCAATCTTTTCTTTTTAATGGGAGCTGCCATGTCCTTTTTTCGTGAACACTTTTCCTTTTTTTTCTTGCAACGCTTCCTTCCCTTTTTGGGGCCAAGGAGAACCGCTAACAATTTATTTTGGCTTTCCCCCCCCCATCGCAGGATGTTGTCGCCTTTTTTTGGGGTCGCTCCTTTTTTGGTACTCCTTGCCCCTTTTTTCCGGCCCCTTCACCGCGTGCTCATTTTCCAAAAACTTGTTTTTCCGACCTTTTTTGGCCCTTTTTCCTTTCTTGTAAGCTTATATTGTTCTTTTCCTCATCTTTGCCCATTCTTTCTCTTTTTTTTCCCGCAGATTTGGGCGAGTCAAGGTTTTGGGAACTGCCCAAAGTTTGGACCTTTGTGACTGCCCCCCTTTTTTGCTGCTCCAAAAAAGAGCTTGAAAGCTACGATCATTCTTTTTTCTGTTGATTTCCCCATTTTTTTGTTTTTTTTTCCTTTTTTCCTCCCTTTGCATGCTTATTCTATGAACCCTGTGCCAATTTGGTTTCCATACCCCTCTCTTTTCCCCCCTTCCTTTCCCCCCGTTGTTGTTGGGTTTTGAGATTTTGTTTGGGCTGCACCCCACCCTTTTTTTTTCCCCGGATTTTTCCCCCTTCTCCTTTTCGCCGCAGGTCGGACATGTTCCTATTTAAAACTTCCCCTCCTTTTTTAATCCGGGCCAAAACCATAGGACAACCAATTCCTTCAATGATTCGTAGCGGTTTTTCTTTCCAAGTCTCTTTTTCCTGATTTCCTTCTGCCCCTCTTTTGTCATATGTTTGGGAAGTTCCTTAACCTTTTTACTAGAACCAAATCCATTTTCTGTACCCCCCCCCGATTGATGACCACGCAGTCTCCCCCAAAGCCCCTTGAGTTACCACCCTTAGGAGACCCCCCCCCGTTCTTTCTTTTCCCCCCTTAAATTTTTAAAAGAGGCGGACCACGAGCGCCCACCACCCCCCCCCTGCCACAAACGATGCCCTTTTTTCCAAATCTAGGTAGCCTTTTTTTCCTTTCCCCCCCTCCTCCCGGCAAGCGGTTGATTAATCCTTGGTCCCCTTGACCAATGCAGCTACTTTGACCCAGTGCCTGCTTTTCTGCTCATCGGTTCTCTTTTTTTTGCTTCCTCCTTCAGTCCCTCAACAAAATCCTTCACCGCTTACCACCCTGTCTCTCCCCCCGAGAGTGCAATTTATGGCAATTTGGTGGTCCTTTTGCTACCTTTTTCTTTCGAATTTTTCCTTTTTACTGTGCACCGGTGGAGCGGACTCAGTGCCACTTTAATCTCCTGAGACTTTAAGATTGCTTCGGGATAATCCGACCACTTCTCCCACCCTCTTTCCCACCTGGTTTATCCTGTTGCCCAATGATGATGCCGAAGACGACAGGTAAGAAGTCTTCATCCCCCCCCCCCCCCTTTGACGGCCTCTGTTGGCTGTCTTCGCCTTTTTGCCCAAAGATATCATTTACACGACCCCCTTCTACCGCTCACTCTTGGTGGGTTCCCCTGTATCTCGTTCCCCGGCGTTGAGGCGCGTTCCCATTCGGTCGCGCTCTCGACTTTCCCTCCCCCCCTTTTTCCCCTGCAAAGTCAGTCTTCGGCGGGTTTATCGTGCCCCCCTCGGCACCCCGCTGCGGTGCCCGGTCTGGGGGCCGGTTCCCTTTCCCATTTTGTTTTTTTTTGAATTCAAGCACCGAGGTCCCGTCGTTTTTTTCCCACCCCATGGGCCACGTGGCTTTGCCGGCGGAACTTTGCATTGCCGTGCCATATTGCTTATTTTTTCCCCCCGTCTCCTCCCCCCCACATTTTTTTTTTTTTCTCTGGAGGTTTTGCGATACAACGTTTCCTACTGGCATCTTCTGTGGGGGCCCCCTGACTTGCGCCTTGGGCTGGTATCCTTGTCGAATTTCCGCCCGGGCCGTGCAATCCCCCTCTTTTCCGCGTCGAGCGCTGACGCTTTTGAAGTTTCGCAAGGTTGAGCTTTCCCTAATTCTCTCCTTTTTTTCCGTTTTTCACGCGGAGTTTTGCGCTTTGGGTCTGGCGACCCGCCTTTTGCCGCTTTTTTTCCTACTGTGCCAGATAATTTTCACCTCGGCCCCCCTCATAACCCTAAAAAAGCCAAACACCTTCCCCACAACGCGGAACCTTACGCCAGAGCAGGGCTTTCAACCCATCTACCTTGGATTTTCCAAGTTTTCCTTTTAGGTTCCCTTTCTCTCTATGTCCCGAGAATGTGTATTTCGAACGGGAGCGGCTCGCAACGCCTTCCTTTTGCTGGCCGTCAGCGTTGCGTTCGTACACGTCGTGCTTTTTCTAACATAGAGTCCCCTCTCTTTTTTTTATTCCCTTTTTTTTTTGTTTTCCCCGGCTCCGGAGGAAACGACTGTCGATACGCCCTTCCTTTTCCCCCTGCCCAGTGTTTCGTCGAGGCGGCTACCCACTGTCACGGCGTGTTTTTCCCTTGTCCTAGTTGGCCTCCCCCCCCCAGGAAGGGGAATTGACTTCCGTTCCCACCTGCCTGCGGGTTTCCGGGCGCACCACACCGATGCCTTTCGTGTCGGGCAAACCTTTTTCCCCCATTTTTTATTGGATTGGAGTTGTGCTCCCGATGTCCATTCTCTCGTTTTTTTCTCGTCTTTAAGATTTGCTGGTTGAATGTCGATCCCTTTTCGCCCAGATATGGGCTTAGTAGGTCCCCCACCCTCGCTAGCCTTTTCTTGTATTGAGGCAGTTGTGTCTCGCCGTCTTTTTTCATGTCCATTCCCCCCTTTTTTTTGTTGCTCTCCCCCCCAACGTGATAGGGTCCTTCTTGTCCAGACTTTTTTTTCTGAAAAATTAAGGCCTGCTCATACCTTTCTCTTCGGCTGCACATCCTACCCCACCCTTTTTTGGTATTGGCCGCAACATTCAATTCCCCCCGGCCCCCCGCTTGTGGGAAGATGCGTGTTTGGGCGGTCACACCCCCCTTTTCCTCCGTGTTCGATTTTTCTTGTGTGGCCGCTCCCCCCCCTTTTTTTTAAGATCTTCTTTTTTGGAGTTTTGACGTCCCGGACGGCCTTTTTTTTCGTCGCTTTTTTTCCCCCACTTCCAGAGTTTCCCCTGAAGGAACGGACGTTTGCACCCTCCGTTTTTCCGCTGGCCCCCCCTTACCTTTTTTCAATAGTCCCGGGCCTTTTTCTATCCCCCCTTCTTCCCCCGTAACCTAAGGTTAACCCCGCCACCAACAATTCACACACCCCTTTTCCTCCTCCTATTGGTTGTTTGTTTGAGCCTTTTTAATATTTTGGTTGTTTTTTTTTTTTTTTCCCCCCCTGTTGTTTCAAACCGTTATCCTCCAAGTAAGTACCTCCATCTGGACAGGGGTGTCGGAAATCCGTATGGTCTCTTCCACACGGCTGGTTTTCCCCTCTATTCCCAAAAAACAGGCCACAAAACCTTTTTTCCCTTTTGACATGTCCCGCGGCATTTGAATTGTTTCCCGATTTTTTGTAGTCTTTTTCCCTCTGGTCCCCATGCCAGACATTCTTTCCGTCGCGGGCTCTACATTCCCCCCCCGTTTTGCGTAAATCTCTGACACCCTTTTTCCGCTTCACAAAAGTCCCACTCTCCGGCTGCATACCTTTGTTTTTCCGTTTTTCCCCCCGCTAGTTATCGACCCTTTGTCTTTTGGGGTGGAGCATGTTCCACCGGACGGTGGTTGCCCGTTTTTTTTTTTTTTCTTTTTGCCCGCGTTCTTGGTGCCCCGTCCTTTCTTTTTCTTCTTTTCCCCCCCCCTAAAAAAGGTGCGCACTAATTTGGTGACCCACAAGCCGCATTTTTGTCGGTTCTGCACGCGAAACCAGAGGTGGCGAAATGGAACAACAAAAATCCTTTTTTTTAAGCTCCCTTCAGCCTCAGAAAGTTTTAAGTTACCTGGGCCTCTTTCGTCCGCTAGGAGCTAGCAACCCGTCACCCCAAGCACACTAACACCCCCCCAAAATAGGCGTATTTATTCCTCCCACGCTTCCCTACCCGTGAAACCAGTGCCGCCCCTGATTCATAGGTGTTGAAAGTTCCCGTTCCTTCAGCAGTGGGGAATCGGTTTTTACCACAACCTTAGTGTCTATGCCATAACTTTCGAACGCCCCCCCCCACGCTTTTTCTTGACATTCTTTTAGCTTTGACCATCTCCTCCCCCACAATGCCGTGGGAGTGGACTGTCGGCCCCCTGTTGACCCTTTGTCTGCTGAATAGGGGACTGCAACAGTTATTCTCTCTGTCCCCCTGCGTCCAGTGGTTTTCGCACGTGGACGCTGAATCCGCGGGTGCGCCCTTTGTTTCTCTTTCGGGGAAAATTACCCCCCCTTCGGCTAAGATCTTTTTTCTCCTTTAGCCGTCGAAAGACCCCCAATTTTCCTCTTTTTTACTCGCAGAGTTGACTGTCCCTTTTTTGTCGATTCCCCCTTTCCTGATCGTCGGGCGTGGCTTTCTTTTCGTTGCGTGTTGTTTCGTGTTCTTTTCTTTTTGGTGGAAGTGCTCTCGGGGCATGATTTTTTCTCCCCCCCCCAGTGATGATTGGTCTTTCCCTTCACCCCGCGCGGGAGAAACATTGTGCAGAACTTTTCTGAGTTCCTCTTTTCCTTCTTTTTTCACAAGGGTCCGTGGGGAAGATCCTTCACATTCTGAACTGTTTCCCGTGATTTTGGAGTTGCCTTGCCCTTTTCGTTCTCTTCCTAACAAAGATCTGACTTTTGTTCCCCTTTTTTCATTTCCTCTTCCCCCCCAAGGTTTGCCTCGGCTTTGTGTCTTTTTCTCCCTTCCGTTCCACTTGTGAAATGCACATGTTTTTTTCCCTCAGTGCGTAGGCCCTTTTCCCTTTGGGGAGTTGCCGGTCCGTGTCACGTCTTTCTGTTGCCCCTCCCCCAAGATGGAGGCCCACTATTCCCTCCAACGCATTCCCTTTTTTCTTTTTTTGTTCGCGGTTGTAACCCCGTTACGTAGGTCCTGCCCTTATTCTACCGCATTCTCTGTTTACTGTTTTGGCCCCGTCCCCCTCCTCCTTTATTCGTTTGCGACGACGCTCTCTTTTCGCCGGGCCGCCGAAGACCGGTCATCAACCCCCTTCTTTTGAGTCCCACCCACCTGCTCCGTTTCCCCCCCCTTTCTAGGTCGACGCCAGGGTGATACCGGGTTTTTTCTACCCGTCTTCGTGAAAGAGTCTAGAAGCGAGTCCTTTTTTTTTTTTTTTTAATTGACTCCGCCTGGCTTTTTTTGAGTGGCAGTATTCTTTCTCATTCCCTTTGGAAGTCCCAAAGCTTTGGGGACGAAATTTTGGTCCCTGGCTTTCCCCCAGAATCATGAGGAATTTCCTTGCAGCTTGCGCGGCCCTTTTTAATCGTAATAAAGGGTGATCCGCGCTTTTAATGTTTTCCTTTTTTTCCCCCCCCATGCCATCCAAGGAAAACCACACCTGCCCCCTCCCGGTTCCTGTTTTTTTGCCCCCCCCCCCTTTTCAGCGCAGTTTAAGGGTGCACCTGCTTTTTCCTGCGGCTTTCCGTTTTATGGTTCTCTCTTCTTAGATTCCCCCCCCCCGATACGATTTTTTTTCCCCACCCGTTCTGATTTTTCCCCCTTTCCCCTTTGCTGCCATGTTCATTGGTATATTTTCCCCAATTCTTATTTACCCGTTCCTGCCTCTGAGGGCCCCCCGCACCCGCCCCCCCCGATACCTATTATTTGGGGATTGCCCCTTCGCAAATTTTTTTTCTAGAAGTTGTGTCTTGTGTTTTTTTAGGTTGTTTACAGCTTTCCCTTCAACGAGGGATTTTTTCCCCACCTTTTTTCATACTCCCTTTGGTGGTTACCTTTCGTCTGCTTTGTAAATTGTTTACCGCTACTCCTTTTTTTTCCTCTGGGACCAGGTCGGGCGTCGACTCTTGTCTGGCTTTTATTTCCCGTTAAGGAAAACCTGCCACGTAGTACCACCTTCACTTTTTTTCTGTTCAACCCCGTTTCCCTCTTTTTTCCCCCCCCCCCGTTCCCGAGATTATTGACTTATTTTTTTTCTCTTTCCTTGTGCCCCCCTTTTCGATTCCGTGGGTTTCGCATTCTGAATGCCCCTAAGAATGTCCTGTTCGTTTTGTTTGTTCGGCAAATTCTTGGTGCCACCACTTCTTCCCTTTTCACTCCCCAATACAGTTGTTGTTTTTTTGTTTTTCTTTTTTCTTTTCTCCGGTTTTGGCTCTTTTTTTCCCCAAAATTAAACACATAATCGGCCGTTGGCAGTGTCGTTGCACACTCTACACCTCACGTTTTCTTCCCCCTCCTTGTGAACTCCGGGCAAAATTTTAACTCCCACAAATTCCTTCCCCCCCTTCCCTTTAGCGTATGCTTCGTGTTTGAGAAGCGCAAAGTTTTTATCGGTTCCCTTTGGCAGTTCCTTACCTCCCCACACTCGCCCCCCCTTCCCTCATTCCCTTCCCTCTTGGACCCCTAATGATGACCACCCCCGAACTATCGTTCATTTTTCTTTTTTCCCACCACGTTAGTTTTGAGGGCCACCACTTTTTTTTGTTCTTCCCCGCGTTTCCCGTTCACACCCCTTCTTGGACACATAGCGACCCCCCCCCAACCAACAGGGCGATTCCCCTTCATTTGCCCTTGGAGTGTTCCATATAGTCGGCGGGCTCTGGCTCATTTGCCCCCTTTTGCCCTCCCCAAGCTCCCATCAGACCTTTCCTACCCAGAATCTTTTACCTTGACCAAGTGAATGAGTTCACCTTTTTTTCGCGGATAATCAACTTTTGATCCCCAGCCTATCCTCTCTCTTTCCCTTGGCGCTGACCAGAGGACTTTAATGATTGGATTCCTTTTTTTTCCTTCTATGGCCTTTTGACATTCCACGCACTTCTCTTCTCTCGAAATTGATACTTCGTTTTAGCCCCTTCCTTTTTTTTTTTTTTCCCTTGGGCTATTCTCCGTCACACCAATCGTCCACTTTGAGAGACTTTTGCCATTCTTTCTCTTTCCCCGCTTTCCCCCGCCCCTTGACCCCCAGGTAAGCCGGCTGTCCTGCCCTCCCAACGACCTTTTCTTTTGATCTCGGCCCGCGAAACACAATAATCCATCACCCCGCGTCTGAACTTCTTTTTCTAGCTTTCTTCGTGTGAGAAAACCCTTTCCTGTTTATTCTTTTCTTCTGCGTTTTCGCGAGCTGTTCGTCGAGATGGGCCTAGTCTAAAACGTTCAATCCCGCTGTTTCTTCTTCCTTCCTCTTTTTTTCCCCGCGTTCAAGGGAATCTTTTAAACCTCTTTTTCTTTTTGTGGCCGTGTGATGGTCGTAAATAAGCCACTAGATTTTTGGTCTGTCCTACTTCCTCCTCCTCCCCAGCCCTCCGAATAAAAACTTTCATTTGTTTTTCTTTACCTGAAAACCCCTTCCCTTCAAGGCCTATGCCGACGGCTAACCCGCGCACTTTTTTTTCTGAGGCTGGCGTGTGCCCTCCCAGTTTTTTTCTCAGTCGGGTCCCCTTTTTTGTTTTCCGCAACTGGACGTCAGCAATCCACTTCGGTAGACTCTATTTTTTTTTTTTTGAACGAGTCACATCTTCGTCAACCTCTTGTTCGAACGTTCCAGCTAGTCCGATTTCGGTGGTCACGCTTTTTTCAGCCTTAGTGCGTGTTTCCTTGAGCTCAATGGCTCTGTCAATTACTTCCGATTTCCCTTCACAAAACAGCGGCCTCCGCTTACCCCCGGCCATCTCCCCTTCCCTCCTCCGCGAAGGAACCATCCCCCCTTTTTAGACGGTGGCCTCTCCAAACATCGATTTTGGCTTCAAGTTCGTATTCTTCACATTCCCTCCTTCCCTGCAGCTGAATGTTTTGTTAGAGCTGTCTTTCCGTTTGGTGAGTTGCTGTTCGTTCATCGACTGTGGCGTCCCTCTTCTACCTTTCTTTCTGCGTCCAAGGAGTAACGTTCCCAGCTTTTGTATTCCCCTTTCATGCACGCACCGAATTGTCGTACGATTTTTCTTACCCTAATTCCCGTCCTTTCGTTGTGGTAAAAGGTCCCTCATTTTCTTGTTCCCATTTCCACTCCCTTGGTTCTCTTCTCGGGACACGGCGCTGTTGCCCTGTTAAGGGCTGCCCCCCCCCCGTGCTCCTTCGGTAGGGGGAAAAACCCTTTTTCCACTCCCTTTTTTCTTTTGCTTTTTTTCTGGACCGACGCGAAGGGGGTTTGCAAAGATGTCTTTGGTGTGGACTCCCTTCGCGTCTTACTAGATGTCCTCCTTATTTCCCTCTCTTGGATGTCTCTTTTCCTTCCCTGTGTAATCGCTCGGGTCCTGGCATCACCCTCTGGTCGACCCACGTGATATGTCCGCGTTTCGTTTCCGGTTCATCAAGAATATCTTCTCTGTTCCCCCCGACCACGCGGTCGTTTGACGACCCCGCGCCCACTTCACTTCTTAAAGCCCTCCATCCTCACCTAGTGTAGATCCCTGGCGTTTTTTTTTTTTTTCCCCCACCAAAAACCTTAGCAGATTCTTTGCTTGTTGCGTCGTTTCATTTTTTCCTACTCTTCTTTTGGCGGGCTTTTTTTTTCCATTTGACGTTTGTTGAGGGGTCCATAGAAGACAGACGACCCGTGGAACCCCCCACTTTTTTCCCTTTTTTCCCGAAACCTGGTTTGTTTTTTGAGGTTTTTTTCCTTTGGCCCCCCTCCCATACTTTCCTTTTCATTAAGGTTTTCACAACAGTTCCCACCACATATTCCCAAAACCCTTTATCGTTGTTTTGTGGGCTTCATTTTTTCGCTATTTTTTTTTTTTCTTCTTTACAAAATGTCCCCGTTTTTAACTGGAGTGGGCCCCTTTTTCCCAAAGTTACTTCTTTTCCCAAGCTTTGGGGGAGCTTTTAAACGGACACCCGGGTATTTGCCATGGCCTGCCTTCCTGTCCTCTCTGAGTTTTTTTTTTTTCTTTTGAACCCGCACTTCCCCCCCTCCTTGTAGGAGGTTTGAGACGTCAGCCCAAAACTTTAAGGAGTTCTACAATTTTCCTCCGTTACTCTTTTTTTTTCCCCCTTATTCCAGGCATCCCTTTTTTTTTCTTTTTTTTTTTTTTCTTGCCCCCCGCGAGCTGCCACGAGTTTTGGGGATGTTTGCCTTTTTCCTCCACCTTTTACCCTTTTTTTTTTTTCGAAATTTCGTCGCGATTTTTTTCCGTCGCCCTTTGATTTTCTTATTACCTTTACACCTTTTTTTCCTGCCCCCTATCCGTGGTCGACAGCCACTTTTTTGATCCCCTCTTTCCACCCCTTTTCCCAAGAGATTTCATCGACCATATCCCTTCCAACCCAGTTTGTAACGACCGCTTGAAATGCCGTTGGATTAACCATCCCTTAACACCCCCCCCCCCCAGATTACTGAGTAGGTAATTGTCCAACTTCCACCCCGTCCCCCCCAGTTTTCCGAACGAAGATGGATTTTGAGTCAACACGGCCCCGGTAACCCCCGTTGGCGCAATGGACCCCCCCCCCCCCCTCAATGTCCCTTGACGAAAGAGGCGTGAACCAAGAATTGATTTGAATTTCTTTTTTCCTTCCACAACTAGGACAAACTTCTTGGTTTTGGATGACTCGAACTAGAGCCCTTGACGAAGTTCAAGAAATTCACTTTCTCCCTCCTTTTGAGATCACCGTTCTTGTCTGTACCCCCTTAAAGATGTGCACCTCCCGTGCTTTATCCCCCCCCCTTTTCGCGCGGTTTAGCGATCCCCTTACCAACATGTTCTGCTCATCTTCGCAGTTATTCTTTCCCCATTTCTCCCCCCCCCAAGGTTAGCTTCGAGCCATGGCTTCTCACGATTTCGTTCTCGGCGGGTGTTCTTGGGTTTTCGGAAGGAGGTTTTTTGTTGGTTCTGGAATGATTCCAGCTGGCCCCAGTTTGGCGGTCGCCCGCCCGCGCCGGGCCCCCTTTCCCCCCTCCGCTTTTCCCCGCGAAATCGTCGGTTGTCTTTAACTTTTGTCAAATTTCCTCCTGATTTCCCCCCGCCCCTCCCCTTTTTTCGCCCTTCTTACCTTCCGTGAGTTTCTTTAAGGGGTCCTTTTTGGTGGACCTGACCTCTGCCCGGTTACTTTTTCCCCCCCCAGGCCGTCTGACCCCCTGTTGCGGATTTTTCGGTCTTGCCTTTATTTGCGTTGCCCTTGCAATTTTTTTTCTCCCGAGCAGCCCCCCTTCCCTTTTTTTAGTTTTCAGGTGGGTTTTGCGTCCCCTTTTTTTTTTATTCAGTCCAACTAGACTGTTCGGCTCCGAGGCTTCCCCCCCAGCACGTTCAATGCCGCGCCCTTCCTTCGTTCTTCCCCTTTTTTGTCGTATCAGATGAACTGTTCCCTCTTCCTTTTCTTACATTTTTTTTTCCCTCATGCCCCTTAGGGCGTCGGAGCATACCCCCCCTGGTGTTTTTCCGACTTTCTTCCCCCTCTACTTAGTCACCGTTTTCTTTTTCCCACCCCTCCGGCCTCCGGAACACTTCGTTCGACCCCTTTTTTTCGGGGATTTCCTTATCTGTTTTTTTTTTGATTTCAGCCTCGCTTCACCGTCCCCTCTTTATTTGCGTTTTTTTTTCCCCTCCCCAGCGGTCTTCCCCCTTTTTTTTTTTTCTCGTTTCTTCCCCAGAATCCCCCATGGTTTTTTTTTTTCACCTATAAAGGGTGGTCCTAATTTTTTTATGGGAAGGTTTTTCCTTCATATTCCTTTCTTTCCCCTGAGGTGCCTCCCCTGAAGTATTTTATTTTTTTTTTCTTCAACGCCCCCCCCCCTTTGGATGATTGATCGTGACTTTCTTATCGAGTGCCTCTCCACTCCCATACTTTTTGCAATTTTACATTCCAAAAAATTCCCTTGTCCCCCTTCTTATTTTTTTTTTCCCCCTCTTTCCAGGGAATTGGTTTTATCCCTTTTATCGTTGATTAGATGTTTCTCTTTTCTCATCCGACCCCCCCCCCCCCCCCTACAGTTCCTTTTCTTTAACTAATCCCGACTTGGGTTTAGGCCCTTTTCTGGTTCTTCTCTCTTCTTTCCCCCCCGATTTTCCATGGAAGGGGGGTTGCCATGACGCCGACCCCCTCCCTTTTTTTCACCCCTATGGTTCCCATTTTAGCACCGTTCGTTTGTCGCCTTTTTTCCTTTCTTTTTTTTGGGTGGTTTTCTTGTTTTTTCCCCGTTGTTTCTTTCCCCCGGGCCACCCTTCCCGGGTTTTTTTTCCCCTTGGACTTTTAAGATTTCTATTTGTTTTTCATCTCTTTGTCCCCTTCGGTCGTCTTGGCCTTTCGATAACGTAATTGCCCATTTTTTTTTTCCCCCCTATGACACTGCCCCCCCCCCCCTCCCTGCTTTTTCTTTTTCCCCCCACTGCTTTCCCAAACGCTTCCTTTTCCTTCTCATTGAACCTTTTCCCCGTGCATCACCCTTCGTGCCGTTTTTCGCCTCGCATTTCCTCTTCATGCCTTCATTATATGTAAACCTTTTTGTTTCCCCTTTTTGTGCAGCCAAACCTATCTTCTTCCTCTCCTCCCCGGTTTTTTTGTTCTTTTTTTCGCTAGATAGTTTTGCTGGCACCAGTGTTTTGTGCGTTCCCCCCCCCCTTTTTCATAGGGACCGCCTTTTCCGTCGAATGCGACGACGACTGTCCACCCTGTGACATCCGGCAAAGAAAAAAAAATTTCTCTTTTTTTTTTTTCAAGCTGTCGGTTTGTTGTCTCCCAAGTGTTGGTCTGGTTCATCGTTTCTGTTTTTTCAGGTCTAAACGGTTGACTCTGCCCAAAGAAACGCCCGCTTTCCCTACATGATTTTTTTTCAACTTCCTTTTCGTTACCTAACGAGTTACACCCCCTTAGTTCTTTAACCACCATTGGTTTCTTGGTCCCCCCCCCACAACGCTGGCGGGACACAACGAGCGACCCCCCCCCGTTCAAAAAAAAGGCTTCCCCACTCCTTTTTTCCTTCGGGAACCTAGTGTACCAATCGATTTCTGCGGATTCCCCCTCTTTTTTGCATTTTTCAAAATTCTGTTGATCAATGTTCCCTTTTACCAGCCCCTTTCAGTCCCCCTTCCCCTTCGGCCAAAAAATTGAGTTCTCCTCCTTCGGTGTTTTTCTTTCTCATCGCTTTCTTAAAAAAATCCAGACCCCGAAGGCACAACTTTCCCTCCCCTTGCTTTTTCAAAAGAGGGTAAGGCCCCCCCCTTGATGGCAGGAAGTTTTTTTTTTAATTTTCTCTGGAACCCTTTCCCCTTTCCGCCACGCGAGTTTTTTTTTTTGAGGATGCCCTTTATTCCACGAGGTACTGGGCGGTCCCCCTCCTCTTGCCCATGGAATCATCTTATTCCTCCAACCTCCCTTTGGGCCCTATTTTCCCCTGGCCCCTTTTGTTTTTTTGCTGCACGGAGACCGACTTCCCCTTTGCCGCTGCCCCACATTTTTGTCCACTCAAAATCGTCTTTTGTTTTCTCATGTTTCGTCCGCCTCCTATCCCTTCCCGTGAATCGTCGAAACGTGTCGGCGCACGGGGTTGTGAAAACTCAGACTTGTCTTTTTTTTTTTTTTTTTTGCGGTTTCTTTTTTTCAGAGGTTAAGCACTCGTCTGTTCTCCCCTGATTCGACTTTCTTTCCCCAACCCTTTTTTTTCAACCCCCCCCAGGCGTCTTCTTTTGAGGTTTTTCCTTACCGGCTCCTTTCCTTTTTCCCGGATTTTTTCGCTCTTGTATGGGACTTTGGAGGCTGCTCGATCCCCCTGCCACCTCTCTGGGTCTTGTGACCCCCTTCCAACTTCCCCCTCTGGGTACCCCCAGAAGACCTTTCGAATTACCCCACTTGGTTCCCTTTTTTTGCTCCTCGTGGCGTAACTTTTTGGCATGCCCTGCCTTTTCTGCCGGCCCGGCTCACCCTCTTTGGTTTTTCTTTTTTTTTGGATTGAAAGTCGACTTGGCCTGGTTTCTCTCCCGCACAGCAAGTCCTGTCCCCCCCCCCCCCTTTGAGTCCTTTAGTCGTCCTTCCTTTTTTTCCGTCCTTAGGTCCCCCTGGTTTTGAAAAGGTGGAGCCTGGTTCATGGCCGCCGTCTTTTTTTTTGTCCTCTCCTTCGCCCTTTTTTTTTTCTGGGCTTCGAAAAGACATTGGTCCCCTTGGGTAATTCCCCCCCTTTTCAATTTCGGTCCCCACTTTCTCTGTCCCCCCTTCCCCTGCCCGCGCGACGACCCCTTAGTGAGCTTTCCCACTTTTCCCCCCTCTTTCACTTGGTGTTCAATGTTCACGGACTGCTCCTTTTTTTTTTTTTTTTTTTTTTTACCCCCGCTTGGTATGTGCTCACTGACTCCGGTTCCCCCTGGCGCTGTGCCTTGGTACAAAGTTTCCCACTCGCTGCGCGCCATCCCCTTTTCGACCCCTTTATCTGTTTAAAGGAGCCTGCGTTCCTAGTCTTTTCCCGTCCCCCCCGGCCCTTCCTTTTTCTTCTGAGGCCAGGTCTACCCCCGGCTCCAGCAAGGGTCCTCGTTCTGCAGTTCCCCGACCTTTTTGGTACGCTTATTTCCCCCCCCCTGTTTTTTCTGTCTCTTCTTTTGCGCCTGTCCCCACACCGATGTTCCCTCTCGCTGCGGGCAAAACGCCTCACGCTGGATACTTGCAGACCGACGCCTCCTCGTTTTAGTCCTTCTTTTCTGGCGCCGAGATGCGCGATCTTGGTCTCGTCGTTAACGTTTTCCTGTTCTGCTTTTTTTTTCCTCGGCTTGTCAATCGGATCTCCTGCCCCCTCCGTCTTTTTCTTCTTTAGCGCTGTGTGATGTCATTACGCATGCGCTTGCAATTGATCGTGCTTTCCCTGAAAGCGTGACCCTTTCCCTTTTTCGAACCCCCCTAAAGTTTTCTCGACCTTAGGGGGCGGTTTTCTGCAGCACCAAAAAGGTATTTCTTCTCCCTTTGCTTTTGTTGCGTTTGAGGAAATTGTTCAATTTTTTTTTTGCTGTTCCCTTGACGTTGGGAGTTAGTGCTTGCTGGTCCACTCCTGTGGACGACGTTCCCCTTTCCACCCCCCTTTCCCCGGCATTTTTTGAAACCCCCTTTTTTTTTTGGTCTTGGTGTTTTCCCCCTCCTCATCCTTGGCTAACCAGAGGTTCCCTTTTTTTATCCCCCCTTTTCCACAATTTGCCACCCATCCCCCCCCACGACTCCTTTTTTTAGACAGCCTTCCTTTTTTTTTTTTTTTTTCTTTGAGTCGTTTTGCCTCTTTTGGTTTGCCCCTGGATGCCCCCCTTATCATCTTTTGAGCCCCCCGACTACCCTTTTTTTTTCCCCATGTTGGTCTTTAAAAGGAGGCTATTTCCACCAAATACCCCCCCCCCAAAATTCCTTGGCCGATGCCTGTTCCCCACGGCCTGGTCGTCTTCCTTCCCTCTGGGACCTCTTTCCCCCGGGATCGAACTCCCTGCTTTGGACTGTCCCTCCCCCAACGTGTAATGAGTCTTGAACCAAATTGGACCTGCAACAAGGCCCAATCGCTTCCCCTCCCCCCTTTTGTCTTTGGGATTGAAGACCCCCCCTTGATGACTTCCCCCCTTCCGCGTGGAAGATTTAGTCATGTTTTCCACGGACCGGGGTGTTGGCGCCTTTTTCTCCCCCCTTTTTTTCCGTTGACAAGGAGACTCTGTTTTTCTTATTTCCTCCTCCACCTGGCGCTGCCCATTGTTTGTTTACCAGAACTCGTTTTCTTCCCCCCCTGAACGCTCTTCTTGGAAAAATCTTTTGCCTTTATCAGCTCACGTTTTTTTTGGACCAGACTTTTTTTTAGTCCTTCCTTTTTTTATGCGAAAGGGTCTCATTCACATGCCTCCTTCCTACCCCCCCCCCCTCTAAAGTTCTTTCGTGTACCATTGAAGACGTCCAGCGTGCACAACCACGTTGTTCTTCTTCTTCCTTCCGGTTTTTTTTTTGCTTTCCCCCACCCGTCCCTGCCCATTTTTTTCCGAGAGCTTTTTCGTTCACCCCAAGTCGTTCCTTCCCCCCCCGACCGATTTACCATCTTTTTTGAATTCGTTGGTAATGTCCCCATTCTCACCCAATTGTTCGTCTTGGCTTCCTTGTTATAGGACCTCCCCCCCTTAGGCTGGCCTCACTCCTCTTCAGTAACCCTGCTCGATTTTCCGCCCCTTTTTGTTGACCAGTCGTAATCCCCCCCTTCTCTCCGCGGTTCCTACGCTTCACCACCGAAATTTTTTTCCCCTCCCTTGCAGAAGTATGACCCCTGTCCCTCATGGCGTCCACTCGAATGGACCTTCTTCGACTTTCTTGGGCGCGGGTTTTTTTTGGACCTTTGTTTTTATGTAGGGTCTTTGCCTGGGGTTGCCGCTCTTCTCCTTTCCTGAATTTTCCCCCCCGAAGGTCCCACCCTTTCGGCTCGCCCCTTTTTGGGAGAAATCTGTTCAACCCCTCGCAGATTTTTTCCCCTGGTAGTTTCCTAACCTGTTGACTTTTTTTTTTTTTCCTGCCGCGTCCCCCTCTTTTTTTTTTCAACGATATTAATAAATTCTTTGGACCCTTCCCTTTGTCCACCTTGACGGCGGGCTGCGTCCCCCCTAGCTTTCACCCAAAAGTGGAGCCTGGTGTTTTTCCTTTTGGCCTTTCCTAGGCGGTTTGCCCCCCTTTTTTCCCAACGACACGCCCCTTCGCCCAGCCCACTTTTCAGGGTTTTCGTCTTTTTTCCTCCCCTGCTTTTTCCCTTTTCTGGTGCTTCCTTTTTCCCTCACTTCGATGGGGGACACTTTGATCTTCCCATCGGCGGCCCGCAGCTTTCGGGATGTCCTTTTGTCTGTCCTTTTTCTCCTTTTTTTTTTCCTTTGAAGAACCGTCCTTCTTTGTTTTTGACCCCTTTTGATCGTCGCCCATTTTTTTGTTTGGTACAGATGGCGACGCTTCCGGCTTTTTTTTTTTCTTCGGAAGCTCCACTTTTTTTTCCCGGTATTTCTTCAACACTTTCCTTTTGGGAAACCCTAGTTTTCACCTCCCTTTTGGATTTTTGTTCAGAGCGAAATGATCCAGTCCAAGACTTTCCCCTGTTGAGTTTCCTCAGCAGCGTTTTGACCTTGATTGCCCTTCTTCCTTCCCTTGTGCTCCTTCCTGGGTAATCCATTTGGCTCCTGAGTGGTTTTCACGGAGGCGTCAATTCCCCTTTTTTCCCTTTTTCAATGTTCGGCCTTTCCAGCTTACTTCTCCCCTCCTCGTCCCCAGGTTTGTCCCCTCGTGCGTTCTTAGTGCCTTTTTTTAAATTTTGCCCTTCTCTCCCTTTCCAACCTTCAGGGGACATCAATTGAACTCTTTCAGCTCCGGGTGCCCCCCCTTTTTGTTCGCTTTCTTTTTTTCTTTATACTCTTTCTCCCCGTAGACAACCCCCGTTTCTCCCCTTGCCCATCCCCTTTTCCCCCTCCGGGACGGTCAGGTAAGCTTCCCTAATTTTCTTTTTTTTCCCCCTTCTTACCTGAAAACGATTTCTTTGGTCTTTCTGGGAAAGTCTCCCGGACCCCCCCTTGATCCCCCCTTATTTTTTTTGTGTTGGTTTTGGGTTCAATATTTTTCCCGAAGTAGTTTTCCGTCCCTTTTGTTTTCTTTTTGTTTGTATCTTCTTTTTTTTTGGGAAGAGTTTTTTTTTTGAAATTTTTCCGCCGACAAAAAACCACAAACCTGTCTCCGACCCGGGGGTGTTTTTACTTTTGTGGATTGTCCAGCTTCATTCCCTTTTTTTCATTCTTGTTCCCCCTTGGGTTCGTTCTTTTCAATTTTTTTTCTGGGCCGACGTTCCTTTAAGGGAAACTGCCTTGACCCCCGCCCCACTTTGCGCTATTCCATCACTCTGAAACCCGTTACCTCTCCTTTTTTCATATTTTTTTTTCCCTCTTTTGCACTTCACCATTTTGTTTTTCGTCTGTCGCATGTTTGACCTGGAATTTTTGGCTCCTATTCTTTTTTTTTCGCCCCAATTTGGGTGAAAGCCTCTTTCCCCTTCCTTTTTTTTTTTGTTTTCTTTTGTTGGCTTTTTTTTTGCCCAATGGTTTACCCCCCCCACCGGTCATCAGAATTTCCGCTGCATTTTCTCCCCCTTTTTTTTTTTTTACGAACCAGGCACGACCTGGTTACCGGCCCCCCAAAAAAATCCCCGCCGTTTTTCAATTTGGTGGTTTATTTTTTTTCGCTGCCTGGTCACTTTCTCCCTTGGGCCCCCCCCTCTTCAAATCTTTTCCGACGACAGCTTTTCACTCCTGTCCCACCGCTTGATCTCTTACTTTCCAGGCCCTTTCCCCCCACAGTAGGAGACCCCAAGGGTTCCGTCCATGTCGCGGGACACCAACGAAGGGTCACTTTTCCCCCCAAGGCGGCCCCACAAGGACTGAGATTCAGACTTTCCCCCAACTCCGTTTTCTGCAGGAGCTGCCCTCATTTCCTCCGTTCCCCTCGTTGCAGAATTCCGTGGTCCATACCCTGAACATGGAAAGAATACCTGACAATCTTCAACTTTTTCTTTTTTTTTTTTTGTGAGTTTTTTTTCTTTGATATACTTGTTGGTTTTCCGGTTCAGTTTTACATTTTCATGGAGAAAACCACTTTTTTTTTCTCATGACCTGGCTTAGTGTGACCAAGATCCCCCTCTGCACCTCCTTTTTTGTTTGCATTTTATGTTTTTTCCCCAGGCACTTATGGGCAACTTGCGCGTTATCGCCCCTTTAATTTACTTTTTTTTCCAACCCCCTTGGCCGACAACCCATTCAAGCCATTGCTTTCCTGTTTTATTCATTCCTATCAAGACCCCATTCCCACCCCTTAATTTCCCCTTTGCTGCGGCCCGAGGAAAGTTTTACCTGTTCCCTCGTGAATGAAGTCACCCTGCCCCTCCGGATGGCTGTAGGATATTTTTTATCCGAGAAACCTCTCCTCCCCCATTTCCCGACCCCCGGCGGTCGTTTTTTCTGCGATGTGTTTCCCCTCCATACCCCCTATATTTTTTTCCCCGGAGTTCCGAGAGTGGGCGCTTTTCGACCATCTTCTGTCTTTTTTTTCCGACGTGAAAAAGTTAAAATTCCTTTTTGTGGGTCCCGATTTTGTAGGGAACCTACCGCTTTCCCTGATGTTGTTGCGCTGGGGTGGGGTGGGTTTTGGGGGGGGGGTGTTTTGTGCTCGGCTTGGGGGGCGCTGGTTGGGATTTTTTGTGTGGGGGTTAGGGTGGGTGGGGGGGCTTGGGGGGGTTTGTTGGGGGTTTTTGGGGGGGGGGCTTGATGTTTTTTTCTCCCATTTCTTTTGAAGGCTCCCTTAGAAGACACCCTGGGTTCTTTCAATCACACTCCTATGGACAACCGTCCCCTGTAACTTCCCACAAAGGAAGTGGCATTTTTTCAGAACTTTTGGCCCCATGGCACGGGGTTTTTTTTTTACATATGACGGCCTAACCCCCCTTTTTTCTCCGACCCCCGTGGGGGTGGAGGCCTTTTACCCAGTTGCTTTCCCTTTCCCCCCTCCGGTTCCCCCCCTTCTGTATTTTTCCCGCAAGGCCTTTGGCCCCCCCCCTTGGCCTTCCTAGTCGAGGCGTTTCTTTGCCCGCGGCCTCTTCTTTTTCGGGCTTTTCGGACCTGTCGCTCGCGATTTCTTTTTGTGCAATTTCTCGCCGCGGCGGATTTTTTCTGTTTTTGGACCTCTTTTCTGGACTCATGCCCAGATCACATCCCCCATTGGGTTTGCCCCCTCCTCGCCCCTGGCCCGCCGCTTTTACGATTTTTTTCTTTTAGTTCGGGCCACCTTCTTTTCCCAACCCCCCTTTTTTTGCCCCTTTTTGGTTTCAAGTTTTCTTCCTGCTATCTCCTCTGTCGCTTTGTGGTATTGGTTTTCGCCTTTCCCTTTTTCTGCTGAATAACCTTTGCGGAGAACGACTGGGATTCGATTTTTTGTCACCACTTGTCATCGATAAAAGAACTTTATTTTCCTTGCGTCCTTTATCCCCTCCTGAAAACCCGAGGGTGTCTGTTTCCGGCCCCTTGTAGTACGATTTACGCACCCCCCGACTATCTCGTTTTCCAGGGCCCCCGGTTTTTTTCAGTCCACTACGGTTGTACGTGCTCGGGCCCCCCCGACTCCTTTGGTTTTCACACCGGCATGCGTTCCCTGGGTTTCCCCCTGCCTTCCTTGAGCTGCCTTCCCCCCTTTTTCCCTTCTCCCCCGGATCCGGGGGTTGACCTTTCTGGTCAAGGACGAGCCCCGTCTCCTCATTCTTCTGATCTCTGTCTTTCAACCGTTGCTCTGCTCTGACTCGATGTTGTCCCCTTCGTTCCCGTGTCCCCCCGTGTGCGTGCTTGGGTTCGACAACTGGACTCTTGCGAACTGTGTAGGTTCCATTTACGAACCATTTCCTGGCGCCTGCCAGAAGGTTAGGTTTTGTTTTTTTTTGTCCTTTTTAATCTCCCCCCCCTTTTGTTGCCTCCTTTGATCAGCCCTCACGGTCGAGGACGCGGCCTTTTTTTTTGGTTGCCCAGAAACAAACCTTTTTTATTCTCCCCTGCTCCTCTGCTTTCTTGGAAATTGTTCCGTCCTTTTTACCTGTTCGCGGCGGACCTTCGCGTTTTTTTTTCGCAGTTCTGCCCCAGAGCCTTAAGAACTCCCCTTTCCCCCTTGAACCTCCCCAGCGTGGCATTTAACCCCCTTTTTTGCCTTTTTTTTAAAGATACACGAATTGATCTGACCCTTCCCGACATACTCCCCCGTTTTCCCCACCCCCCCCAAAAACCCTTCTATCTCTCTTTCCCCCCCCCCCCATCTTTTGTTTTTGCGGAGAAGTCGCTTTTTTTGGTCCCCTGTTTCAAATGTTGGTTTATCCCATTGTTAATCTTTTTGTTGCTGGCACAATTTTTTTTTTCCTGATTGGTTCCCCCCCCTCTTGGGCTCTTTTTGTTCCAAAACCAAAGCCCCCTAACTTAAGTTTGTTTGTTTGATTTTTCTGTTCCTAGGGTGTCACTTCTCTTTTCGACTGCCCGGGTGACGTAAAGCCCCCCGAAGAGTTAACAACTTTTTGGAACAATCCCCCCACCTTCCCTACGACTTCTTCTTTTTACCTTTTTGTTTGGTGATTGGCAGACCCCTTTTATTATCCTCGACAACCGCCCTTTCATTTCTTGAGTTCGGCACGTACTTTTTTTCTTTCTTTCAGAAGTCCTTTGCGCCTTATTCTTATCCTACAAACTTCTTTGGCACCTCTCCAGTGGTCTCGCACTTCCCATCCTGGTTTATGCCTGTCGGACGTTTTCCTCTCTGTTTTCCCCACATCTTTCAGCTCCTTTTCAGCTCCTTTTTTGGAACGCACTATCTCATCTCGGCGCGCTTCGTTTCCCCCCTCGTTCCTACCCCCACAGATTTTTTGGTCAGTACGCCACAGCTTCCCTGCGTGAACACCCCCTGGCCGATGGAAATCGTTGGTGCTCCCTTTCCCCAGTTTTGCCAGGGGGTCGTTTTGTGCAAGTCGTTCCTTCCCTTGGGCAGGACCGGCCGATTGGAACAGTTTCAACCTTGCCTGTAGGTGTTGGTTTTCCTACTGACATCTCACCTTTTTTCCGAAGCGTGAGGCCAAAGAATCTGAACCGTCCCCCTTACTCAGTTTTGAAGACCTCTTCTTTCCCCACACCGTTTCTGGGAAGCAAATACTGCCTCCCTGACCGTCTTCTACCTCTGCGCAGAGGTTTAGCCATTTGTTTTTTCACACCCATACCAAACATTTTTTCGTTGGCTCCCTCGTCCCTTAACTTTTTAAGCCCGGTTAGATTTAGTCTTTCCTGGCAAGGTTTATTGTCGTTACGCCGCTGGATGGGAGTGTTCTTTTTGAGTTTGGGAGATAGTTTGGATCTTGCATGAGGAGAACATAGCTGCGGCCTAAAATCCCTCGGCGCCCAAGGAAAAGGGTTCCCTTGATCTTTGATTTCCGTTCCAAATTTTGGACCCCCCCCCCCCCCCCGATTTTTTTTTCCCCAAGTCTTTTTTACGACTTAACTATTCCTTCAAGTTCATTTGGGCTTCCTTCTTTGGCTCGTCTCGTTCCCTTCAGACGGAGATTTGATTCCCCCCCTCACAGAGGCTACAACCCCCAAACCTTTTGTTACGGTTCTCCCCTCTTTTACTTTGGGATTGCCAAGGTTCGCTCTTTTAGAATCCTGGGTTGGCCCATGTGTGTATTTTCTTCGGTTTGGACGTATCGTTTCCCCATCTTTGCAACAATTTAGGGTGTCTTGACGCCTCCAGACTTTTTTAGCCCCTATACTCCCCTTTTTTCTTTGGTATTCCTAGTCGTTTACCCTTCCTAGGAAAGAAGCCTTTCTTTTTTTAAAATTTTTCAAGTTCTCCATCAGTTTCTCTTCCTATTGGCGAGCGTTTTGCCAGACCAGAAGAAGACGAAAAACTGATTCTTTCTTTTTTTACCCAACTCAGGTCCCGCCTTTTTTTTTTTTTTTTTACCAACCACGCGATTTTTTTTCCGCCCGTGGTAGGTTATTTGTTTCGTTGGCGTGAACGATCCCTCCCCTTGGTCGAAGTTTTTTTCTTAGCCAGGCTTGGAACTGGTCCGTGGTCCCTTTTGATCCCCCGCATGGGCCGTCTTATTCTGGGTCCCTCCCTTGTGGACTTGGAGTCGGGCCCGTTTTAGAATTGCCTTGACCAGTCCCCTCCTGCAAAGATTCCCTTTGCTTGCCCACTCGTATCCCCCCTGGATTCCATGGGGTTTTCACCCCGCGGCGTATGTTGTCATGGCCCCAATAACTCTTTTGGGCCAACCCCCGCATTTCCATCATTTCCCCTCCTCTTGTCAGCTTTCTTTGTCTTCTTTCGGCTTTCGGCTTTTTTCTTCTGCTGCGGGACACAACCGATTACCGTATTATCCTATTTTTCGCTTGTTTGTCATTCACTTTTCATTTTTTTATGACCCTCTCTTCTGCACCGGGGACCGAGTTGTCACAAGCGACAAGACCTTTTTTGGCTTGAGGCCACTTGGGCCCCCTGGCAAGTAAGTTTCCTCCTCTGTGTTTCGTGGTCTCGGTTTGCTTTTTTTGGGACCTGGGGAGAACCCCTCTTTTTCCCTCCTGGTGGGCTTGTCCCCCTTACCACGTTTTCTACTCTTTTTTTTCCTCTTTTCCATTTCTGGTTTCCCAGCTGTTCCTAATCGTTGTTGTTCTTTTTTTTTTTCCCCCGTTGTGAAACTTGTTTTTTTTGCTGACCGTATCAATGGACCAACTTTTTGTGTATCACACCCCGGACCTTCTTCCCCAACTCCGAGGATCATGTTCCCTTTTCACTTTTTTCATCTAGGGTTTGCCGGATCTCCAGTTTTTCATGTTTCTGTAGTTCGACTTGATGCATTAGAATTCTCTTTCCACCGTTACCCTTTTTCCCAGACCATCTTATCCCCCCTTTCCCTCCGTTGTGTTGAGATCTTTGGCTTGCACCCACCAATTTTCCCCAAATCCCCTGACCCCTTCTTTGCCCGCTGCATTCTTCCCCCTTTGTTCCAGACCCACTCCCCCCGTGCCCCTACCTTTTTTTTTTCCCCACCTAGAAAAAAACTCCTTTTTCCGTAGCCGTTCCAAAGCTGTAGGTTCACCCCGTTCCCTTTCGGTCCCCTTTCATACTTTACCTCGTGGCCCCCCCTCTCTTTCCTCCTTCCCCTAGGTTTTTCTCCCCCCCCTCACTTGCCCACGAAAATCTTCTACCCCCGGCCCCCCCAGTTACCACCACGTAGGACTCCCCCACCTTCCCAAGCCGGTTTCCGTCTTGGACTTCCGAACCCCAGCCCCCGGCCCTCCTTGCTAAATGGGCCCCCTACCCCTATCGGTCAGTCTGTGTCCCTTTTCCGCGGCTGCACAGTCAGAGTTTGTCACCCCCTGTTTTTCCCCCCCTTTTGGTGCATTCTACCTTTCCAAATCTCCTGATTTGATAATCGGATTCTTTTTTGCAGGGATCATCTGAGCCACCCTCCCGGAAATCCTCTTCTCCCTCTGCTTTTTCCATCGGAGTTGCACTTATGTTTTCCTTTTTTTCTCTTTTTGCTGGCTATGGCTTGAACTCCCACTCACACTCTTTTGGACCTTTTATACGTAGTTATTTCCTCCCCTCCTATTCCTTCCTTTCCCCCCTTTTCGTTTGTATTCTCTCAACGTAAAAAGTTGAGCGCTTTGGCTGCTTCACGAGCCCCCCAGTTACCCACGCTTGCCTGCCCCTTCACCCCCCCCGGTGCTGGCTTTCTCTTCTTGACCCCAGATATACTCGCCCCAACGGCTTCGCAATGTTTCTTTGCAGGATCTTGAGTCCCCCCCTATCGTTTCCTTTGAGGCCGGCTGGTCTGTGACCCCGTTCGCCATCTCGCATTCCGAAGTTTCAAAGCGTATCGTTCAGCGGTCATAGGTGCTACCGCCTCTGGTCCCCCCCTTCAGCTTCTCTGAGTGTTTTTCTTTGCCTCTTCCTCCATTTAGATTGGGTGCGACTTACCCGCCCCCAGACGTTTCCCGAGCTCCGTTGGATTTTTTCTATTCTAAACTTTTAACTGTCTTTGGCTGCTCAAAATTCCCTTTCGCGTTCGCTGAGTGGGACCCTCCATCTGTTGAAATTTTTCGAGGCCCCCAGCCCCCCGGGCAGTCGCCCCTCCTTCCTCGGTCTGAAAGTGCAGAGTTGGGTCATTGATTTTGGCGAGCGAACCGTTGCAACGTCGCCCTATTTTTTTCGTTTTTGTTTTTGAGTCCTGCCTGGGGGCTGGCGTACCCTCTTTCCTCGAATCCTTTCCATCTTATAAACGCCGTCTGAACCTTTTTGCCACGCCAGGCCTTTTTTTTTATTCCCCCGACATCCGCGTCTAGTGCCCCCTTTCCACCTTCTTTGACCTTGGAGTTCGGATTGCTAACCTCCGATATGCACATGTTTGTTCGCAGAGGGCCTTTTCCCCCCCATTCTTTCCTCCTGTTGTATTCAGGGGAGTGCCTCCCTCCCTTCTGAGACGCAATTTAAAGTCCATCTGCTGCTTCTGTTGCCGT
>Ga0179593_1468512_pt1 | contig 36116 bp, 64 predicted proteins | sample CZODoug2_1_08_16_FD_185931 | JGI IMG/M metagenome (GOLD analysis project Ga0179593, IMG submission 185931) | Vadose zone soil fungal communities from Angelo Coast Range Reserve, California, USA - CZODoug2_1_08_16fungal (PacBio error correction) | ecosystem: Environmental > Terrestrial > Soil >... | reverse complement strand
CGTTGAACCTTTTGTACTTTTTCGTGGACCCTCTCCTGATTTCTCATTTCTGCTTTTTACCGCTTTTAAGGGCCCCCTGCTTTCTTTTCCACACGATTCATACGCTCAAGCTCCCCCTTCCAAATAGAAAAGGGCACCCCCCCCCTCCACCTCCTTCAAAAGTCCCCACTCCCTCCTCATGGTTTCCTATCTTCCAGCTCCACTCAGTGGGACTGGTAGTGTCAATTTTCTTTTCCCCTCCTTTTCCGCCCAAACGAACAAGTACCTCCATTGTCACCCTCTCTGACCCCTTACGTGCTTTTTTTTTTTCGCCTCCCCCGACCATTTCCGGACTCCTCGTCTCCCAATTACCTTCTTGGTCCCTCTCCCTATTCAAGAGACCATTCTCAATTCTCTTCCGGCGTCCTTCCCACAGTAGCGAATTTTATAATCCTCTTGCAATTAAAGGGTCCGTCACCTTTTGCTCTCCCTCTTTTGCACAACTGTTTAAACAATTCCATTTACCCCCTCCTTTTCCTCTCTTCTTCCCCCATCTGCCCCTACATGACTTTTTTTCTATAGGGCCCTTTCAAGAGTTTCTTTCATGATCCCTTTTTTCTTTTAGGAGGACCCCAGCAAATCATTTCCCTTTTCCCCCCTGTCTTTCCCAGCCCCCAGGCAGTTTCTTTTTTTTCCTCGACGACACCCCCCCCACCGCCCCTCCCAAGCCTTTTTTACCAAAGGTGAACAATATCTTTAGGCATGGCGGTTTCTTTCACGATTTGTCCCAAAGGCCAGGGTTTCCCTGTTGTACTCCTTTTTTGGATCGTCGCCTTTTTGAGTTCATGAGTGGGGGTGTTTCACTATTTTGGCCCCTGTTTTTTTCCCTGCGATAACGGGTTCATTTTCCCTCACCCCTTTACTTTTTTCGCCACCCTGCAATTCTTCCAAGTAATTTACCCTGTCTTCACCGTACACCTTTTCTCCCCGTTCCTTCCCGGTCATTTATGACCGACCTAAGACCCCTTTGACACTTTTTTTTTCGGTGCCACGGAACTTCAATTGATTCCTTTCTAAAGCTGGTCCACCGTGTTTGGGGGAATTTTCAAGTTCCCCTCTCCCCGAGTTCTCAAGTTGTGATCCCCGCCGGTAATCAGACCTGAGTGTGTTGGAAAACTCTTACTCGTCTTTGTTTTTAACCCCGGGTTACCCTCCTCCCATTTTTTTCACGGGTACCCACTTTTTCCATTTGAAAATTAACACAAGTTCCCTGTTTTTTTCCATTGGGATTCCAGCCCCCCCTGTTCAACTTTCCCTCGTGCCCTTTTTACCTTTATTAAAAATGTTGATTATTACATTTCCGCTCGACCACGATTTATTGTCAAAGTTCTCGGTGGTTGCCCTGTTTCGGGTCTTATTCCATTTCAACGATTTTCTAATCTCTGTTTTCTACCCTACGTGATGTTCTATTCACCCAGGTTGTCCCTCTGTTTTTGATTTCCTGAACCCCGCTAGATTATCAAGGGAAACCCCTTTCTTTTGCACACTTTCTTTCTGTGGTCTGTAAGCCCCTTTTATCGGACTCTGTTTGCATTCCCCCCCTTCCCGCTTTATGCTTGTTTTCCTTCTTTTTACCTACCTGGGCATTCCCCGCGCCCTTTTTCCCCGTTGCACTTTTATCCCCTTGACTCCTTTCTTTTGTTTTTCTGCCCGACCCTTCCCAGACTTTCGAAGGTTAATCATTATCTTTTTTTTTTCTTTTGTTTCCTCTCCAATGCTTAAACTTTCCTGTTTCATTTTTTTTTTTCTTTGTTCCCCCCAGCATGATTGGCGTCTGGTAATTTTGGTCTTCCTTTGAAGTGTCCGACGTTCTTTTGTTCGGATTCGGAATCCATCTACCTGAGGAAACATATTCCCCCAATGGGACTTGTAACAAGTGAATTTTCCACCTTTTTCAACCCCCCGCGGCTCTTTTCTTTTTCCACCCCTTTCCTTCAGCTTTTCTCTTTTTTTTCCCGGCCGCTCTTTTTCCCTTTGGAAACTACCCCCCAGGATGGTTCTTTTTGTTGACCCCCCTTTCCCACCCCCTGCCTTTCTTGTTGGCATTTTTTGTGTCTATACTCCGTGTCCGTCGGATTAGATAGAGGTCTTTTCCCCTCACCCCCTGTCATTACAGGTTCGTATTGGGGAAGTTTCCCCCTTGACCCCAACCTCCCCCTTTTTTTCCTTCCGAAAATTTCTCCCCCGCGTCCACTTGCGTTTGTCAAGATGTTCCCGGCACTCCCCACTCTTCCCCCTGCGTTTTTACTTTTTCTTACAATCTATTCCGTTTGCCCGTCTTGGAAAAAACTTGTCCCCCTCGTGTTCCCTCTTCTTCAAAAGTCATGTCCTTTTTTTTTTGTTCCCTGTTTCTTTTTCCTCTTGTGCTTTTTGCAACTCATTTTCTTACGGGTTTCCTCTCTTTTGGATACCACCCACTATTTCGTTTTCTTTTCCCCCCCCTTTTTTCCCGCTGGTTCTTGGATCCAGTTTTTAAAGGCCATTTATCCGACATCTGTTCCCGTGCGTTCTTCCTCATTTTCACTGAACTTTTTTTCCTAGCTGGTTACGCAACTTTTTAATCGTACTTTCTCTCCTTCCCCACCTTCCTTCAATTTTTTGTGGTTATTCTCCTTCCCTAAAGGTATCACCCTTGATACGTCCCCGTCTTTTTTCCTGTTAGCCCCTTATGTTACCTGCCAAAACCCTATAGTTTCCACATGCTTTTCAACTCACTTAACTTTTCTTTTTGGGATATGCTTTCGCCCCACTTTGCTGATCATTTATTCACTTGTGGTTCATCTGCCCCCCTTCTCTATTATTGTGAAATTTCTCGACCCCAAGGTCCTAGTTTTATTGGGGCAAAAACTTTTTCCTTCCCCTGTTTCCGATGGTTCCCTCCGACGGCATTTTTCACCAGATTCCAACTTTTATCCCACCATGTGCTGGTTCCTGAACGTTCATTAGTTTGTTTGGAACCCCCATCTTTTTTTCCTTCCTCGGTTTGCTCTCTGTATTGCTTCCCCCCTGATTCCCGTTGGTATGAGGGCCCTTGGGTCTGCTTTCTCCCTTCTTTCTCTTCCCCACCCCCTACAACCACTAAATCTGACTTTCTCCCCAGGGTTTTTCCATTCCTGGGCGTTTCCTCCCTCCACGCTTCATACTTGGATCGCCCAATCCTCCTTACTCCCCCCCTTCCCCCCGATTCTCACCCCCGCATTATCTCTGGACTCTTCTTCTAGCAATCTAAAGAGAGATTAGGCCCTGCTTTTTTTTCTTGGCGTGCGCTTTTCATGAGGCTTTTGTGCCTTTTTACCGTCCCCTTTCTTCAGCTGGTCAAAATCAGTGCGTTTTTCTACCATCACTTTCTCAGAATGCAACCTGCCTCTCCCCCCTTCCTTCCCTCCTTTTCCCTGTCTTTTCTCTTGGGACTACCACCCGTTTCAGCCTTTCAACAACTTTCGTTTCCTTGTTGATTCCGTTCCTCTTCAAAGTTTTGAACATGTTAGTTTATTTTCCTTTCGCCGGACCCCCCCCACAATCTCCTCTGCACCTGTTCCCCCCCTCTTCTTTTTTTTTCTTTCCATGAGACCCTTTATTGCGAAATTCATCACCACGATGTTCCTCCCCCATTTTTTGGGCCCCCCGGTTTCCCCTTGCTTTATGTTTTTTTCCCCCCATTGGCACGTTTTCCCCCAACACTTTCCACCAATCTGCCCAGCGTCTCAAAACCCCTCTCCCCCTTCCCCTTCCCCTTCTTTGTGTCAACGCAGTCTATCTTGGCGAACACTTGAACTTTTCCCCCATTGCTGTGTGGTCTGACCCCCAAAATCCGCGCTCTTTTAGACCATTTCCCCCTTTTTTCATCCCCCCCCCCCAGCTGTAACACGGACGATTTTCTTTTTTTCCCCCCTTTTTTTTTCATTTTCCCCCCCAGCTCTTTGTTGTTTTTGTGAGATCAGCTTTTCGTCGTTACCTCCGGGTGTCCATATTCCTGTTTCTCCTTTTTCCTTTTACTTGGGGTCGGACGGTAAACCAAGCAGTCGTTCCGGGTCCTCCCCATCTGCTCTTTCCATACCGTTTCTTTTGTGGTTAGGGTTTTTGATGGGAAACCTCCTTTGTTTCCCTTTTGTGGCCCCCTTCATTTTTTTTGGGAGTCCACTAACCTTCCCTTCTTGGGCCCCTCCTTTTGCGTGCCGTTGATGGAACTGGGACCTGCTGCCCAACCTGATCACTTTGAAAACACAGTTCCGGTCCAGGGTGAGAGTTCTTCTTTTCTTTTCGGGGCGCCATTATCTTTCCCTTTTCTGATCGTTCCCCCTACTAAGCTCCCCCTTTTTTTTTTTTGGTCTTTTTCTTCCTCCCCTTTTTTTATCACCAGATCCCACGGTAGTCCCCAACCACTTTTCCTTTTATCCTTGTTTCAGGGAGGCCACTTTGCCTGAGGAAGGTGAATGTCTTTCTTCTTTCTTCCCGTCTTCTTTTTCCTGGACCCTCCCCGCTGACCCTGAGGTATCCAGGCAAAAACTTTTCCGGCGTTCCCTTCCTTCCCCTCAGTCCATACGCTGCCGAGATGTTCTGAGTGGCTCGCGGACTCCCCCCCCCTCTTGCTCCTTTTAGCTCATCAGGTGTGTTTCTTTCCGGCTTTAAAGAGACCCATTTTCCATATTTTTTCCTTTTCCCTTTTTTCTTTTCCACCTGTTTATTCACCCCCACCCCTAGGGCTGTCCCCATTGGACCCCGCGCTGGTTTTTCCTTTTCAGGTGCTTTTGTCCGACGCCCTCCCCAATTATGAGATGGGCTAATGCCCCACTCTCTCATGCACAATCCCCCACCATGCCTTTTTGTTGGTGCCCCCATCCCCCTGTTGTTCCCAGCACACGGGGCAACTGTATGCTTTGGACCCCTGGACCCATGGGTTATCCCAAAAAGTGTCTTTCGCAAAAGCTTTGAAAAGGCCTTGCTTTTTTTTTTTTCATGGCCTAGGTTTTCATGATAGTGTTACCGGTTTTAAATAGCAGTGCCTCTTTCCTCTTTGTTGTCTCTCCAGGTCCCCCCCTGACATGCCTTCTTTTGCGTGGGAAGGACCCCCCTTACTTTTGCTCCTTCAGTCACTCCTTCGAGTGCCTCTCCCCCCTAAATCCGGTTTTCCAGGGTGCTGCCATTTTTTACAGTCGATTTTTTTTGGTACTCTTTTCCCCCATCAAGTGTTCCCTCCTCAATCATGGTCCATTTAGAAAAGCGCTTCTTCCCCCCCCCCTTCGCGATCGTCTCCCCTCCTTAAAGGTTTCTTTTCCTGGCGCAGACAAAAGAAATAGAGTACCGGTGCGAACCCCCTCTTTGTTTGGGACAATTCGTGCAATTTTGGATTCCCAACGCCTTTTTTTTTTTACCCCCCCCCATTCTGCGGGGCTAAAATTTCCTAAGCATTTCCCCCGGTCTTCCCCCCCAACCATTTGGGTCCCGCAATATCTTTTTTGTTTCCCTTCCATCCCGAGTACCCCCCGTCTTATCCCACATGTCTGTTGCAAACTTCGGCAACTTCTCGATGGTCTACCAAGCTCTCTTTCTTCTTTTCCAGTCTTAACGCCTTTTTTTTTTCCGAGTTTGAAATAGAAAGAAGTCCCCATCCCCCCCTCCCTCGTGGCTGCGCCTCTTTCCCCACTCAGGTTGGGTTTTTTTCTTGTTTTTTCTTGGAACCCCCCTGATTCCATTTCATCCATTTCCCTGGCTTCATACTTTTTGATGCGAAACCACTTTTGGGTGTGGGTGTCTCCCCCCCCTTCTCTTTCTTACCCTGCCCACCAGGTCCTTTTCCACGGTTTTTCCCACGCGCCCCCCTTTCCCCCCGGCTTTTGTTTTTCCCCTTAAATTTTACCGGGTTCACTAGAATCTGGTCCAGAACTTTGAGTTACGCCTCTCTATTTTTTTGAAGGTTTCTTGTGCAACGATGGGTTTTCACTCGGTTTTCTTTCTGGTTCCCTGTTTCTCCCCCCCCTTACAAGGCTAACTTGAAAATACCCTCCGCACACCTTTCCCCTCCCCCCACAGCCAAGCCTGCGAATCTGCGTACTATCCCAAACCAAAAACCCCTTTTCCAAAATATTCTGTCAGGTTATGTTTTTCTGTCCCCCCTTTAGCTTCGTCCAGTTCTTTCCCCCCCCCTTGCCCCCACAATTCTCTTGGAGGAGATTGCCCCCCCCCCCAAGTTTGCCGCTTTTGGGTACTGCTGTCCGTTTTTCGTTGGAAAACCCCACAGGTGCACACTCCTTCTCTCTCCTAATCAATCGGCCTTCTTAGTCAAAACTGGCGTTTTTGTTGCCCCCTCCCCTTTTCCTGCTTTTTTTTGCCACGCATTTTCATTACCCGGTTTTCCGCGAATCAAGTCTACCACAAGTCAATGAGTTGAATCCTTTTTTTTCTGTCGTATGACCCGACATGGTCAAACCTTTTTTCCGGACACTTCTTTCCCATGTTCCGTCCCCCCCCCTCGATTAGGGATTCCCTGCCCCCAAATTTCAAATCCTCTCTCCAGTTTTGACTCCCCCTTTTTTAGGTCCAGTTTTTCCTGTAAATCCTTTTTCCGACCTTTTTACCCCCTTTTTTTTTTTTCTATTGCACCCGGGCAAACCAGGTTTGTTTTTTTCTTTCCCCCTCTTTCTTTTAACGGACCAGTGCTTGTCATCGTTCTCTATTGTGACGGCTCTTCTCTCTTTCTTTTTTTTTTTGTCCCTTTTCTGCCAAACACAATTTGGTACCAGTTCTTTCCTTCTGACGCTCCCCGTAAGTGTTTGGGTCCCCTTCTTCTTTTTCCCTTTTTTCCCCCCCCTTTCCCTTGTCGCTCCTATTTTTGTAACTTTTTGGCTCTTCTTTTTGTGCCCTGCTCCCCACTAAAGATGGTTTTCTTTTTAGGTGCCCGCCGCCCCTTCGTTTTCTTTTCATAGTGAATACCCGGTTCATCGTAGTTCCCCCCCTTGTTTTTCCAAAGTTAAACCTCCTCAATTGCATTCACGTCTCTTTTTTTTTTACAGCCTTTTTTCCTGACCCCTTCTTTTCCCACCCCCGTTTTTCTCTTCCCAGCCCCCCCACCCCCAAGAAATATTTAACGTGAAAGGATTTTTCTGGTCGGTTTTTTTCTTCCTTTTTCCCAATGGAACTGGGTCCTGTGTGATGTATTCCTTACCGTAGGTGTAGTATGCTACTTTTTAGCTTTTGCGGTACTCGCGCCGAATTTTTCCCCCCCCCGCTATATCCTGGAGTACCTGCCCTTCGAGTAATACAAATTCAGGTCTGTTTCATGAGCCTTCTTTGGAACCAACCTTTTTCCCGCCTTTGCACGGCGCATTTTTCCGTTTTTTCCAAACGAACCTGTTAGGAAATTTTTTTTTTTTTTTTTTCCCCCCCCCCCCCATACAGCGGGGTAAATTCGCGAGTTTTTCTTTCCTTTTTTATTCTCTGTTCCATTTTTTCTCCCAAACCATGATGTTGTGTAAAAGGAGTCAGGAGGTCCCTCCCCTCTTCTTTTTTCTGGAGGCAAACAATTGAGGTATTTCTCTTTTTTTTCCCCAGACTTTTGGCCACCACTTCCGTTATTCTTTTGCTGGCCTAGTGGGATTTCAGTCTAGAAGAATGCAAACTTGATGTCTCCCCACTTCCTTCTCCTTTTGCTATAGTTGTACTCGTTTTTGTCAGAGTTTGTTCCGCTTCCCGGTGTCAGCCTTACATGGCGTAGTTTCCCATATGCTCCAAATCTCCGTAGTGCAGTAAATGAAAACCCTCGGACAGTTGTCACCCCTTTCTGTTCCTCCTCCACGTTTTTTTTGTTATTTTCTGGATCGGGTGATCTCCTGCCCAAGATTTTTTTTTTTTGTTTTTTTCCCCCCTCTTTCAGGTATACCTGCTCTTGGTACTTGGATCTTCCTTGACACACCTCCTCCCGCTCTCTGCCCTTCCCCACATATTACTAGATTGCATGAAAGCCCACCATACGCCCAACACGCCATCAACGCCACACGGCCCTTTCCTTTTCGCAGCATTTTTGTCACCTGGGAGTAGTCAACCGACTCCAACTTCGCCCCCCAACCCCCCCGAAAGTACCAACCGGCCCTTGTTTTCCCACCTTCTCTGCAACAGCGCCATTTCCTCCTTTCCAACTGCCACTTTCGTGGCGGGTCCCCCTTTCCTTACCTTCAAACAACAATTTTCTTTGTCCTCCTCCTAAGAGATAAACATCCCGTCCTTCTCAGACCTTTTGAACTATGTCCACCTTGTTGCACCAACACAACGGTAACGTGTCTCGTTGTTCCACTGTTTCCAGAATTTGCCCTTTTATTCACTTCGCGTTTGCCGAAGCCATCGTTAGCCAATTGCCCCCCCTTGCCTTATTATCGTTGCTACATCATCCTTTCTGGTGTCCACTTCGATAACTCTTTGCTGACCCCCTCTCCCCAAAAATCTCCTCCCCTTTCTTTCTTTTCCCCCCCCTAAACGGACGTTCCTTTTTTTGGACCCGCCCTGCACCCCAACCCAGAGCGACCAATTTTTTTTGGTTTTTTTGGCACTTGCAACTCGGAGGGTTTATTGGGTTTTACCACCTCTTTTTTCCAAGAACAATTTCCTTTGTTGGATTACCCCGTATACGGAGGGAGTTTTCAAGGATTTTCTGTTCACATGGAGGTTTGTTGCACTATTTGTTTTTGACCCCCCGTTGTTTTCCATTCGAATTACCTTCTTTTTTGTATCTTTCCCCCGATTGACTACTTTTTGCACCGGTCCACCTTTTTTCCCGCGTTTTTATTCCTCAAAACCCGATTCGGGCCCTTGTTTTTCGATTTCTCGAACCATTTTTAATTTTTGGAGAATTGCTGAACCGCTTTTTCCAATGGGCCTCACATAGAACAAACCCTTCGGGGGAAAGAGCCAATTACAACAATTTGCGCTCTATTTTCTCGCTGGTACCCCACCGTTGTTTCCTGAAGATCCATTTTCCCCAATCGCCCGAGCAATGTCCCCAGGCTCGCGTTAAATCCTTTTGATTTCGGTCAGAAACACACTCTACTCGCGTTAACTTCAATTTACTGTTTTCCCTCCTCCCACAAATTTTGGTTTTCCCTTGGGTTATAATCGTCAACCAAAACCATCCTGGCTGTTTTTTGACACACCTTAAGGCAACACTTACACTCCCGTCTTTCCCTCCTTTATCCGCGGAGTACTTTCCCGTTTGGCAATCGCCCATTAAATACTACTCTTATTTTCTTCTCCTTTGTGCGACCGGGTTATCAGTGGTTTTTTGTAAACATGACTTTGTTTTTGAGTGTGCCCTGGTTCAGGTACCACTTTCTACCCCCGTCTCTTTTCCCCTCTATCTTTGTGAAATCGTCTCTTCGACCGCTGCTCACCGCCTACTCCTTTGCACTATTTTTACTTGGAGAGTTCCGTTTGATCTCACCAAGGGCTTTTCCCCCCCCTTCCCCTTTTTTCATTTTTTTCTTAAAGCCCCTTTTCTATCTTGCTTTACTTTTTTCCCCCTGTTTTTTTCAGGGAGGATAACCCTACCTGGAAGTAGGACTCCATCCCCCCCTCTCTTCCCCCCACTTTATTACTATACACAATGACCGCCGATCCTTTTGTCCCTTCCGCCAACATGTTGCCCTGCCCACGCTTTTTTTTTCTCTTTTTTTTGATTGTAAAACTTGACCCCTTTTTTTTTCTCTATTTTTCCAGTCTTTGTTTATATTTTTTAACCTCCCCGTTTTCTTGTGGCTCTTCTCTTATTTTTGGGTTTACTAAGGGACGTGTTTCACGTTCTTTCTCTCCTTTCCTTTCTGTTCGCCTTTCGCTAACGCCAGGCGGGCCACCTCTTCCCTCTTTTCACTTTGCCCGCAACTCCCCCTCACCAAGAGATCTTAAACCCTTACCCCCTCTACACCCCCTTTCAAAGTAAGATGTCCACAGTTTCCAGTACCCTTTTGCTTTCCGTTTTGACGTGCACCTCCTTGTGGGTTGTTGGGTCCCAAAGGGTCACCTTTGGCTTCCTTTGCCGTGCTTCCCTTTTGGACTCCCCCAAAATTATTCAGCCGTCCGTTTATAAATTTGGTTTTTGGTTCCCAATACATGACCATCCACCAAAGAATACCTGGTTACCCCGGTTCCATTTTTCCCCCGCAGCCAAGGCGGGCTTTGCGTTTACCTTTTTCCCCCCCTTTTTTCCCCTGAAAACCCCAGTTTTCGCGGGTACAAGTCAACAGACAAATGACTTCCACAGCAATTTTAATGGTGGCTCGGTCTCCATTTCCTTTTTCTGGGTTGCACCAATCCTTTTTTTTATCGTTTTTATCCCAAACCCGGGGAGTAGCTCTGCCCACCACTTCCGGTGGTAATTTTCTCTTCTTTCCCCCATTTTATCATCACCCGAGGTTAAGTTTGAGGTCTACCTAATTCCCATTGTCCACTAATTTACCTTTTTTGTTCCGAGCGTTTCTCACCGAGCCCCCCACTCTGATTTCTTTTTCCCCTGGTTTCATACCAAGCATCTTTTCTTGCCCAGGTAGTGACCCTTTTTTTTTGTGTGACGTAATTTTTGACTGTAATTCCACCTCCCTGCGTAAGCTTTCCCCAAATCTCCCCTTTCCTTTGTTTCCCCCAACCCTGCTCCCCCCTTCCGTATTTTTTGTCTATGCCCTCCTTTCTTTGATGAATTTCTTCATGACTTTCCTGCTGGACAGCCTTTTAAGTCTTTCCCGTTTCGGCGCCTCTCACTTGTATGTTGGCTTTACCCACATTTTTGAAAAAAAATGAGGAAATTTTGTCCCCTCCCCCTTCCTTCCTTGCAGCCGGGGGAATTTTTTCAAAAGATTTCTCACCTTTTTTTTTTTTTCCGATACTCGGTTTATCACGTTCACTTATGTCTTGGCCGCAAAACAAGTTTAATCTTTAAATCTTTTTTTTCATTGTTTCTTCTTTCTTGTCAAGGGTATTACCCCCGCCCCTCACTCATTTGGTTTTGTCTCCTTATCTCGGTTTTTTTTTCAAAAATACACCTCGCATAATGGACCTTCAAGTTTTGTTTTGGCATTTTTCCATGCGTACCTAAGACAACCACTACCACCTGGAGTGGCTTTGCCAATCTCCCCTTTTGCTTAAGAAACACGTATGGGTTTACCCCCCGCAGTGGCTTATAATACGCTGACGTTACCTTCCCTTCTTCCCGGAGTATGGATTGAGGTTTCCTCTTTTGGTCCCTCCAGTTTCTTTTGTTGCGGTAACCAGTTCTCATTCGCGTCCTTCCCCTGGAAAATTAAGGGTTGGTTTTTTTTCCCCCCCCCCTAATCAATCCTTCCCCCCTCCATGCCCATGGCCTCCCCTTATCCCTTTCATTTTTTTCACTCTTGCTTTGTTGATATTTGGTAAAAAACAAAAGGGCTTCCTCACTTTCCACCAACAAACATTGAGGATTAGGATTACGTTCACTTTAACCCGTTTGAAAACCGTTGTGATACTTCGAACACGCCCAATATCTACTTCTGCCCCCACCTTCTCTCCCCTTTAGTTGTTTTCGTTTCTCCGGTGCCAGATTTTCCCCTCACCCAAGATGTCCGCAATGGAGACTCGGAACCTTATTCTGCGCTCAACGGCCCCCTTTCACTTCTTCCCCCCCTGCATCTCTCACCTCCAAACAATATTAGCACTCCCTTGTCCTTTTTGAACTTTTGAGAATTTCTTCCCAGTTTTCAGGGGACCTTTGAACTGGACTGCCTTCTGTCTTACCCCCACTCCCCCCCGCTCCGGCATTTTTTTTTTTTCTCGGTCCCAACTTGTACCATATTACTTCGACGTCAAACGCCTCTGCTGATCTACATCCTGTTGTGTTGTTGGATAGCCCTCTTTCCTTGCGGTAATACTGTCCCAGCCACTTTTCCTCAGCATCCTTTTTGGTTCTTTGTTTTTTCGCCCGAGCCCCCCCTGCATGTCCGCAGGTCTTCGACCAAGTTCGGCCTAACGCCACCCCCCAGGAGTTGTCCTTCCTTCTTTTCGTGTTCTTTCTCTGATTTGGGCGTTGTCCTTTTTTTCCTGCTTTTATGGAGGCATTTCCTTCTTCTCATTGTGGGCGGCCTGTTTGGTTTTGCCTGCCTCCACTTTCCGAAAAACCAGGGCCGGCCAGTTGTGCCCTCATCGAATTATTCGCGGCATGAATTTCCTTTTCACCTTTTTCTTTTTTTTCACATAGCACCGTTAGCTCCAGCACTTTAATTTTTTTTTTGAAAAGCATGACCTGTTTTTTTTTATCACTCCAACTTGTTGCCCGATTCTGGACCAACATTTGCTCTCTCCGGTTGTTTTTGGGAGGGCCGTGCTTGATGATTGTTTTTTGAGGTGGATTTCCGTCTTTCTTTTTTCAATGGCTGTTCTTAATCCCTGAGGTGGTCCATTCAAACAAAGCGCGCCCTTCAGCTTCCCCAGCCTTTCCCATTTTTTTGACGATTGGCAGGGTTTGAGTTGCGTCTAGGCCATTCTGGGTGCGCATATCCCGTGTGCGGTGCTTCACTTTATTTGAAGAATCCATATTTCTCGTGCGGTATTTCCGTCTTTTTTACCCTGATTCCCACCAGTACTCCCTTTGCGGATTGTATTTGTTCTTTTTTTTATCCTTTTTGGCGTTTTTTTCCAGCAATCGTTTTTTTGCAAGCAGAACCCCAGTGCTCAATGCCACCAAACCATGGCCCGTTTTCCGATTCCCCTCCTTTTTTAGCCAACACGAACCTTTTGAACCAATGTTCCCCCGTTACCATGCAACGGCATTCCACGTTGAGACTCTTCCCACGTCCTGCCGAAGCTCGTTGGCCGGGTCGATTTTTTTTCCCCCATTGTTCGTTTTTTAACCAGCACAAGACGTATGTGGGCCCTCAAAGCTCCAGAATCTTGATTCTGGCCCTCAGGGAACATCAATTTGTCTAATTGGCCCCTGTCAGACCCCTTGAGATTCTTTTAGCACCGCAATCTTGTGACTAAGCAACCATTTAACCCCGATGATGGATCGTTTTCCCTTTCGTTCCCCTTTTCTTTTTTTTCACATCCCACCTTCCTGCCCCCTTACTGTAAAAATGCAAAGTTCTCCTGTTTTCGCCCTAGAACTGAACTGGGGACCTTCTAGGTGAGTGCCCGACCCCAAGAATAATAATTTGTTCTCACCCCTTTTTCCTCCCAAACGTGAACTTCTTTTGTCTGAGACTCTGTTTCTTAACGTTTCTGTCTTTCTAAAACTGATCAGATCAACAGGGGACCCACATTTCCCCTTTTTTGTCAACGGCTCCGATATTCTGTCTGCAACCCTCCCTCCAAAAACTGAGCCCTGACCACCCCTCGTCATTCGAAGAGTCCCCAACACCCACTAACTTTGCTTTTTTTTTTTTTTTTGTTTTTTTAAAGAACTTTTTCACCCGCGGCCCCCCTAATTTTTCCCCCAGTTTTATTTCGGAATCTGTATCGAATAGTTTTTCAACCTGCCGCGTGGCTCGCCTTTTGGACCGGATTTGGCGGCGTTGTGGGCTGATTTTTTTCCCTGGGAACTTATTTCAAATATCCCCACCCTGCTTGTGAATATTCCCTCGCTCCCAGGAGGTGAGCGCAGATTTTTCCTAGTCCCCTGTCCCACCCCCCCCAGTGCTTGCCAGGTCCACCGTGCTAACCCTTTCCCTGTCGGTCATTTTACTTTACCTTTCCATCGCTTTCTGACCCTTTAGTGTCAAGAAAAGAGCGCTTTTTTGTTTTTTTTTTTTTTTTCCTGATGTTTCCCTGGGTGACTGGATTTGGGCCGCTTTGCTCGGTACGAATTGCGCTGTTGACCCCACTAAAAACCGTCTGCACTCCCCCGGAACACCAGGCTTTTTTTTTTCCCTACCCGTCTCCTCTCCCAAAACGCAACACCATTTTCCTGCCAAGTTTTGTTGTCGATCCCAAAAACACCCAAAGGTACCGTTTTCCTTTCGGTGAGTTTCCCCCCCCCCCCTAGTTGTGCTCCGTGTAGCGAAACAAAAGTCCGTTTTTATTGTTGGTCTACCATTTGGTTAGATCAGTGACCCCCCCCTGGCCCAACTGCGGTAGCTACCGACCTTTCACTTCAGTCAGACCCCGGTCTGAGTTGCTGATTGTGCCGTGACCAGTCATCTTCCTTCCGTGGTTCTTTGGACGCGGCATTAGACGACTTCCCCCAACAGATCCTCGTTTTTCCCATCATTTTTTTTCAAATGTGGACTCCCGACCCCCCCATGTCACCCTTTTTTACGCTTTTACATTGTTTTCTCCCACTTGTATCTCACCAACCAAACCAGGTGCCCTTTGCCCCCCAAAGCGTATGGTCGGAGTGGTGCCACTTTAGGGACTGGTCTTTGCCCCCCTTCCCCCCCCCCCATTTTTTTTTCAACATGGCACTTTTTGGATTTTTAAACGGTCCCCCCCAACAAAGTTGTTCGTCCTTACCTGTATTTTCTTTTTAACTAGTAGTTCCTCTTCCCTTCTGCCCCCTGAGCGTTCCCTTTTCTAGGCATTGGGCTTTTGCCCCCCGTTCCCCACTTTTGGTGACCAGCTCTTTTTTTTCCAGTGGAGTCTGCAAATTTCCCCAGTGTTTTTTGCTTAGGCCTCGGCGTCCCCTCACTTTTCCCCTTTCCCTCGGTTACCTTTACCGGTGCCTCTCGGTTGCTGAAAACTTTTTTTTTTTTTCCGAGGTTTCCCCCCTTTTTGCCTTTTCACCGGGATTTATGAGTCGTCTTTGGCATCCCCGTCAATTCCCTCCAGTTTTTGTCCCCCCTTGTTCCCACTCACCTTTTCATCCCTCCCCCAATGCTCGAGTCCTCCTGGTGCTCCCCCTCTGGGGAAAGCCCCTGGCTTCAACACTCTGCATCTGCCCCGCCCCATCCCCTCCCAAATTCACAGTGCACCCCCTGCTTTCGGTTGGCGGTTGTGGCGTTTCGTTCTTCCCCCCCCTCCTAACGTTTTGGTTTTTGCTTCCCTCGTAAGGTGGTTGGGATTTTTTTGACCCCGTCATTGGGGTCTCCCTCTGGTCTCCCGCCTCTCTCCCCGACCGTAACTTCCCTGACTCCCTTTTCCGTGGGCTTTTTTATCGAAGCTGGGCGCAAACTTTTTCCCCCTTTCGAAACCTTTAGCTTTGACCCCATTGTTCACCCGCGCATTTACCTTGGTGGCACACATCTTAGCAGAGCGTTTCGTTCTCTCATTCTCTGTGATTAGTTTTTGCGAGAAAAAGAATGGTGTACGCAGGTGGAGGAAGGCGGTTAGTGGTTTAGCGGCACATTTGTATGTGCAGGTTTTTTTTGGATATTGTTTTTTTCCCACCGGGTGAGGTTAAAGTTTGTGTGGTTTTCGTTTTTGCGACGGGGTTCTTGACGTGTGCAAAACTTCTGCGACCATTATTGATTGCTTGCCTTAGTGTAGCGTCTTTTGTTTTGGAGGAGTGAGTCCAGCTTTATCATTTGGCGCCTTAGTCATTTGGAGGTCATGGGTCTTATGCTCCACTGCACTTGCGAGTACGTTTTTTCCCAAAATGGGATCCTGTTTTATTCTTCCTCTGTGAATAATAATATTTTTGCGGTGTGTAGGAGAGAATCCCCGACACTGTTTTCCCCCTTTTCCCCCTTTTAGTTTTTTATTACTTCTGTTTCCTTTTTTCTATTAATGTAACCCCCCTCCGTACTTGCTAGCCTTGATGTTGATCATGTCTTTCCTTCCAATCGCAAATCTGTTTTGGACCTTCTCCAGGCCAACCCATCTCCAAGCTTTTTGTCCGATGAGACCCTTTCCAACCGGCAGTCGAAGTGGCTACCTTTGCAAAACGCAACCCTTCCACGCCCTTGGGAAACACTCTTCTTTTCACAACCGGCCTTTGAAGATAAACCGCCCCCCTGGTCCATCCTTCACCTTCCCCTTTCCCCACCCCCCCAAATCCTTTTCGTTGCCTTACTCTCCCAGGATTATAACTGCCATTTTGGACCCTCAAAATTGCCCCTAAAGCTCATCTCTTTTTCCACCCCCCCTTTTTCGCAAACGTTCTTTGCCCCCACCACCTTTACATTGAGCCACTCCTCCGTGCGTCCTTTTTTCCCTTCCCACGTATCCCATTCCCTTCCTTTTTTCTTTCCTTTAAATCATTCCTTGGCCTGCAAAGTAGAGCGACTTTCGTCGAGGGACACTTTCTTCCTTCACACAAAATAATACCGTAACCCCCTTCACCCTTACAGTTACCTTTTTTTCACTTAGAAGCCCAAACCCGTCCATCCGTCCCAGGGTTGTCAGGTTTTTCCAACCTTTTCGGGCATTGGTGTTGGCTTTCCGAATATAACCAAATTGTGACAGCCCCCCCCGGGTTGCTTCCAGCTTTTTAATCCAGCTGTTCCAAGGCGTTCTGAGTTCCCTCATGGAGTTTGTGGAAATACTTTTTTTTTCACAAGGTTAAATGTCTCTTTTCCGGGCAGTCGTGCTACCTTTTTTTTCTTTTATTCCCTAAGTCACCACCAACTTTTCGGACCTTTCGTATTTTATCCCCTGCCAAACCTTTTTTTGGACTATCCCCCCTGCGACCTAAAAACTTTTCCTTTTTCTCCAGCTCTCAATTGGTGCCTTCCCACACTTCCCTTGTCTCCCAGCTCAGTCTTAATTGACATTTGTATCCTTCCGTCGTCTACCCACTTGTGTTTCAGACGTTGACCCCCCGGCCACTGAGAAGTCAAGTGCAGTTTAGAATTTCTGGTCCGTTCCCCCCAACTTAAAGCCGAAACCAGACTTTTGCCTCTACGTCAACCGGTTCCCATCTAAAATTCTTGGTTTTCCCATGTGTCAATCCTTGAACCCCCCTTCCCTTGAGGTTATGACACATTCTGATTTTGGATTCCTTCCACCTTTACCTCCCTCTTCACTTTTCGTTTCGTGTACCTACTCTTTTTTTGGAATTGATTTTTTTTTTTCTCCCTTTTCACCCTTTTTTCCCCCTGTTCTCATTTGGTTGACTCCCTCTTTTTTTGGGAAAACCAATGCTGGTCCCCTGTTTGGTTCTCTCACCATGTTTCTCCCCCTATCATCTTTTGTGCCTATAGTCGATCTTCCACCTCCCCCCTTTTTTGGGACTGTGTGACCCCGATGCTTTTGGTATCAGGTCTTGCAACCTTTTTGTTGCCGTTTCTGATTCCCAAGCCGATGCTTTATTCTCCTCCTTCCCGTTGCTGTATGTTTTTTGCCCCGTTGGATCCCCCTTACCTGGTCTCTACTTCTTCTTCTTCCCTTTCTCCGCTACTTTTTTGGTTTTTTGTGCAGCAATATTACTTCTTTTTTTCCATTCTTTCTTTTCCAACTGGCTTAAAAACTATTGTCTTTTTTCTCTTTTTTTTTTTTATCCTGCGTTCCCGCGTTTCTTCTTGCTGGCCCTTTGTCCCTGGAAGTGTACGTTTTTATCATGTTCTCCTTTTTCTTCCCTACCTCGCACAAGCCGCCCCCCCCTATCCCCTGGTCCCTTTTGCTTTCCGCACTTTTCCCCCCCCAAAGTTCCTTTTTTCCCTCCCATTTCCTTACCCCCACTTATTTTGGTCCCTTCTTTTTTCCTTTTTTTTTCCCCACAGTAACAGGGCGGTTGCGTTTTGACCTGTTTTCGCGTTGGACCCCCCATCATTGTTGTGGCCCGTGGTTTCATTCGGCCCCTTTTTTTTTTGTCTTTCCCCCACTCTTCCCTCCTTTTCGGGGGGATTTGCCATTTGACCCTGTTTCCAATATAAAATCCCTGCCCTTCACCTGCTTTCCCCTTCTCAAGCTGCGGGCAGCGCGCCTATCTTCGGGCCTTCTATTCCGGCCCCCTTTTTTGGAAAAAAAACTTTCCCGTTGTTCTTCGGTGCCCTGTTCCCTTTCCCCCACGCTTTTCTTGTGTGTTCCTTCGCAATTGACTCTTTTTTTGTTGTTTGCAAAACGAAGTTTAGTGCTTGCTCTTATTTTTTGCCTCCCCCCCCCTACGGTCATTCGTTCCCCCTGCCTTTTCCTGTCTTCCCTTTTTCTTCTTTGTTGGGAAGGACCGTTACCCTAAAGTTCCAGGTTTCCACGTTTCTCCTGTCCCCCACGGAATTTGAAGAGGTTTGCACCCCTTTTCCCCCTCTTCTTTTTTTCTTTGTTTCCAGTTCAACCCTCCTTCGTTGTTTCCTCTGCGCCAGTTACTTTTGGTCCGCTTTTCGTCACTTTCCCCCCCCCGGATTGTGCCTAACCTATGGGCCGTCCTTTCTTTTTTTTGTCCAAAAACCCTTGTCCCCATATCTCGTTTCCCCACGACTTTTCAAACATCTGTTTGGATCTTCTTCGCCGGTGTGGGCGCATTCTTTTTTCCCCAATTTTTTTTTCCAGCATGAAGGATTTAGACATTTCGCGCCCCAGTCAATTTCGACTTCTTTTACCAAACCTTGTGTTTTTCACCCACGCCACCAAAAGTCTTTTTTTTAAGTATTCCCTACGGCCTTTAAACCCCCCTTTTTAGCCCACTGCGATAACCCCATTTGTTGCCTGGTTCGAACGTTCTGTGCTGTCCCACCCCTCTTGTTCATCGCGGGCCCATTGGTGTTATTTTTTGTTTTTTTCCCTTTTTTTTTTGTGCGTATGCTTTCTGCCCTAAGAACTGTGGTTCTTGCGCTCATCTCTCCCAAACCACTTTTCTGATTGTTGTCCTTTTCCCCCCCCGTTGTGAATCATCGTTCGAGCCCAGAAACGTCTGGAGGAATTCCTTTCTAGTGAGTTGACAAACGTATCCCAAGATCCGACCCCCCGCATATTGGGCTCCACACAGAGAATCCTCTCTTTCTTCCCACGGTTCAAGGGGCCTATTCGTCGTTGCAAAGTTTTCGAGTGCTTCCCTGATGAACTGTTTGACCTCTCTTTTTCTTTTGCCTGTCCCCCCCTCAGTTTCTCGTACCATTGCCGGACCCAGGGCTCCCCCAAATCACTGTATAAAGATACATAATGCCCCTGCCCTATATTTTTTTCCCTGTTTTTGTAATCTGCTTGATTTTCTTGGAACACCCGACTTCAACCCAAACCATTGCGGCTTACTTTTGCTAAGTTCTTATTACACCTCTTCTTGAAACACGTTTTCCTCTTTGACTACGTCCCTTTCAATCTCTTTCCACCCCTTTGGTTCCTGTGTTTTTCGGCTTTCTGAGTGCTGTCTTTTCCCCCTCACAACCGATCCCCTTTTTCATTGGCTCCTCATTTCAACCCCTTTATTTTCTCCATCAAGTTGGCCCACCAACCATCACCAGGGTTCTACGACACAATCCATCCGTCAAACTTCCTCGCAGGTGTCTCCCTTCTTTTTCGTACGGACTTACGTTGGCTAGCTGCCCAAACCCGTCGGTCCGTTCATTTCTGACACCAGTTTTTACTCTTACAGTGTCAAAAAGCGACCTTGGATGATCCTTTCTTTCCCCTTTCCCCCTCCCCCCGTTTTACTCGAGATTCAGCTCTCGTTTTTCCGCTTTTGGCGTAATATTCATACGTCATTGTCCTTTCAGATCCTTTCCTGGTCCTTTACTTTTTTTTTTTTTTTTCCGACAGAAAGCAGTCGTTCTGGTTCTTTTCTTTCTTTCTCCCCAGGCTCGTTTTTCCCCAATTCCGTTGACGTTTCCGTCGAGTGTTTAGGTTGATCTTTTTCTTTGATTGAATTTTTCCACTTTTCCTTTTTGAGCCCTCCCATAACCATTTTGAAAGGAGCTTTATTTTGGTCGTGTCATCTTTGCTGGAATGACTGCCGCCTGTGACTGGTCAACGCCCCCACCCCATGGTTTACGGCACATTGTGATTTCTGATTTTTGCTTTTCCCGGAATCTCCGGTTCTCCTTTTTTCCTACAGCCCGTAGCCCCTGGCCGCCTGTTTTTTTGCAAGTCTGTGTCCTCCCTTTTTTTTTACCCCCCTCAACGCAGATGGTTTTTCCCCCCCAAAAACCTTAATTAGATACTTTTTTGGGTTGATGAGTTCCCCCCCTTTGCTTTCTGAGCTCTTCCTTGATTTTTGACATGCGATTCCGCGCTACCTTTAGTCCCTTGAGGTGGTCCATTGTTTGCAACAAACAAATGGCCGTTCCTTTTTTAATGCAGTTTTTTTTTTTTCCTTCTGTTTTTTCCCGCGAATTCTTTTGATCGTTTCTTCTTATTATCCATGCTGCGGGTGGTCAACTATCTTGTGGCTTTGCTTCTCTTTGGTCCCTATCCTCTCTCGGATTTTGTAACCCCAACCCTTTTAGGGTCCCCAATCCTGCAGTCTCTTGTCATTTTCCGAGGTTGCGACCTTGCCCATCTTTATGTTGGCGAAGGAATTAAGTCTTTCACAGTTTTTTCCCTCAAAAAACCTTCCCGGGCTATTGCCCATCTGTTGCCCCCGCTATACGTTCTTATCCCCCATCAAACATTTTGTGTACAAAAGGCATTTTTGAAAATTTCCGGTTTCATCAGTTCGGGAATGCTTTCCTTTTAACTTTTTTATTGGGACCGATGATCGACTCTGTTCCCCCCCCCTAAAACGGCGATTGATGGCCGGCAGGTACACCCCCCATTTTCCCTGTTTTTTTCCCCCTAATTTCCTCAGCCTTGCGAGTTCACAGGAATTGCAAGCTGGTTGCCTATTCTTTCGGATGTTTGGCAGTACGTACATTTCTTTTCTTACAAAGTTTTTTCCCCTGGCGTTTACGAAACTCCCCCTTTCTCCTTCTCCCCCTCTGACGACGAGATTGAAGTCAAGCCCCCCGGCTTTTCCAACCTTTCTATTTTCCCTTTTCTTCCACTTCGCTTCTGAACAACCCCATTTCGATGCAATTCTTGCTTACCACTTTTTTGGGAAATCTGCTGGAATTAAAACCCTTTTTCCCTCCTATCACCTGCTGCCCCTGGCCAGATCGTTGTATGTCCCCACCTGACCCCGAAAAACCTTCTTCAACCTCACTTTCTTTTTTCCCCTCCCTCTGTACACACCCCTGACTTTCTTTTTTGTCCATTCCCCTTTTCCCCACTTTCCAGACGGCTGTGAATCGTCTTTTCCTCCTTAAACGCAAGGGGGCTTTTTTTTGAGCATCTTGGTCCCTGGTCCCTTTTCTTTTCTACTGAGGTTGAGGACTTCTCTTTTTTCACCTGGTAGTTCAATTTTTACCTATTGGTTTCTGCCTCTTTTTGATTCCAGCGAGCACAGGGCCGGGCTTTTTTTTCACGGAGCTTTCGTGGTCACCCGTCTGCCCCACTTCCTTGAACTTTTCCCCCCCCTCTACCCCCCCTCCTCGCCGGGCCCAGTCGCCCCACTGGAAATCTGATCTTTTACCCTGGAATGGTAGTTAAGTTTTTTTTTTTCCCCTCGTTTTTTTTGACGTTGTGACCCAGCTTCCAGTTGGTTCCTCGTTTTCCCTGGCGGGTATCCTTCTGACCCCCGTCTTCCCTTCACCCTTGTTTTTTCCCCTCCGACCCCCCCCAGGCCCTTCTAGCACCCCCCCTCGCGGTAATCTCAACAAAACACCTGTTGCCAACATCTTAAGGACTGATTCTTTTTTTCCTGAAAAACCGCTTAATTCGTATCCCTTTTGTGGCCCCCCTAAAAAATTATTCGGTCTCAGGTTATTAGTCTTTACCACATTTTGCAAACGTCGCTGCCCTGTCGCCTTCCGTCTAGTTAGAACATTCCCTGACAAACCCCCCCGGTTTTCCCCACCTCTTGCAAGGTCCCTTTTTCAATTGATTCTCCATGCCCCCCTTCTGCTCTCTGTGCACCTTCCCTGCCCCCCAGCGGACTCCAGTTCCATCTTTCATTCAAGCCCGGGCGAGCCCCATCCGATTTCTTCCCACCCACTCCTTGGAAAATAATTTTTGTCCAATGAGTTTCAGGTACCGTTGACCGGCAACACCCTTTCCCCCTATAAATCGTTTTTTTCGACCTGTAGGAACAAATCTCTACCTTTTCTGATAAGTCCAACATCGTCACCCTGACTCTTTAAAATCTTTCAGCGGTAGGGTTGTTATGATTCCCCCCCAATTTTTTCCCGCTCAAGTCCCTTCCTTTTTTTCCCTGATTTTGTGACCTGGTCAAAACCCATTGAGTTGGCTTTCTTTAACGTCTCGTAACCTCTTTGTTCTTCCCTTTTGTCCTTACTTTTTAGGCGGACCTCTTCACTGGTCTTGGTCGGTATTTCACTCCTGACCAGTGGCCACCCCCAAACCCCCCCCAAAAACAAAATTCTCCAAAACAAAACCCCAAACTCACCAAAACAAAAAAAACAAAACCCCCCCCACCCCAAAAAAACCTAAACCCCAACACCACCCACAAACCAACAAAACAACACCCACAACCCAAATAAACAAAACAAACAACCCCACCCAAAAAACCCCCCCCACCAACACACCCCCCCCCAACCCCCCAAAACCCCTATATCAACAAACACAAATCTTAGAAAGCCTTACCCTGTAGTCCCACTCCCTCCCAAGTGTTTGATGTAGGCGGTAAAGGTGCACGGTTCATCAATTCCTTTTTAGAGGATTTTTCTATGACCCATGTGGGTGCTATTCTTTTGCACGTCTGGATGTCCACAGACCCTACGTCAGGAGTGTTTTTGATTGCGTCTGGGATTCTCTTACGTTCGGTACCCCATTAATCCCCAGGTTAACCCCTTGGTTCCCCCCCTATTTCACTACTTACATACCTTGCACCACTATCTTGTCATCATGGTTCCTTCCTTTTGCACCATTTTTTTTCCAAAATTCTTTTATACTGCAAGCTCGAAAGAATCTTTACCGTTCACCCCCCGTATTTTTTTTCCGGTTTCTTTTTTCTGTTTTCTGTGCGTCTTGCCACCTGCCCTTTTCTGGTGTTTTTTTGACGTCCTTTCCCCCATTTTTTTGCAGTTTTTTCCTCCGATCACTCCTCCCTCCCTTCATGATTTCGCTTTTTGATGAACAAACTTCCTTTCATCGAGATTGGATTCTTCGACCCCAAAACGCGTTTTGATAACATTGAATTTAGTCACACCCATGAGTCTTTTCTGCCCAGTATTTGTCAAATATTCGAGAATCAGCCTGGACTTTTACTCTTCTGTGAAGTATTTCCCCCCACCGCTGGTTTTTGTTCCCCTTCCACATGTTCTTTTCCTTCGTTCTTCCCCGGCTTCCACCCCAATGCTTTGTTTTTTTTTTTCATCGAGTTAACCCAGGGTCTTCCTTTTTTTTTTTTTGTCTGGAAGGGGTTTCCAGTCTCCTCCCTTCCTTTGGCAAAAAATCGTGAGCCACAATTATTGTGTTTCCTTCTTCTTTTCTCTGAATTTAGTTTTTTGATCTTTTTTTGAGTTCGTCCACGCCGATTTATAATCGTTGTTTCGTTTTGAAGGGGGTCTCTTTTTTCCGTAAGCCCCAATGCATGTCGTAGTCTTTTCCCCCCCCAGTTTTTTTTTTGTTCCAACTGGTCCAACCCTAGTTTCGTTTGGTCTCTCTCCTATTATCCGGTTTTGTTTTGGTGCTAGATTTCCTCCCCTCTTGCAACCTTTCGTGGACTACGCGCTGTTAATTGTTGAAGCTTTTCTCTTTATTCACCAATAGACAACTGTGTTTTCCTTTTTTTTTTTTCCTCTTCGCCACGCTTATTTTCCGTCACTTTCTCATACGGCGGCTCTTTCCCCCACCCTCCCTTGACAAGAATGTTTTCTCCTCAAGAGAGACACTATCCTTTTTGCCCCCCGGGCTTCCCAGACTCCCCCCTTTCTTCTTGCAAACCTACAACTTCCCCTTCCCTGTGCACATCTCTGAACCTCCTCCTTCTTTTATGAAACAACTACCACTCCCTTTCCTTACTTTTCTCCTCCTCTCTACAACATTTTTTTTTTTTTTTCCTCTCCTTTCAGATCCCCCACCCTAGAAGATACCCGCTCTCGCATATCTTCCAGCTGACTTTAAAAACCTTTGTTGCCCCCCAATGTAAACAATTCGACCCTCTTTTTTTCTTCACCCCCGAGAATTTTTTTAACTCCAATTCTTCTCTCCCCCCTGTCCCCATTCTTAGAAATTATTCGGGAGTACCGTTCTAGAGATTAGTAGAGTACTTTTTCCCTCCCAAACCCCTCTTCCCCACCCACCTCCCCCTGCGTATCGTGAACCAGGGCCCCCTTTTTCCTTTTTGACTCGTCGGCACCCAACACCCCCAGAAATTCCTCGAAAAAAGCCACCCTTTTTTTTGTTTGCACGTTCCATCCTTCTTGGCTTTTTTGCGGCTTTCTTTCGATTGGAACCAAATTCATTTTCCTTTTTCCCCCCCCCTTATTCCCCCAGATGTCGAGGCGTTCTTTCCATTGAGGTTGTTGTGACATATTTACAAATGGTTTTAAATGAGCTTTTCCCCCCTTGTGCTCCCCCATTTCGATTTTTCTTACTCCGCAGGTCAAGTGTTTTTTACAACTGGCCCATAGTTCTTAATGCCTGCCCCCCTAGGCGTTTCCCCTCGTCCTCGTTACGGAATTGTATTCCCTTCCCGAATGTTCCTCCTAGACACCACTCTGGAGAACTTGGAAAATTTTTTTTATCCTCCCCTGATCCATCTGATTCCATTGGTTTCAAACTGTCCCGTTTTTTAAGGAACGCTCTTCCTACGGTTCACTCCCGGATTGTTCCTCCTTCCCCCCCCCATAGCTTTCGGATGGCTTTACCAGCTTTTTCGTTCTTTACACTCAAATTTGGCCCATGACCCCCACACCCCCCTTTTTTTTTTTTTCTTTCTGCCCCCCCTTTGAAACAAACTTATTTTGCATGTTTTTACCTTTTTCTTCCTGTCACACCCAACCTTTAACTACGTGCTTCACACTTCTCTCCTCTTCGGCTTTCCCCGCATCCCCTTTTAATCGCTGTTCTTCTCTTCAGGGGTCCTACCCTGATTTTCTCCCAGGTGAACACCCAAATGGAATGTGTTCCTGTTCTTTTTTCTTTTCACTCATTCCTTCTTTTCATCATATGTTTGGTGACTATCTTCCTTTTGCTACCTTGCGTTCCCATGAATTGAATGGTCCGATCGCTTTTCTCTCTTCCAAGGCTGTTTTTCCCCCTCCTTGTTCTGATGAAGCGATTGTTTTTTTTTTTTTTTTTTATAATGCTCCTTTTTGTCCTTTTTTGTGGAAGTATGTTTAAAAATACTGTGCCCCAGTCCTCCCTCCCTCTCTTTTTTTTCCTGTTCCTACCCTGCCGCCTCTATTTTGTCCCCCTTTTGTGCCCTCCCTGTGAAGACGCATTGCTTTTCTGTCTATTTGCACCACCTTCAAACTTGAATAGTGGTTTCCTTTTTTTTCTTTCTTTTCTTCCTTCTTTTCTGCTGGACTTTTTGGTCTTTCTTCCCCTCCAGTGGTAACGTTTTATTTCGTTTTCTGCCTTCTCATTACTCTACCCAAGCTGAAAAATTAATTCCCCATTTGATTTTTTTCCCCTTTCACGTCTTCTCCCCAAACTTTGAGTCCTCTTCTTTTTCCTCCTCCCTTCCTTACATTTGATCCTTCTTTTCCCGGTACCAGGTTATGAGTCAACCGGAAGATGACCCCTGATTTCTCTGAAGTTTGTTCGACGTTTCCCCCAGGGGACTTGTGTGGTCTTTTCCGGTCCATTGTTACTTCTTCATTTCCTTTCATGGGGTTTGTTTCGCGATGTTCAACACCTTATTCACTTTTCTGTTTGTCTTGTTTCCCAACCTTTTTGCCCTTTTTTAACATATCCCAACTCCCCCCCCCCCTGTCCGGCAGATATTTCAAATGAAGGCGTCTGTCCCACGGCGGCCTTCTTCTTTCTCCTTTTTCGGCCTTTCTATTCGAACTATGACATTAAGCTTTTGTTTTTTTTCTTGGGGGGTCATCTTCAAAGTCTTTTTTTTTTTGGATACTCGTGATTGGTCTGTTGTTGTTCCCTACAGTTTTCTTTCCCTTGTTTGTTTTCTATGATCTAAAAATTTTTTCATCTTTTCCCCCCACTTGGTCCCGTCCCCTTGTTTTTATACTGCCGTCGACTCCCACCCAGGACGTTCCCTCTTTCCTTTCCTTTATTCTCCAACGAACATTTTTCCGAGTCTGTGTACCCCCCGGTAACCATTCGGATTTCTTTTGCTTCCTCCTTTTGTTCCTCGTGCGCTGTGTCCTTTTTTGCTCCTTTTTCTTTCGTCCTGGCCGTCATTTGATTTTCTCCCCCTCTGGGGGTTCCCTCTGAAGTGCCTAATCTCGTTCAAACTTGCCTTCCCCCATAACATTGCCTTCTTTTTCTCTTTTCTCTTGACTCCTCCCCTTGAGTCTTATTTCCCATTCTATTTTTTTTTTCTTTTTTGGCCATATTCTGTTCGAACGTTCAGTTCGCCCACCCCCTTTGGATCGTTACTTCTCGGGGTGATTATTTTCACTTTCAACCCCAACTTTTTTGATGCCCGCCTAGGCCCTCCCTTTTTAAAAGCTCTCTTTTTTATTAACCTTGTACAACCAATGTGATGGTTTTCCTTCCCCCCAACTTTTTTGCCATTCGTGTCTGACAACCAAAAAGGCATTTGCCTTTCTCCGTTGTCAAAATTGGGTGTTTATTTGTTGTTTTTTCTTTCCGCGTTTTTTTTGTAACGTACTGGTGCCTTTTCGCGATTCTCGTCCCCCTCCCCCCCAGTCCGACATTTTCATGATTAACAGGGTGGTGGTGACATGAATCATCCTCTTTTTAACCTCCTGCCAACTTCTCATCCTGAGGAGTTGGTGCCAAGACGGACAGCTACTTTTACCCAGCTATGGACCCCCCCCCCCTCCTCCGATTCATCCTCGACAATCAGGAGATCTAGCCCCAGTTTGATTTGACCCCTGTTGCCCGTTTCCTCCTATTTTGTGCGGTAACAAAGGTAATCATTAGAGTTCCTTTTCCCTTTCCCCCCAATTCCATTCTAATTTTTTCCTTCCGACACACCCTTCCCTCCCTCCCCCCATTCATCATAACTTCCCCAAATTTTTGGTTTCATTCATTGGGAACTACCACCCAAATTTTTTTACTTTTTAACAAACCCAATTGCGCTTCCCTTCTCTGACCCGCGGACCCCGAACCGTTGAGATTCTTTCTTGCGCAATAAATATCTACTCTCCCCTTTTTTTTTCTTTTCCCTGTTTTTTTTTTAGGTGTGCTGTTTTTTTGTTTTTTTCCATTCCAATGTCCCCCGATTGTCCTACATTGCCCTTGCAAATTTTTTATTTTTCTTTCCCGACAACCCCGTCAAATTCAATTTAGTTCCCTCCTTCTCACGAAAAACTCCCCTTCCCACTCCCCCCTGAATTTTTTTTTGTAGACGCGTCGTCCCTTTCTGTCGAGGGACTGGAAAGTTTTTTTACCCTCCTCTGACCCCAAAACTTTTCCCCGACCGGATTCTAACGTTCTGGAAAACTTTACGTCCCCCATTCAGTTCACCCCTGATGTTCGATTTAATCTTTTATCCCTTCTCGGTTGTTGTTTTTTTGCTCTCCTGCTTCCGCTTTTTTACGCTGGAATTCCAGTTGGAATTGTCGAGATCCGGCTTTACTTTTTTTTGACGAGCAAAGTAAGTCCGTCAGTTTTCGGACCGCTCTTTCAATTTTTTTCCAGTTTAAGTTCCCTTCTTGCTTTGTTTAGTTAAATGGAAGATTGCACTTTGTTCACTTTTCCTTTTTGAGCCTAAATCACTTTTCATTGGCCGTGGGTTCCTTTTGGGCATTGGCCCCTTTTTTCGCCTCCCCACAATGATGGAAACCCAGGTTTTGACGGCCTGTTTTTCTCTGCATTTGGTTTTCTTTGTCTCCGGTAATTATCACGTTTGTAAGAGTCAACAACGAGCTTAGCGCAATTGTTTCAACCTTTCTGTCCCTTTCCCCTTTTTTTCTCCCCCAGCTCACAAGCATTCATGTTTAACCCACTAATATATTACGTTCGGGAAGGCCCCTTGAGGCGTAAGTGGAGGATTTTTTGAGGACGCTTCACCCTGGCCAATTGTCTTTTACTCGATTTGGTACCACAGGCCCCCCCCCCAGGCTGTGTCCCCAGCTGTGCCACTCAGTTACCCTAATTTAGGAATGCATATGAGGTTTTTCGTTCTTCCCAGGGAGGGGTGTGCCATCCTTTGTTTTTTTTCGCTTTGTCCGTACTCCCTTATTCTCGTGGTCGTCAGCATGATTCACACTTGAGTTACAGTTTTTTTTTTCCTGATTTTGGGGTACCTTTGCCGAAAAGAAGTCCTGCGCGTCAGCCCCACTGTCAGATTGGTTTCTTCCGCAGACCATTCCCCTGCGCAGCATACAACCCTGCCCGGTGATGAATCTTTTTGTGTTTTTTTTGCCCCCCTAACCCCCTTCCAATTCCCTTTCCCCCACGAAGCAACCCTTCGTTTCCCAACACTGACCTGCTTGAGTGCGCAATTTCGTTCGGGCATCGTTCCGGTTTCTTTTAACATTTTCCCATCTCCAGAATCTGGTGTCTTCTTTCCCACTGTCCCCTCCTCCGTATGAGCTGGGAGTGAAACACTTCAATTTTTTTCCTTACCTTTATCAGCAACTCCCTGGCCCTGCGTTTGTCTTGCACCCCTTACCTCTGTGTTGATTGAAGCCTTTTTGCCCCCCCGCGATTGTGAGGTTTTTGTTGCAGATACCGTTCCCCCTAATTTTTTTTTCTAACCCCTAAATTAAGGCTTACCCCGACCCAAGGTCTTTTGTCGCAGACGAGACCGTACGGACGCTGTATTGTTACCGGGAGCAGCAAATTAAAAGCGATGTTATTTTTCCGCCCCAACGACAAATTATTGTTCCCCATATGAGGTAATGTCCCCGCCGGACCAATCGTTATAACGTATTTCCTATCAAACCCTTTTCCTGCCACTGGGCCTCTTTTCACATATTTTTCGAAACCCTTTTTTTTTTGACCCCCGGACACTAACTGAGTTGTGCAACAAGCCCCAACTGCGGACACCCACTTCTACTATTTCCCCCCCCAACCCCCCCCGGACCTTTTTGGCACCACCTGACCACTTGCCTTTTACGATTGTCGTGAATAGATTAAGTAGACACCGGGGGGGCTCTTTTTTTTTCTGCAAGGTTCTTCATGTTTTCTGGTGATTTATTTTATGGTTTCACCCTGTGCTTTTCACAATTTTCCATTTCCCCCTCCTTCTTCCTTTCTTTTTCCTCCCCCTGACCAAGTTTTGCGCTTTCCTTTTGACGATTTCCTTTCCCCTTGCAACCACCACTGGCTTGCCCTTTCCAACCCGCGAACCAGTCTTCCCGCTATGTCCCCCAACTTTAACTCCTTTCCTTCCAGTCGTCGGGTTAAGGACCCCGGTACGGTGTCGAGCTTTTTTTACCCCGGCCTGTGCCGTGTTGCAATGATTTTTTCCCTTGGTACTGAATGTGTCCCGAGGCTCTGTCTTCTCCAGTTCGACACATCTTTCCAACCGTAGCCTTACATTCCTCACCCCAGGATCCTCTTCCCAGCCTTCGTTCCATGAACAAAAACTGCCCAATAGCCTTCACGCTTTGTTTTATTTCCTCACATTTTTTTTTTTTGAGGGATGTCTTCCCTGACCCCCACCCCTATCTTCTGCAACTGTTACTCGTTTTCCCCCAAAAGTTTGCCAGCGTTAAACCTTCGGCTCCCGACTGCCCCTGGTCTGGTTATCCTTCGCAAACAGGCAACAGTTCTGTCTCATATACCCCATCGTGCTTTTTAAGAAGACACCTTGTTCTTTGATGTGCCATCCCCTTGATATTCCCTTCTCGCATTCCCCCCAGTCATCTTTCAATTACGGCGGTAAATACGACCCTCCTTTTCACCCCCCCGATCGTTCAACCCTTTGGTCACTAGTACCTGACCCGCCCCATCCCTCTCACCCGTTTGCTTCCTTTTTTCTTTTCTCCCCACTTTCTCTCCCCGGTGTCAAAGGGATCCGTCAAAACCGCGTCCCCCCGCCTAGAGAAAAGTTTCCGGTCTTTGAAGGTGTTTACTCTTTCCACCTTCACCTTTCCCTTTTTTTACTATGGAACCTGAACCACAAACCACAAGTTTGTTATTCAAGTGTTCACGCGAGGTAAAGGTCTCCTCTTGCTTCCTGGACTTCGACCGTCTTTACTAGGTCTTTTTTTTCCCCCCTGTCTTCCCGTTCCAACTTTGTTCCCCAGCTTCAAGTTGATCCCCTAACTTCTCTGAAGTGTATTGACGGTTCCAATTCTTTCTTCCCTGGTTATCGTTTTCGCGGATCCCCCCCCCCCGATTGGGGGCTATTATTCCCCCCCCCCGTTTCCCTTCTTAACATACCCTATTTCCTGAGTTTCAACTCTGGCCGACTTTTCTTAGTCTGAGTCATTCGGACTCTCTTATCGCAGGACACCCCCCCCTGTTATTTTTTCCCCCCTTTAGTTAACCTCCCTCATTTGAACTACCTCTCTGATTCACCCCCTGAATCCCCCTCTTTCATCTGCTTGGGCCCAACCCCCCCCGACCTCCTTCTTTTCCCCCTTTCCCCACCCTTTTTTTTTATGGGTTTGTGCGCAGCTTTAGTTCAAACTTTTTTCCAACTGTCCTTTGGTTTTGATTCCGTCCTTACGGGATTGATTTTTTTTGAAGTTTTTTTTCCTTCCCGCGTCTTTTTTTTTGATTTCTACTTTCCCGAAATGTTCCCCTTTAAGCACCATCCCATAGTCATTCCGTTTCTTTCTTTTCTTCACCACCCCTTGCTCCACTTGAGAACTTTTTGGGCCGCAAATTGACATTGGCACACCTGTGAACTTTTTCTCACTCGGGCACCTCTCCTCCCGACGATGGCTTGAAAGGCTGTATTTCCTTGGATTCGGGTCAAATCATGGTGGTTGTAATGACTTGTTGACCCTCGCCCATTTTGCCTTTTTTTTGATTCCGTGGTTCAAAGGCCGTCTGGTCGGTAGGTTCCCCCCACGTCATGGTTTCCCCTCGAAGGGTAGTACGACATTTTCTCGAAGATGTCACCAAATTTTGAGGCCCCCCCCCCTCTTTCTTTATGCTTGTGATGCTCGTTTTTATCTCCTTTTTGTTACAAGTCTTAATTCGTTGCCTGTTTCCCTAAAGCGGGCGATTTTCCGTGTTAAAGCCTACCCCCCCCCCTTGCAAATTTCGACCCGTTTCCCGTGTCAACAAACTGTCCCCCCCGTCTCTCCCCTCCTTCCTGTTGTTGTGGGACGATTCGAGGCAATGAACTGACCGTGATCCCCCCCTTTTCTGTTCGTGGAAACGATTTGCCATTGTATGCTTTCGGACCCCCAACCCTCTATGACGCCCATTCGAATTCCTTTTGCCCCCAACTCGCCCCAACCTCTACACTCACCATGCCACCCAAACTCCGCAGACCCTTTTTTTTGCGGCAGTCCGAAAGTCCCGAACCAATTCTGTTTGGCGGGCCCCGTCCCCGGAGCCTGTCCCTTCCTTTCTTTTCTCGGTGAAACTAACGTACATCCCCCCATTGAACCCCCCCTTTTTCCTTATCAACACCCACAGGTGCCAAGCGGGTGTGGAGCACCGCACTTGGGGCCTCCTTCCCTCCCCCCCCCTGGACAGGACACAACCCCCTTTCTTTTTGGTCTTACTTCCCCTCTCTTCCCCCTTGACCCGAGCAAGCCCCTTGCGAATCTCATCCCCCGAGTTAACGTGCTCCCTTTTTGACACCTTTGTGTCAAACATCTTTCCCCTTTTCTCCACCGGCTCTTTTTTCCTTTCATCCAACCTTCCGCCTGACTTTTTTATCTGTGAAATCATTCCTTTTTTCGAAGGTCTGCAGATCGAGGGGGACCACCTCCCTTTTTTTTCCCCCCAAAAAATCATCTCCTTTCGTTCCCCTCACCAGGTCAGACTTTTGACTTTTTACCCCGCCCCCCCCACACCCCATGACGGTTTTTTTTTTTTAAAGGACCCCGTGCCTTTTTTTCCCCATCTTTCTGCTTGTATTTGGCAGGTGGCACTTATATTGGCAAAAGAAAAAACCCACTCCCCCTGTTGTTCCCCAGTCTGTTAAATCCTTGATGTTGGCCCAGAGCGTGTCTCCCCCCCATATGAGGATTTCTGACACCTTTTTTTCCCTGGAGCTTTTTCACCCCTTGCATCCCTGGCTTTGACTACACCCATCCCCCTTTCCGTCAAACTCGTGCCTCGTTTTATCCTGCAACCGTACTGTCCCTTTTTTCTTCCCTCTCCCTGCGAAAACGGATTGATTGTACCGCCCCCGCCCTTTCCCCTTTTCACCCCTTCAACCGGGCCGAACTCCCAAGGACTCCCTCTTCTCTTTTCGAGCTGGTCCACTTTTGTTTTTCGAACTTGATTTCCCTTGCCAGCCAGAGCCTGGTCAATTCAGGGAAGTCTCATATGTCCCCCATAAGCGTCCCTTAGTTGCTTTTTTCTTCAGCACAGCCTTTTCCCTTTTCGTGTTATTATTTCGAACTTCCTTGTGGCAATCGAACCCACACACCCCCTTTGGTTTGTTTGTCTCAAGTCATTCAACCACCCTTAACAATCTGTGACCAGTTGCCTTTTTTCTCGTGACCCTCTGGGTTTAATGCAAACCATCCCCGTTACTTTTCGCCGCGTTTTTCTTTCATCTTTTTTTCTTTATTGCCCCTGTTTCCCCTTTTACTCGTTTTTTTAACTTGGCGAACCGATTTACAGGGACTTGTTTTGTGCCGTTTGCTGTCGTTTTCTTTTCCTTTTTTCCCAAAACTTGATTTCACCTATTATGTTGTGACTATTCGTGCTTGTCGTTGCTTTTTCCCACGGTTTGAATTTGGAATTGGCTCATCTCTGAGTTGACTCCCAAGTGCTTCCTGGTCCCACATCATGACCAGTCTTTCTTTTAATCCTCTTCACGTATTGTGACCCCATCTTTTTTGTCCGTTGAAGTGCGCAAAAATAACCTTCTATCTTTACTAGAATTAAATACCGCTTTCCCCTTTTTATCAAGACCTTTCTTCAGATAGTGGTGTCTCAATGCCGGCCGTAAATTTTTTACTTCCCCCTATTAAGTTCTTTTTTTTTTTTTATCCAAAACTTATTTCAACCTTCCTATTTGCAGTTTTTTTCCTTATTTCCTTTGTTCTTTGTATCGCTTGCCATTTTCCTCGTGCTGTTACTGGTGGTGGACTTTTTCGTTTTATTAATTTTCGACTTTTTTCTCCTACCTCGCCCCCTCTGTCGCCCCCTTGACCCATGGAATCTGTTTTGCCCAAAACCACTCGGCTTCTCTCTTTTCAAATCATTTTCCCCTTAACCCAGTCTCTACTTTCCGTTGGTCTTGTTTACTGGTGTACCTTTTTTTGCTGGAAGGTTTCGGGTTTTCCAGTGGCAGCCATTTTCCGTTGTGTTGGTCCCTCTCGGTTTATCTTCCTCTTGGCTTTAGGCTGTGGCTCTGCTTTCTTACCCCAAAAATATTCCGACGAGGGTCGGGATGAAACAATTTGAACTATTTTCCCAATTCTCACCCAATTACTTTTTTGCCGTCACCCTTTGCCTTTGACCGGGTTACCATTTTCCCGGGCCGGTCTGCCGCACTTTTGCTTTACTTCGTTTTTCCTTTCTCCATTGGCCTCTGTTCTCCAAATTCTTACTTTGTTTTTCTTTTCGCGGTTGACCAGTAACTGACTTTCAACCCAAGCCCTTTCTTTTTTTTTGGCTCCGTTCGACTCGAATTTTTTTTATTTTTTCAACTCATTTCTTGTTTATTTCTGGTTGTCTCCGAATACAAAATCGGGTGAGCTTTTTTGTCCCAAGTGTTTTTTTTTTTGGTCTTCCCTGGTCTATAGTTCCTGTGTTCCTTAGGCCGATGTTCCAGGATGTTTCCCTCAACATTTTTCACGCCCCGGTCCGCGCTTTTTTCTCTCCCCACCTTTTTTTTTTAAACTCGATTTTCTTTGTTTTTGTGTACCCTTCACCATCTTCGTCGGTCATTTCTGCATCCAGGTCAGACCTTTTGTCTTTCGCCTTATTCTGTCTCCCAATATGGGCGGTCACCCCTTTGACGCCCCGTCCCCATCTCGTCACCAACTATGTGCTTCTTTGTCACATGTCTTCCTTTGCTTTTTGATGGTGCGATCTTTATTTCCTTCTGTCTTTTCTATTTGCTTTGTCCATACTAAGGTATGGCACCGCTTCGCTCCCCCCACGTCCTATATTTGGGCTTTTTTCCCACACCTGGCCACACAATCGCCCCCCCTCATTGGCCCCCCCTCTCTTTTTTTGGTATTCGCCTGGTTGTGGCAAACTCTTAACCTGGGTTACCCCCCCTTTGCTGTTTTCTTCTCGCACGTTTTCCATTTGTGTTTTTGTCCAACTCCCGGTCATTTTTGTTATTCTGGTGCTTCTGTCGTGTTTTTTTCTTCCTTTTTTCCGCTCTTAAGAACTTGTTTTTCCTTTTTTGGCGCATCTCTCGTTCACATACACCATGTCGAGGTATGTTTTTGGTCCCTTCTAAAGGTTTGGTTTGCTGTTTAACTTGACCCCATCTTGCGTAATCCAAAAATATGGGCGTGCTTTCCCCCACCAGAGACCCTAACCCCCCCTCTCCTGGCCCATTCATCTTCTACATACCCCTGCCCGAGAAAGTCCCCGCACGGGCCAATAGCCACTTTTTTTGACTTGCCCGAAGATCTTCCGGCCTTAACCACCTCAGGTAAGACTTTCGTCTGTAAATTTTTTCCTGCAAAACTAAGAGTTTTTTGATGAGCCTCAATTGCTCCCGAGAATACCGGTCGTGAAATGGGCCAATCCCTTCCCAAATATCTCCTTCCCCCCTCATCCTTTCGTTTTTTTCTTCTTTCTTTTTCTTTGGATAACCAATGGAACCCCTCCTTTCACCCCCCACACCCCCCTGGCTTTGCCTTAGGATATTTCCACCCCCGTAGAACGTGGACTTCTTTCCTCACATCAAATACTTCCCTTTTTTTCTCCCCTTTTCTCCTGTCCTGGGGTTTTTGTTGCTGTTTGGATGGATCTTTTTTAGCTCCCGCCCCGAACCAACGTGCCGTCCACCCTTTGCTCGTTGTTCAATTTCTATTTATTCTTTTATTCCGGGCCCAAAATTCACGCGTTTCCCCAGCGATCGACTTAAACCCCCACCGAGTTTTCCCCTCCCTTTTTTTTGTGGTCACTACTCATATCCTCGTCGACTCCAACAATGGAAGCGGATTTGCGTACTTTCCCAAAACTTTCCGCGTTATTTTGTTTTCGTTTGTTTCCCCGACCCCTTCGTTGGAAAAATATTCCTCCAGCGTCAACCCTCTTAGATTATTGGTCATCCTTAATACAATACCACTTTTTTTGCCCTTTGTTTTGACCCGTTGCCCCACTTTTTTGTTGTTGTTGAGGTCTCTCTTTCCTTTTCGGTTTTTCCTTCCTTTTCCTTAATTTATCACTTTCCCCTTTACGAGACCCGGGCGCGGGACTTTTGGGGCGTCTTTTTAAAACAGTCCGGCCTTTTCTTTCTCCCCGACATTCCTTTTTTCTCTTTTTTTAATCCCCCAGGGTTTTTTGTCCGGGTCTTTTTTGTGTTTTCGTAGAGTTTTGGTCTACTTTTTTTGGCCCATTCTTTTTGTGCCATCCCCTTTTTTTCCACTCTTTCGGCCCCCAAGCGGGACCTTGTTCCTGTTTTGCTGGTGATTGCTGCCAACCCCTTGATGCTAACCAACCCCATTTACGCCCTTTGTTTTTTTTTTCTTCAGAGCTATTGTTGATTTTGTTCTTTTGTCCCTTACATATAACGGTTTTCTTATCCCCGTTCGTCCCTAGTCCCCGCCAATTTTTTTAAGTCCTCCCGTGTTTTCTCCTTTTTCCCCCCCAGTGCTAAAAACCGAGATTCTGCCCACACAATTTAATTAATCTAAGTTTTGATTGATTCATCTCTCCATTCGGCTTCCGGGAGAAGGTGAGTTTTTCATTGTCTCAGTCCGATTTTTCCACCGTCCCCAATGGTACTTGATATTGCCTGAGGTGTCCCTTGAAAACACCCTTGTGGCGGCACTCGACACGGCCTTTCAATACCTCTTTTGCAGAGACCTGGTATTTCTTCGCGGGCCGCGGTA